>Ga0268299_1001793_pt1 | contig 32240 bp, 35 predicted proteins | sample NOBtaG_FD_193484 | JGI IMG/M metagenome (GOLD analysis project Ga0268299, IMG submission 193484) | Activated sludge microbial communities from bioreactor in Nijmegen, Gelderland, Netherland - NOB reactor | ecosystem: Engineered > Bioreactor > Aerobic > Activated sludge | place: Netherlands... | reverse complement strand
GTTGTTCGTCAGCCGGAACGGGAGGATCGCTCCCCCACCGCTGTCCAGGCTACCGTTCTGGTAGGACCCGGTGCCATTGGGATTGGAGTTGCCGGTCTGGAGCAGCCAGACGATGTCTGCCTGTGCCACCGACGTGCCGAAGATGCCGACCGCCACGAGGGCGACCAGCGCTGAACCGAACCGACCCGAAATGTTACTGCGCGTGATCATGACCGTGATCTCCTTCGAGGTATGCGGTGCTGCGAAACCGCGTGGACTTTGAACAGACCGTCCGTGGTAGTCACCCCCACGAAACATGGACAACGCGTCCAGGGTTTCGCGATGAAACAGCTAACTTCGCGAAACCGCACACCCACTGGCTTGTTGCTGTCAGCTCGTCCGCACGCACCACATCGGAGAAAGGTACTGATTCTACTGAATTGGAGTCTGCGGGTGAACTTTAACGCGAAAAGTGTCAATGGACGAGCAGACGCCCGATAAAGGAGCGCCATGTGGTACCACGCTCAGATGAACGGAGGGGACGGCAACGACGATCCGCCATGTCGAAACTAATGTGGTACCGTACCACTTTGAGGTGGTACGACTGCAAAATCTCGCGAAAAAACGCGATGCGGTGCGAAGCGTTGCGAATCGCTCAATCGTGGCTAAAATGCCTGCAAATAAAGGCCTTTGCAGCCATTTGAGACGCTCGCTCGGGGCGTTTTCCCAAGCTGGACGTCGTGGGTTCGAATCCCATCGCCCGCTTTTATAACCTCTGGTCTCCAGGTTTCTTACGGCCCAGTTCGCGTTCGATGATCGTTGTGGTTGCGTTTGGTCCCTTCGGGAAGCGGTCGGAAACACTACCGGTCAGCGGGTGGATCGATTCTCCCGGTTGGCGGCTCGATGCGTTTGGTCGTCCGAAGATTTTTTTCTCCGGGCTGAAAACGCCTTGACGGCAAGGCAATTCATGGTATAATTGCCATAGAGCCATGAAGATCAAAGCGCGACATTCCCGGCCCCGTTACGACGCCCGTGCCCGCATTGCCAAGGCGCTCGCCCATCCCAGCCGGCTGATGATCCTGGAGGCATTGGAGGGCCGGGAGGTTTGCGTGTGCGACCTGACGGACCTCGTCGGCGCCGATCAATCGACCGTGTCGAAGCACCTTTCTATTCTTAGGCAGGCCGGACTGGTCGAGGACCGCAAGGACGGCGTGATGGTGTACTACAAATTGAAGGTATGCTGCCTCCAGGGATTCTGGGACTGCATCGAAGCAGTACTATCACAGAACCTGAAGGCCCAGCAGGCGGTGTTGCGATGAGCCGTACCGTCAATCAGCCCCGAGTCTCTCTCTTTTTTTGATTTATATATGGCCGATTGGCCATATTGGCATGGAATGTGCTGGTAGAACGTCTGGAAGGACGAGCAGACCATGTTCTCAAAGCAGTGGAAGATTGCCGCAGCGTTCGTAACGGTCTTTCTGGTCGCCTATTACCTGCCGCTGGCCAATCCGAAGGTGTCGGGCGCTATCGTCGAGGCATTCAAGCTGCTCCAGTGGTATGCGCGAAATCACACACTGGCCTGCGTGGTTCCGGCACTTTTCATCGCGGGCGGCATCATCACGTTTCTGTCGCAAGACGCCGTCATGCGTTACCTGGGACCCAAGTCGAACAAGTTTGGGGCCTATACGGTCGCCTCTGTCGCCGGGGTTGTACTGGCCGTTTGCTCGTGCAGTGTGCTGCCGATGTTCGCGGGCATCTATCATCTCGGTGCAGGGCTTGGACCTGCTTCGGCATTCCTCTACTCCGGTCCGGCCATCAACATCCTGGCGATTTTCCTGACCGCGCGCGTGCTCGGATTCGACATCGGTCTCTGGCGAGCACTCGGAGCAGTCGGATTCGCGTTCATCGTGGGCCTGGGCATGGCATCGCTCTTTCGCAAGGAAGAGCGGGCCAAGATCGAGGCGGCGGTGCAGGCGCCTGACCCGCCGGAGTCGAGACGCCGCGGGTGGCAGAGCGCTCTCTTATTGGCATCGATGGTTGGATTTCTCATCTTTAGCGACTGGTTCAATCCCGGCGATGCGATTGTCAAGCGGACCGACGGCAGCGAAATCCGCGGCGTCGTGCTTCAGGAGATGCACGACGAGGTCATGATCCAGGTGCAGGAATCGACGGGCACGTTGCGGGCCGGCGAACGGCTCACGCTGCCGAAGTCGGAAATCGCCGCGATCATCGAGGCCAAGAGTTGGGTCATGGATGTCTATCACATTCGATGGCTGCTTGCCGGACTGTGCGGGCTGGCCGTTGCCGTGATGACCTGGCGGTGGGTCGAGGGAGGCGAGTTCAAGCTCTGGATGCACAACACCTGGGACTTCGCCAAACTGTTGATCCCGCTTCTGTTCGGCGGTGTCTTCGTCGTCGGCTTCATCTCGGCGTTGTTGCCCGACAAGGAAATCGGAATGCTCGTCGGCGACAACAGCCTGCGCTCCAATCTGGTCGCTTCACTGGTGGGCGCGCTCTTCTACTTCGCCACATTGACGGAAGTGCCGATTGTCCAGGCGCTCATGGAGCATGGCATGGCCAGGGGCCCGGCACTTGCGCTCTTGCTCGCCGGGCCGGCGCTGTCGCTGCCGAACATGCTGGTGCTCGTGAAGGTGATGGGCACGAAGAAGACAGCGGCATTCAGCGCGATCATCGTCGTGGTTTCGACAGTCGTCGGGATGATCTACGGCGCGACGCAGGGTGACGCGCCGAATGTGATCGCCGGCATTGCAGGAATGCCATGATCCCGGCCCCAGATGGTCCATGCCCTCGTCTAATTTAGGGCAAGATTGTCACTGTGCCGGCACCTTCGGGAGCAGATCGCACGCAATTGATAGAAACGACGTTGAGAATCTGGACGCTCTAACGGGAAAGGCAGAATGATCATGAAAATCGAAATCCTGGGAACTGGCTGTGCCAAATGCAACATGCTTGAAGCGGCGGCCAAGTCCGCCGCCGACAAGCTCGGCGTCGCGTATGAGATCGAGCACATCAAGGACATCAATGAGTTCGTGAAACGCGGGGTCATGTACACGCCGGCCCTTGCGGTCGACGGAAAGGTGATTGTGTCCGGGCGCATGGCGTCTGAGAGCGAGATTACGAAGTTGCTGACGAAATCCGCATAGCGGCGCAAAACCACCGCTGCGTACCCGCGATGAAACGCGGTGATGTGAAGGAAAATAGACATGGAACTCAAAGTGCTTATCTGCAACTGCAAGGGGCAATGCAAGAGTTTTGAAAAGGCGGACATGAACACGCTGCCGTTCGAGATCGAATCGGAACTGGATGTGAAGTACACGCTGCTGCACCCGCAATTGTGCGGCCAGGGCGGCAACGCGGCGCTCACCGAAGTGCTCCGCGAGTCAGGCCCGGAAACCCATGTTGTGGTCGGCGCGTGTGCGCCGGAAATGCAGACGAAGTTGTTCAAGCGCGTTCTCCGGGCAACGAACTTCGACGCGAAGCGGTTCTGGCCGGTCGACATCCGGGAGGCCGACAATGACGGCATTTTCGAACGAATTCGAAGCGTTGTCGAAGGGATATCGAAGACCGGCCCAATTGATGCAAGCGCAAATTCGCTCGGGGCAGTCGGAGGTTAGACGCATGGCAAGAAGCAAGCTCCCACGGGATCGGCTTTACTGGCAGCCGGAGATCGACACCGATGTGTGCATTGGCGACCGCCAATGTGTGGACTTCTGCAAGAACGAAGTGTTTGAATGGGACGAAGTGAACTCGCGTCCCATCGTGAAACAGCCGTTGAACTGCGTGTTGGGGTGTACGGCCTGTGCTGACATCTGTCCGGTCCAGGCAATTCGATTTCCGTCAACGGATGGGTTGCGAATCCAGATGAGAAAACTCCGGCAGGAAATTGATGCGGGCGGCTCGCATGATCGGGAGACAGATCAATGAATCGCAACCTGATTTCAAGTTTGCTGGTGACGGGAGCCGTGGTCGCCCTGGTCATTGTCGTGGCCATCGTGCGCGGTTCGCGAGAGTCACCGGGGCCGCAGAAGTCACACGAAGCCGTGCTTGAGCCTCAATCAATTTCATCGGCGCGCGCACTGCCGCGCATGGTCGACCTCGGCGCGGACAAGTGCATCCCCTGCAAGAAGATGGCGCCGATACTGGCGGAACTGAAGACCGAATACGCCGGGAAGGCGACGATAGAATTTATCGACGTATGGAAAAACCCCAAGGCCGGCGAACCCTACGAATTTCGAGTCATCCCCACGCAGATATTCTTCGATCGAGACGGCAAAGAGACCGGGCGACACGAGGGGTTCCTTCCCAAGGATGAGATCGTCGCCAAACTGAAAGAACTGGGAGCAGGATGATGCTCGAACATGTGGGCGACAATCTGGCCCTGGTCATCCAAAGCAATCCCTGGCTCGCTCCCGCGGCCGCGTTTGCCGGCGGCTTGCTGACCGCCGCGAACCCCTGCGTACTGGCGATGGTGCCGCTCATGGTCGGCTATGTCGCAGGACAGGAGAATCGCAGCGTCAGCCGATCGTTCCTGCTCTCACTGACGTTCAGCGTCGGACTGACCATGATGTTCGCGGTTTTGTTCCTGGCCACCTGGGCGGCCAGTTCGGTGTTGAAGGCAAACTGGTGGACGTACGTCGCCGCCGGCGTGTGCCTGCTCATGGGTTTGCACCTGGTCGGAGTTCTGCAATTTCAAATTCCGGCGCCGGCCGGGATGCAGCCAAAGCGCAAGGGATTTCTTGGCGCGCTCCTTTTGGGCCTGCTTTTCGGCCTTGTGTCGTTGCCGTGCGCAGGTCCGGTTCTGCTCGCCTTGCTCTCCATCATGCCGCTCAAGGGCGCGACGTTTGGGGCGATACTGCTGATTGCGTACAGCCTGGGCCATTGTGGACTTGTGCTGGCCGGTGGCACCTCGATCGGAATGGTCCAACGACTGGCAGATTCGCGCGGATGGAATCGCGGTGCGGACATGCTTCGCAGGCTCGCAGGCGTGTTGATACTGATTGTGGGTGTCTATCTTCTGTTTGCATGAGGTGACCGGTGCATGGCTGAAATCACTGAACGAAGACGCCCGTGGCCAATTCGCCACAACCTGCGGGTCTGCGCGTGGCCGCCGAGCTCGTTCAGCCTGGCGCGCCAGGCAAGAGTTGCTGTCCATCGAGCGATACGCGCGCCGACCCCTTGATCCGGGCCTGCAGCAGATGCCGTGGTTGTGGTACGAAAGGGACTCGACTCGCTGTGAGGAAGAAGTACGGCACCGTCAATGCCATCAACCTAGACACGATGCGACATCATGACGTGATATGCCGCAGAGAGCCTCTCCCATGAGCGCAACCCATTCACACGGTCCGGCGAACTTTCATCGCGCATTCGCCATCGGGATCCTTCTCAATGCGGCCTTTGTCGCTGTGGAAGCGTTCTTCGGATGGAGGGTAAACTCGCTGGCTCTGCTGGCCGATGCCGGACACAACCTGAGCGATGTCGTCGGCCTGCTGTTGGCCTGGGGAGGAGCCCTGGTCAGCCAACTCACTCCAAATGCGCGACATACCTATGGCTGGCGGCGCGGGACCATCCTGGCCGCTTTCGCCAACGCCGTGCTGTTGCTGGTTGCAATGGGCTCTTTGGGATGGGAGGCGCTTGGACGTATCAGAGCGCCAGAGCCGACTCAGGGACTGACAATCGTCGTGGTCGCGGCGGTGGGAATCGTCGTGAACACGATTACGGCACTTCTCTTCATGCGCGGTCGCCAACGTGATTTGAATATTCGCGGCGCGTTTCTGCACATGGCAGCCGATGCGCTGGTTTCGGCCGGGGTGGTTGTCGCGGGTCTGCTCGCAATGAACTTCGGCTGGGGTTGGATTGATCCGCTCGTCAGCTTGCTGATCGCTCTCATTATTGTTGTCGGCACGTGGAATCTGTTTCGGCAATCGCTGCACCTGTTGTTCGACGGCGTCCCGGAGCAGATCAATCTTGCGGCGGTCCGCAAGTATTTGGAATCGCTGCCCGGCGTTGATCGAGTCCATGACCTGCATGTCTGGGCGATGGGCACATCTGAGGTTGCACTTACTGCCCACCTGGTGATACCGGAGGGCCATCCAAGCGATTCGTTTTTTCAAGCTGCAACGCAGGTCCTCCATGAGCAGTTTGACATTGAGCATGTCACAATTCAGGTGGTCGCGTCGCCATTCACCGAACCCTGTCAACGGAGTTGATTTGTGACAGCCACGAATGAGCCAATCCTGCCGCTGCGGACAACTACCACTTACGGTGTCACCAGTTGGATGAAAACCATGCGATTGACCGGATGGTTAGTGTGCGTGTTGGCGTTGCTTTCCGGCTGCGGATCGCCCCGTTGGGACGGGCGAGTCGAAAGTTGGGGCGACATGAGACAGGTCATGCGCGAGGGCCAGACCGAGGCGCGCGTTTCGATGTCTCAAGTTCTCGCCAAGCCCCACGCATTTGGCGTCGGCGCGGTCGAGGGGTTGCACGGCGAGATCCTCATCGAGGACGGGCGCTGCTGGACTGCGGAGGTTGTGTCTGAATCTGGCCGGCCAATAGCGCAGGTTCGAGAGGGTGTGCAATCGCGCGGCGCGACACTCATGGTCGTCGCCTACGTGCCGAAGTGGTCGGAGTCCATCGTTGCACGTGCACTGACATCGGATGAGCTTGAAGCGTATATCCGCGACGCCGCAATGCGGAGCGGAATCGATACAACCCGGCCTTTTCCGTTCGTCATCGAAGGTGAACTCCGCAACCTGTCGGCGCACGTCATCAATGGCTACTGCCCGATGAACCAGGAGGCGGATGTTGGGTCGTCCGAGAGTCAGCCGGTTCGGTTTGACGGCGTGGCGGGCAATGGGAAGCTGATCGGCATTTACGCCGAGAACTCCGCCGGCGAATTAACGCATCATGGATCAAGTACGCACGTTCACGTCCTCGTGGAATCGCCGTTCGCAATGGTCGCGCACGTCGAGGCGGTCGCGCTCGCGCCTGGCGCGAAGTTGCGGCTACCCATGCGGTAACCAGTGGTGCGCACTTGTGCACCCGCGGCGGCGTTTCACCTGCCGCTTGAAGCGTTGCGTCACGGTTGCATCAGATTGACCCTGAAAACACCGCGGAAACCAGTTCCAAGCCAGTGCGGAATCAGGGATATTTCCAATTACCACACCAACCGTTACTGCTTATCTGGCAAGTCTCCAGAATCGACATCTGGTGGACTCCCAAGCTGGACGTCGTGGGATCGAATCCCATCGCCCGCTTTTATAGCATGTGCCCCCCATCGCCTGGTACTCGGGCACCGTTCATTTTCCACCCCAACAGCACGCGTCACTCCGGATGATGGGCCTTCACAACGGCGCCGTGTTCGGCACACTTCTCGCAGCAGTAGATCGATCCGCGCTGCTCGGTGCCGTGACCGATCACCCGGCAGCCGCAATGGCCGCAGGGTGGCGCGAGTTTGTGAATCGCACATTCAAAACAGCAGAACGAATAATACTCGCCGCCGTAATTGATATCGAGGCACTTGTCATATTCGATTTCGCATACGCTGCATTGGGACATCGGCGAACTCCTTTCACATCATTCAATTTTTACACGTGGCTCAATGGATCGCCGGCCGGACCGGTCAGCACGCGCCCCTCCACGTCAAATCGCGATCCATGACACGGACAATCCCAGGTTTGCTCCGCGGAATTCCAGTGCACGATCCCGCCCAAATGCGTGCAGACGGCCGAACACTGATGTAGCGAGCCCTCGGCATCCCGATACACCGCGTTGATGGAAAGGCCGTCGCGCACGAGTGCCCCGCACCCGGCTTCGATTTCATCGCTTGATTTCACGTCGCCCGGACGCAACCAGTCCGTGTATTGAACGGCGGTGTTCAGATTTTCCTGATAGAGTTCGCTGTTGCGGAGCGTGACCCGCGCCGGATCATAGAGCCTGGCCCACGCGTGTGATTGGCCCTCGATCAACGCTGGGAGCAACATCCCGGCGATGGCCCCATGGGTCATGCCCATCCCCGAGTCCCCCGTGATGATGTAAACCTCGTCCGAGTCGTTCGGATTTCTGCCGATAAACGCCACTTTGTCCGCCGGCTCCCACACCTGCCCGGACCACCGACACTCGATGGCGCTCGCCGCCGGAAATCGCTCGCGAGCCCAGGCTTCAAGCCGCTCCCATCGCCGATCGCCCTTGTCATCCTGTCCGGTGCGATGATCTTCCCCGCCGACGATCAGCAGTTCCTGCGAGGCATCGACGCCGCCGTCGGACGATCGCAGGCTCGCCACTCTGACGTAGTGATACCACGCGTTCGCCAGATCGCGGGACACATGTTGTGTGTCCCAATAAAGGCCATGCGGAACATATCCGGCCGGGACCCGCAGGCCGATTGCGTATGTGCGATATGCCGACTGCTTCAAATGCACAGAAACGCGGTTGATCGCGGGCGTGTTCGTCGCAATGACGACGGCGTGCGCGGCGATCACATGTCCTTCGGTGGTGGTGACCTGAATCGGGTTTCTCGAAAGCGAGTGCATCTCCGTTCCACAGAAGATCCGCCCCCCCGCCTCCTCGAAGGCCTTCGCGAGACCCGCCATGAACCGCGCGGGATCCAATTGCGCCTGACGGGCGAATCGCAAACAAGGCCCGGCGTCATAATCCGGCCAGGGCAATCGCGGCGCGGCCTCCACTTCCACACCCGCCGCCCGCGCTGCCGACAGTTCGCGTTGCAATTCGTTCAGTTCCGCGCCGGGCGGCAGAAACAGGTAGCCGTCGAGCCGCTCGAAGTCGCAGTCGATTCGATGGGTTTCGATAATTGACTGGATGTAGTCGATCGCGGCCGCATGGCTCTCAGCGCAAACGCGCGCACCCTGTGCGCCATGAAGTCCCTCGATGACGTGGTACCGATCGTCAATCGCGTTGGAGAGGTGCGCCGTTGTGTTTCGCGTTTCGCCGCCGCCGATGGTCCCGCGGTCGATCACAACGACGCGCAAACGACACTGAACCAACCCATAGGCCGCTGACAGTCCCGCAATTCCCGCGCCGACGACGCAAACATCGCAACGAACGCTCTCGGCCAATGCCGCACGATTGGGCGATTCCCCCGCGGACCAGATCGATTGGTGTGACTTGCTGTCCGGCATGATCATCCCCGATTCAATGGAATTAGACGCCCTGCTCTTTCACAAAGGCGGGGCCCGGGAGGTCTGCGGAAACCTCCCGGGCTGCACGGAGGAAGAGAAAGACGTTGTTCACCACTTACAGCAATGAATGACCCGTTTCCTAGCGATGGTCCTCATCCGGTCGCGTCTTGCGTCCCGGTCCGGCCGCAGCCATCTCGCCGGTCTGATCATCCGTCGAGGTCCCGGGCCGATCGCCCGTTCGCGGTTCACTCGTGACCAATGTGCCTGAATCCCGAATCGGAGTTGTCGAGCCCGGCGCACTGCACCGCGACTGGCCGGGTTTCGATCCACAGCCACAGGACTCCAGAAACGCCTCCACTTCGCGTCTGGCCTGTTCGCGGTCCAAACCGCCCTTGCGGGACACGACATCCACGAGCTTCTCGCTGTCGTTGCCGACGCTGCGAAGGTCGGTTTCATTCAGGCTCGACCATCGGTCACGGGCCTTGGCGATCTTCTCGTTGTCCAATGTCTCGATGTACATTGCATACTCCCTTTTTAAGAACAGACCTCATCAAACACACGAATTTGAACGGGAAGCCATCATCACTCGGCAATCACGTCGAAGTCCAAGATCGAATCGTTGTGATCGAATGTGAACGTCAGAAAGCCCTGGCAGAGCACACGCGGGCTGCCTTGTCCCTCGCGAATCACCTCAGACTGGGCGGTCGGCCCGAATCCGCCGATCACCTGAAGTTCAGCGTTTTCCACCATGATGGCGCGAAGTTCCAGGCAATCGCGGCGGATGACCCGTGATTCACCCGGTGGAATCGTGACGTCGATCTCGGTGCCCGAAGCGATGAGATCCGCCTCGGAAATATTGGGATCGCTGGAAATGGCGAGGGTCGCATCGACGTCGTAGTCGCCATTGTTCACCAGCGTCACCACGACGCCGGGCGCGACCCAGTCGCCGAACTGTCCGCAGCCCGAAAAGAGCGGCCAGACCGCCAGCAATCCCACAAATGCACGCTTGTATCTAAACATGTCCTCGCTCCAGGTTCCTGCGTTCCAGTCATCCAATTTGATGCCGCCTCGGACATCGGTTCGTTCATGCATCGCCGGCGGTGCAATCCGCCTACTCGACGTTTTGTCTTCATTGGACCTGGCCGGTTCTTCCGGGGTTTGCAATCCAATTGCCGGAAGCCGGCCCGACGGCCATTCGACCCGAATCAACTATGCAGCCCAACTGTGTCGGGGCGTTGAAATCCACCTTACGTCATTGACAGGCGTGCGAATTGAAACAGTTGCGGTGGCTGGTTGTCGCAATTCAGGCTGGCGCGCGCCCTCGACACCAGACTGCCCGGAGCACAAGTCAGCAGGGCCGTGTTGGTGGTGAATCGGGTTTGAATTGATGAAGTGGCGTTTCGGATCAGGCCGGTGCGCCGTCGCCGCTCAGGATGTAACCCGTACCGATGACGGTGTGCAGCAACGGACGACCAAATCCCTTTTCGATCTTGTTGCGCAGCCGCGAGACATAGACCTCGATGACATTGCTCTCGTCTTCGAGCGACAGATCCCAGACGCGCTCGCCGAGCACTGAACGCGTCAGGACCCGGTCCGGATTGCGCAGGAAACACTCCAGTAATGCGAACTCCTTGCCGGTGAGGCTGATCGCCTGACCGGCCCGCGTCACCGAGCGCTTGGCCAGGTCCATCTCGATGTCGTCGAATCGAAGTTTGGTGCCCTCCTCGCCACGGGCGCGGCGAAGCAGCGCGCGAATTCGCGCAATGAACTCCTCGATGTCGACAGGCTTGGTCATGTAGTCGTCGGCGCCGGCATCCAGGCTGGCAACTTTTTGCGGCGTGTCGGAGAGGGCCGTCAGCATGACGATGGGCGTCGCGATCTTCCGCCGACGGAGGTTCTTGCAGATCTCGACGCCGTCGTGATCGGGCAGCATGATGTCCAGGACGATCGCGTCGTACCCCTGCGCAACCGCCATTTCCTCACCGTCCCGGCCCGACTCTGTCACATCAACGACGTACCCCTGCTCCTCAAGCAACTTCTTGAGCCGCGAACCCAGTTTGGGATTGTCTTCAACGATCAAGAATCGCATGCATTCGCCTTTCGTTTGACACGCTATTTTTGTCGCTTCGCTAATCACAGTCAACGCCTCAAGTGTTTAGTATCACAGGCTTTGGCACAATGCCGTCGCCCAAGCCGGAATTCGCATTCGTCGCCCCCGAGGCGTCGGCCTGCGGCAGACCCCCCGGCTCCATGCCGGTGACGAAGTCCGCCAGGGAGTCGCGGACCTGAACATGGGACAGGCGGCTGAGCCGGCGGCGCTGCGCCGGCGAGCGCTTCGTTCCCGAAATCAGCAGAACATTCATCATCACCGGCGTACGCGCCATGTCGAGTCGCTTGTGAATGTGGACGATTCGATCCACGTTTTTCGGCTCGATGGCGCAGAACGCGAGGATGTCGGGCCGCTCCTGCTCAACCTTCTGCACAATTTCCGAAACCAGTGCGGACGCCGGAACCGATACCGACACGTTGCCCCTTCGCCGGATATCCGCCTCCACGAGCGGCGTAACCAGATCATCAAACGTCCCCCGATCCGGTAGCAGCATGATCCGGACCGGTCGCACGCGCGTGACCGGCGCCTGGGCGTCGGCAGGACCTTCCTCGATCAACTTTGTGATGATTTCGCTGGCAATGTCTTTTGTCTTTTTAGTACGGGCAGCGTCAATGAGGCCCTCCAGCCGATCGGATTCCACCATGCTCAGCCCCGGCCAGACAACTGTCTCCAGTGTCTCACTGGTCGATGACGCCTCGACTTGTTTCTTGACGACTTCCTTCGCCTCGCTCGGATTGAGGGCGAGCAACCGTTGATAAAAGCGCAGGCTCGGCTCCAACACCGGCTCATTGCCGAAGAGAACGTAAAACACCTCAAATACCGGGACGTGCTTCCCCAGCACGATGAGACAGACCATGATCGGCGTGGCCAGAATCAGACCGGCAGGTCCCCACAACGATCCCCAGACGATGAACGATAGAAAGATGGCCGGCGCCGACGCGCCCACACGTATGCCAAACAACCACGGTTCGAGCAGATTGCCCGCGAGCAAATCCACGCTGACGGCCAGGACGATGACCAGAATCGGTATCATCCATCCATCGAAGATGGCGGCGGACAGTATGGCGGGAAACCCCACGGCGACGAGCGGCCCCAGGAATGGAATGAACCGCAGAATGGCCAGCATGAGACCCCACAGGGCAGCCTTGGGGACGCCCAATGCGAGAAGTCCAATGCCGACGGCCACGCCCACCAGGATGTTTGAAATCAACTGCGCCGTGAAGAACCGCACCACGCGCGTCTCGCTGTCCGCCAGCGCGGCCGTCGTAATCTGGATGTGAGCGCGACCGCAGACGCACAGCAATCGGTCGCGCAGGTCTTCGCGATGAATCAACAGGAACAACAGCAGAATGGCGGTCAGGCCCGCAGTCGCAAACGGATGCGTCACGGACCCCCACCACTTCCCCACTGTGGCCACGAGGTTTGTCGGCTGATCGATGACTTCCACCTGCATCGGTTGGGTTGTGGTGGCGGCGCCCATGACGCGGACTTCGCGTTCGACTTCGCCCGCATTGCTGACCACAGGCTCGACCTGGGTCGGCGCATCGCCGCTTTCATCGGCAGGTACACGGGCAGCGCTCGCCGATTTGCCGCCTTTGGTGAGCGACTCTGCAAATGAAGCCGCCCTTGACCGCGTATTCGCAAGATTTTCCTGAACATTCGAGATCTTTGCCTCGATGTTCTGGCGATAGCGCGGCAGTTCGCTGACCATAGTCGACGCCTGGCTGAACACGACCCAACCCATGGACGCGACGGTCAACATGGCCGAAATAAAGACAATTGCGACAGCCGGATTGCGTCCGACACCGATTCTCTGGAGCAATCTGACCGGTGCGTTCAGCAGCAGGCTCAGGAAGATCGCCAGCGCGAGCGGAATGAGCAGTCCCTGGCCCACATATAGACCGGTGACGACGATTGCGGTCATCAGCACAATGGCCGCGCGGCGCAATGTCTTATCAGTGCCCGAGTCGTTCATCGCCCGGCCTCCTTATTCCGCGGCGCCGGTGTCGGACAGATTGTCCGCATCCGGCGCGCGCTCCTCCATGGGGGAAGCGGTCAATTTGGCGACGATGAGGCTGAGGAGTGTCTTTCCGATCAGGCCGCCGGCTCGCGAGATGAGCGAATGTTCGCGCGGCGATTCGGACTCGGTGATGATCGTCCGGGTGGACCGACGATGACCGGAACGCCCGAACCAGGCGACGCCGAGGCAGGCCAATCCGGCAGCGGCAACACTGACCATGACCGGATGGTCATTCCACACGCGGCCCGCGGACGCCTTGACCGATCGACCGATTTGGCGACAGGAGTCTTGCATCTTGTCCCTTGCCAGAGCGGCCTCGTCCTCAAGGTAGTCCAACTCCGTCATGCGGTCAGGCCGCGTGGCGAACCGGTCGATCCGGCGCGTGCCGGTCCCTTCGAGATTGTTTGTTCTTTCTCCGCTCATGTTTCCGCACCACATGTTCCCGCGCCCGTCGGGCGCTTCGTGACCGGTAAATCCGCATACCCGCCCACGCCGCGCCCAAACCCAGCGCTCCGGTTAACAGGTCGGCAAGCCAGCCTCGACCCGTCGCCGCTTCCAATCCACCGCGCATACCGTTCAAAAATGACAACCACAGGCTGCCGACCGTGATCACGGCCAGGACGACGGCGCACAGCCGCAGGGCGAATCCGACCAGCAGGCCGCGAAGGCGGACGCGTATCGCGTCCGCTTTCGCGACCGCATAGTCCGTCGCGTGTTCGCCCAGGGCCATGAACTCCGAGACGACCTCATCGAGCGTCGGCTCGGCCTGATCGTGCAACTCCTCATTCGAAGTTGTCGACGGCCCGTTCGAATCTGAATCGCCGTATGCATCCACCGCACACCTCCGCGGGCGCCAGGCCCCGGGCTAGCGCCGAAACATCCAGCCGGCCACCGCGCCTATGGCCGCGGAGATCAAAACGGCCTTCATCGGTTTTTCCTTGATGTACTTCTCGATCGGATCGGTCAGTCCGAGGGCGGACTCACCGGCGGTCACGGCCATCTGCCGCAGATCGTCTCCGACCGTGATGGCCTGCGCTTTGAGCCGCGTGGCCGATTCGTGAAGGTGTTCACTCAGATCACCGTTGTGCTGAGCCCGTCGGGATTTCCTTGCAAGTGCCATGGGTATCAACCTCCGTTCAATGGGTGTTTTCTTGAAGCAATCGCGTCACCACACCTGCCGTCAGACAACAGGCGGGCCGCGCCGCGTACCATGCATCACCAGGGATGCCACAAAAAGAACCAGAAAAACGAGGAACAGGATCTTCGCGATGGACGCCGCGCCGGCGGCAAGGCCGGTGAAGCCGAACACCGCCGCGATGATCGCGATAATCAGGAATGTCGCTGCCCAGTGTAGCACAAATCACCTCATATTGTAAAATTACCTTGAATTCCGGGAAGAATGCCGCCATCGCCCGTCAGCACTTGGAACTGTCGCAGAACTCCCTCCATTGCTTCTCGGCCTCGTCCTTGGCGATGCCGTACCGCTTCTGCAGGATGCCGGCGGCCTCGTCCTGTTTGCCCTCGATGAACTGCACATCGTCATCGGTGAGTTTGGCCCACTTCTGCTTGATCTTGCCCTTCATCTGCTTCCAGTCGCCTTTGAGTGTGTCTGTATTCATTGCATGCTCCTTTTACCTAATTGAATCGGTCCCGCTTTCGCCGCATGCACCGCGCTTCAGCGGCACAGAGATAACTGCGCCATCGCGTGATGGCGCACACGGCGGACAATACAAGTATGGGGGGCCGGTTTGAGCGCATCGTGAAATCGACCTTACGACGGCGTTATGCCGAATTAAGCACCCCTGGCGCCCCCAAATCACCGATTTGAAGTGTGGCCAGGCGCCACAACGCATCTGGAAAGTTGGAGCAAGGCCCTGGTGCCAATGGACGGTTTCGTGAAATGCACTCAAGGAAGGGGTAAGATGCCGATGCGGCACGGCGCCGCACTTGCATGAAAGGCCCCGGAGTGGACCTGACAAGCGACGCCAAACCACGCTCGCTCAATCCAACCGCGGGCCTTCATGCGCAATCCAATCCTGTAGCCGACTCAACCACACCGGCGGAGCACGTTCCGCACCAGGAGAGTTCCGACTCGGCGCAGGTCGCCGACCTGCTCGATGGACCCGAGCGTTTTCACGCGCTTCTGAATCACATCCCGGCCGCCCTGTACGCCTGCGACGCCCGGGGCCAAATCGTCACGTACAACGAGGCGGCGGCCACGCTGTGGGGCTGGCGTCCACCCCTCGGCGAAACGCGCTGGTGCGGCTCGTTCAAGATTTTCAACCCGGATGGATCTGAGTTGCCGCACGACGCCTGTCCCATGGCCATTGCGATCAAGGAAGGCCGCGCCATTCGCGCGAGGGAGATCATCGTCGAGCGTCCAGACGGCGAGAGACGCCACGTGCTGGCCAATCCCGAACCGCTGTTCAATTCCGCCGGCGTGCTGATCGGCGCGATTAAGATGATGGTCGATATCACTGACCGGAAGCGGGCCGAGGCCGAACTGGCGGCCACCAAGGACGATCTCGCCGTGCAGGTCACCAACCTGTCGCATTTGCACGAACTGGCCCTGCGGCTGTCGCACACGCCGGAAACCGCGCCGGCCCTGCAGGCCATTCTCGAAACCCTGGTCAGGGTCTATGCCGCAGATTTTGGACTTGTGTCGCTCTTCAATCCCGCAACGGGAAGACGTCACGCCGGCGCGAGCATCGGATTTGAAGCCGGCGCTCTTGAGCAACTCTCCGCGATCCAGGTCGATTCAGCCGCCGTCGCACGAGCCAACGAATTCGGCCTGGTGCAGCGCGTCGTAATCGAAGACGTGGATGCGGATGAGCGATTTGAACCGATTCGCGATGTCGCCCGAGAAGCCGGCTTTCGATCCGTTCACAGCACGCCGATCATGACCCGCTCCGGCGAGATTCTCGGCGTCCTTTCCGTGTATTTTAGAACGCCGCGCAGCCCGACCGAACGCGAGATGCAACTGGCCGACGTCTGTGCAAGGCACGCCGCCGAAGCCCTGGAGGCAGGACGCGCCCGCGCTGCGTTGACGGCCAGTGAACAGCGCTTTCATCACATGGCCGACAACGTGCCCGTGCTGATCTGGGTCAACGGCGTGGACGGTTGCGAATTCGTGAATCGCGAATATCTGCGCTACACCGGCCGCACGCACGACGAACTCAGAGGCGACGCCTGGCAGTCCATCCTGCATCCCGAGGACGCAGAAGAGTACGTCAGGGCCTATCAAGACGCCGTGCGATTGCTTGGTCCTTTTCAAGCCCATGCCCGCCTGCGCGGCGCCAACGGCGTCTATCGCTGGTTTCGATCCACCGGTGTGCCGCGCCTCAACCCGGACGGCAAATCGCTGGGCTACGTCGGCTGCTCGTTCGACATCAGTGAGATCAAGCGCTCCGAAGAGGCGTTGCGCGAAGCGAAGGAAATGGCAGAGGCCGCCAACGAATCAAAGGACCGCTTCCTGGCCGTGCTCAGCCACGAACTCCGCACGCCGCTGACGCCCGTGCTCATGGCCGCATCAGCGCTGGAGAAGAATGCGGACTTGCCGTCATGGGTCCGCGAAGACGCCCAGATGATCAGTGAGAATATCCGGCTCGAAACGCGCCTCATCGACGACTTGCTGGACTTGAGCCGCATCGCCTCCGGAAAACTCCAACTCCTGCCGGAAGTGACCGACCTGAACGACATTGTGCTGCATGTCTGCGGCATGTGCCGGTCGCATCTCGAGGAGAAGTCGTTGCGTTTGCATTGCGAGTTGGATGAAAATGTCGGCGAGGTCGTGGCCGACCCGGCCCGGCTGCAACAGGTCTTCTGGAACATCCTGAAGAATGCCGCGAAGTTCACACCGAACAACGGTGATATTTTCGTCAAGACGCAGCGCGTGGACGCCAACCGCTTCCGAGTGGCATTTCGCGATACCGGCATGGGCATGGAGCCCGAGGCGCTGACCCGCGTGTTCACGGCATTCGAACAGGGCGATCAGAAGATCACCCGGCGATTCGGCGGTCTGGGACTCGGGCTGGCCATCGCGAGGGCGTTGATTGAATTGCACGGCGGGTCCATCACGGCACACAGCGAAGGCCGCGGCAAGGGAACGCTTTTCATCGTCGAGATCCCTGTGCGATACGCCGCCGGGAGCATTTCGCATGCGCTTTCCAAACCACTGCAATTCGCAACAGATTCCCAGGAGTCACTGCGATTGCTCGTGGTCGAAGACGATGTGGTCACCGCGAAAGTCCTCGCCCGGCTGTTGCATGATCGGGGGTATGCCGTTCAATCAGCCGACTGCATGGCGTCGGCGCTGGCCCTGGTCGAAACTGAGACATTCGACTTGATCATCAGCGACCTCAGCCTTCCCGATGGATCGGGCTATGACCTGATGAACGCCCTGTTGCGCAAGCGCCCCACCAAGGCGATCGCCATGAGCGGCTTTGGCGCGAAGCAGGACATCGAGCGCAGCCTTGAGGTCGGATTCAGTGCGCATCTGGTCAAACCCGTGGACATGTCGGATTTGGACACCACGATCCGTCAGGTCTGCGGCAGACCGCGATAATCGCCGGGCCGGCACACGTCAGGCCACGCGCTTGCTCGCCCCACGAAGCACAAAAATGGACAAGTCGTCGCATTCTCCCCTGGCGGGACCGAATCCAAACAGTTTGCGGCGCACCGCACTCAACGGCGATTTGTCAGCAGTGTTGGATCGAAGTGCAGCACAGATGCGGGCCAGCCCGAACCGCTCCGAATCGGCACGCTGGTAGTCGACCACCCCGTCCGAAATGCCGAGCACATAGTCCGACTGGTCCAGAAGGGTCCATTGAAAATGGGGGGACGTCCAGTCTTTTTCCTCCACGATGCCCAACGGCATGCCGGTGCTCTGGTAGCGATCGAGGCGCGGTCCGCCGTCACGATGCACGAGCAGATCGGGATTGCCGCAGTTTGCAATTCGCAGGTGCTGTGTCCCAATGTCCAACTGCAACAGTGTGAGGCAAACGTAGAGGTGATCGTCCCCGAAGCGAGCGTACACCTCGCGGTGCCATTTGCGAAGCAGATGTTCCGAGACGGCCCCGTTCAATTCACGCGTGATCATTTCGCGCACGGCATCCGCCACGTCGGCCGCCGCCTCTCCGTGCCCACAGACATCACCCAGCACGACCGTCACCAGGTCGCCATGTACGTGGTGAACGATGAAATCGCCGCCACGATGCCCGGCGAGTCTGCTCCAACTTTCGATGTAATCTGATGCTCGATGGCTGATTGTGGAAACCGTCATGACCGCGCACTCCTTCATCCCCAATTGATTAGACACCGCGGGTATGAAACGCGGCCGAATTGGGGATGACACCGATGTCATTCAGATGACAGGCTATCGGCGCAAACGGAAGCGGTTTGTTTCGCCGGCGCAAGACGCGGCGATCCAGCGGGGATGGTCGCTGGATCGCCGTTTAATTTCTCGTTCCGGAATGTGAAGTTGATCAGGGGGCAGCGGCCTGAAGCGAGTTGTCGATGCTCTTGGCGACTTTGGTGAGTTTGATGTCGGCCTGTTTCTCCTCTTCAAGCGATTCTTCAAGGAGTTTTGCCGCATCGGTCAGGCCCAAAAGTTCGGCGAAGGTACGTGCACAACCGTACGCGGCGATTTCATAGTGCTCGACGCGCTGGGCCGATGCGATGAGCGCAGCATCGATCACGGCCGGATCGCCATCTGCGCTTACGACTTCGCTACCCTCTTCGATGAGTCCTTCCATGGCCTTGCACTTCTTGGAAGGGACTTTTCGATCCAAACTCTGAATGATCTCATCCAGGCGCTCGGCCTGGGCCTTGGTTTCCTCAAGGTGGCCTTCAAATGCCTGTTTCAACTTCGGCGAATTGGCCGCCTTGGCCATCTTGGGGAGGGCCTTGATCAGTTGCGACTCCGCGCTTCGAAGATCGGCCAGTTCACCGGCAAAGAGTGTTTCGAGACTGTCCAGTTTCATAACATTGCTCCATATTGGTCGACGCGGTAATAGAAAAAAGGAAACAGAGGGAATCGGGGTGCGGTGCCCGACCCCTCTGTTTCCGCGGTGCGGCTTGGAGACGTCAGTCGTTACTCGTTGATGCGACCCTGGCTGGTCTGGGTCCAGTAGGTCGGCCGGTTGTAGAACTGATGGACACTCGTTGCCCAGCGCTCGTCGGCCATGTTGGGCCATCTGTCCTTGTCAAAGCCCTCGGCATTCTTCAACCGATCCTTGTCGACTGCCAGGACAACATTCTTGGCGTCCGGCGCCAACTGGAGGGCGCTCCACGGAATGGCGAAGTACTTGTCGCCCAGTCCGAGGAAGCCGCCGAACGACAGAACACCGTAGAGAATCCGACCCGAGTCGGGGTCGATGGTGACATCCTTGATCGTGCCGAGATTCTCGTTCTGCGGGTTCATGACCACCTTGCCGATCAGATCGCTCATCTTCTGCCAGCGGCGCGGCCTCTGGTTGCGAGCACTCTGATCATCGGTGGCCGTTACGGTCATGCCGGTGGCCCGCGGCTGCTCGGGGTAATTCCAGTAGGCGGTCTGATTGAAGTTCTTGTAAACCTGGCCCGACCACTTCTCGTCGATGATGTTCGGCCAGTTCTTGCTGTCGAAGCCGTTGGCTTCGTTCATCTGAGCGGTCGTGTAGTCGATCTGCATCGACTTTGCGTCCGGCGTCAGGTCGATCGATGAAATCGGCATCGCATACCAGCGATCGCCATGACCCATCTTGGAGTCGAACTCGACGACTGCAAAAATAACCCGGGCGTTGTCCGGATCGACCGCCAGGTCCTTGACGTTTCCGACCTTTTCGCCCGTGACCCGATTCGTGACATCCTTGCCGATCACATCGTCAGCCTTCTGCCAGCGTGTCGGAGCCTGATGCCAGCGATGCCGCGAACCAGTGTGGCGCTCATCGGCGCTTGCGTATGCGGCGCCGTTCGTCGATGTGCCGTCCAGATACGCACTGCGTCCTGGCTCATATGTGTCGCATTCCCGGGTTGCGAGGACTTCGCCGGTTGTGCTGCAGACCACCGCGGAGATCAACTTATTGTTCGCTGAACAGGTGACCAGGGCCACCGGGTGACCGGGCGTGAACTTGGTGGTGTCGGCGGTCGTGCCGGCCACGGTGACTGAGTTCGCCTGCGAGAATTTCGGTTGCACGCACTTCCATTCGCACACTGTCGCGCAGAACGCCTTGCCACCGGTCTTGCTTTCGGCGCTGCGAATCAATTCCGCGAACGGTTTCTGCATTTCGGCGAGCGTTTGCTGGACCTGCGCGGGCGTGCGCTGCATGTCTTTGCCATGCATGCCGCCGCCGGCCAGTGCCATCGACGGGCACCAAGCCAGTGCCGCCGCCAGTGTGTAGCCTTGCCAATTCCTAACCATCGTCTGCTCCTTCATTTCCTGAATAGCCCGTGGCCGCGTCGACCGGCCCAACGCCGATACGCCAATTCGCGGCGCGATGCTGTGTTCTCGTTACGAATGAAAGATACGCGGCGAGACTGTCCGAAAACTGAATTGGCCCTGACAAGTTTTTTAACTGCCGGCGTGCGTGTAGATTCACACAGGCGACGAATTGACAGCGGGCCGACAAACCGCGACACAGAGAGTGTTGCAGCCTTTCGTGCCGGGCCTGGCATCCCAATTATCGTCATCGAGAATCGCGTTATGAAGCGGCAGTGCCGCGCGATGCATTGTCGACCGCGTCGCCAGGCAAACCGAATCGGGGCTGGCCTGCCCAGTCAACTCTAAGCGCGGCCTTCCTTCGGCACCGGGCACTTGCGCAGATAGTCGAGCAACTCCGAGACTTGTGCGGTCGCAAGTGCGATGCACGAGTCTGCGCCGCCGTAGTAAATGCGAATCTCGCCGCTGGTCTTGTTCAGGATCCAGCCGCATGGGAATACGACGTCGCCTACATCGCCCTGGCGCTCGTAGGGCATTTCCGGCGCGAACATCCACTCATCGCTGCGGTGCAGGACGATGCAGGGGTCTTCCAGATCCAGCAGAGCCAGGCCGAGGCGATACAGACAGCCACCCGGCGTGTGGCGTACGCCGTGATACAGGATCAACCAGCCCTCCGCTGTCTCCAGCGGCGGCGGGCTCAGCCCGATTTTGTTCGCGTCCCACCAGGCGCCGCGACGCGCGTGCAGCAGGATCTGGTGATCGCCCCAGTGAATCAAATCGGGCGAAAATGAGAGCCAGATGTGCGCTCCGGAACTGCCCGCAGAGACCGGCCGATGGATCAGCGCATAGCGGCCCTTGAATCGGCGCGGAAAGACCGCGGCATCCTTGTCCTCGGGCGGCATGACCGGACCCATGCGGGTAAAGGAGGTGAAGTTCTTGGTTCGCGCGAGGGAAACCAGCGGGCCGCTGGGCGAGTAGGCGGTGTAGGCGATGATCCACTCCTGACGGTCTTCAACCCATGTCAGACGCGGGTCTTCAACGCCCCAGGCCTCCTCGGAGTGATGCTCCAGATCGGGCGCAAAACTCGGCTTGGAGTCTATCTGCCAGTTGGTCACGCCGTTGTTGCTCCGGGCGACTGTCAGATGCGAGTGACCGCGCCGGTCTTCGACCCGCGCAAGCAGGATCGTCTCATCACCAATTTGACAGGCCCCCGCATTGAACACCGTGTGCGCGGGATAGGGCCAGTCGGCGGCACTGAGAATCGGGTTTTCGGCGTGGCGGCTAAAGAGAACCGGATACAGACTGGGGCGCTTGGACTCTCGATACATGTTCACTTTCCTTGAGCGGGCGATTCCCGCCTTGCTGATTGATTCGTGGTTCGTGGCCGGCCGCGCGCCTGGCCGACAGCATGGGTTCGATTTCGGCGTGATGCACTTCGGTCAATAAATAGGCGAGTGTCGATTCTGCGCCCTGGTTCCTGTTCAGGCCCGTGGACTGCAAACCGTCACAACAGGCCCCGCTCTGGACATCGACAAGCGGAAGCCCGATGCTGTTGCCGCCGTGAAACCAGTCGCGCGTCCGGTGGAAGGTCGTCAGATATTCCTTGTCGCCCAGCAGACTGAACCCGGCGAGCGCGGCATCCACCATCGTGGCGGCTTCAACGGGTTGCTGGTCGTACCGCGCCTTGTCCTCTCCGTGGGAATACCATCCGTTGTTCCCGACGGGCCAGTAAAGTTTGTCAACTGTCGTCGCATGATCCAGAAACCAAAAAGAGGCCTCGGCCACTTCCCGGAATGGTTCATTTGGCCAGCACTTCGCCGCGACAAACAGGGCATGGGGCAATACGGCGTTTGCATACGTCATTCGCGACTCGAACCACTGCCAATCGGGTCTTTGCGAGCGCCGGAAGCACTCGACCAGGTGGTGGGCTGCGGCCAGCGCCACACCCTCAAGTGCGGCCACATTGCCCTCGCCTGAGTCTGCAAGTTGGGCCCACGCGAGCACGACATAGGCTTGCGCCCGAATGCTTCGCAGGTCCGCGAGCGTGGGAATGACCCTTTCAATCAACTCCCCCGCCAAGACGCGATAGTCATCCGGTAGATTGCTGCTCAGCACATCGGCAAGGGCGCGAACCGCCTGGCCCTGGCAGTCGCCATCACTGTTTGTATCGAGCCAGTGACGCTGGTAACTGAGCAGATTGTAAAATCCGCCACCGGGGCGACGCGCGTATTCCAGCAGGCTCAGGTACCCGGTGATGCGGCTGAGCATGTGACCGTCCGGCTGGCGGCACCAGAGTCGGGTGCAGAGTCGCAGCGCACGGGCATTGTCGTCAATCGTATAACCACTCTCGCGGCGGGGCACGCTGTAAATGGCGTGCTGAATCAAGCCGGTCGAATCCGTCATTCGGTCGAGGTGGATCAGCGAAATGCCAAGAATTCCAGCGTCCAACGGGTGCCGCGTGGCGGTCCCTTGCTCGATGGGCAGATGTGCGTGATCGCCAGGGCGGTTGTTCGAGGTCTTTAGTATTGTGTTAATCAAACCACTCCCGGCAGCAGTTTGCCCGCGCGCTCACGCGACCTTGATCTTTCCGACGGCGCCTGAATCGTTCGAATCCGACCGATCGAATTATCGAAGACAGTCTCGCTGAAGAAGTTCAGGTACTCTCGGCCGACGCTGGCCCATCTCATGGCTTTTGCATAGTCATATGCGTTGCGCCGAGTCTCCATTCGCAGCGTCTCGTCTCTTAAGTAGCGCAATGCCGCATCTGCGAGACCGGCAACATCGGCAAACGGCACGAGCAGTCCGCGCCCATCAGCCAGGACCTCTTCCGCGTACAGATATGGCGTGCTGACCACGGGACGCCCGGCGGCCATGGCGTATGCCAGCGTGCCACTTGCGATTTGGTCCTTACCGACATAGGGCGTGACATAGACATCACAGGCCTGCAGGTGCTCCAGCAATTCACTCAGGCACAGGAACTTGTTGACGAACTGCACATGGCTGCCGACGCCCAGTTTCTCAGCCATCGCAATCAGGCTCTCGCGATAGACCTCGCCTTCCTGCCGTTTGACCTGCGGATGGGTGACGCCGACGATGAGGTAAACTGCATCGGGATATTCCGCCACGATTCGAGGCATGGCTTGAATCATGTACTCCAGACCCTTGCCGCGATTGATAAGACCGAATGTGCAAATCACCCGGCGACCGGTCAATCCCAGTCGGGACTTGTGCTCGTCAACATGCCCGGGAACGACTTCGGGAACGCCGTGCGGAATTACGCGGACGCGCGTGTCGGGCACGCCGTAGGTCCGCAAGAGCAGGCGCGCGGCGACGCGGGTCATCACCACAATGCCGTGGCACTGTGCCGCCAGGTGCCGAATGATCCGCCTCGGCTCCGAAGTCGGCTGCGTCATCAATGTGTGCAGTGTCAGAACGATCGGCTTGCGGCAGGCGAGTGAGAAATCCAGAATCGCGACGCCCCACTCATCGGGATAGAGGCCAAACTCGTGTTGCAGGCTGACCACGTCAAATGGACCGCTGTTTACAAACTCGGCCGCCTTTCGATAGGCATTTTTTTGGTTGTTGTCGATGATATGCACGACGCGGCCATCGTGATAATCGATCGGCAAGGTCTTCTGAATCGCCGCCACGGATGAGACCGGCCCGTGCGCGGCAACATCCAGTGCATCGGCGGAGTCCCTCGTAAATGTCGCGAGGCCGCATTCCTCCGGCGGATAGGTCGATAAGAAAAGCGGGCGAACAGTGTGCATTCGTTGCCTCATGAATTGACTCAGGTCGATTCTCAGTCCGCCCGCGCACTTGCCTATTGCGAACTCCATCGATGGAGGCTGCGCAGCGCTGCACTCGTGGGACGCTCAATTGTGCTTGACCTCGATGACTGTCTTGTTCTTATCCCAGAAACTCTCGCGGCAGTTGACACTGCCGCCGGTCAACAGCCATATGATCAGAACGACCGCCAAGACACCGCCGATGAGTCCGAACAAATTCCTGCTCATAACAAACGTCCCCTATTCAAATGCGCCCCGTGACCAGCAGGATGATCACGACAATCAGAACCAGGCCGAGTCCGCCGCTGGGACCGTAGCCCCAACTCTTGCTGTGCGACCATGACGGAATCGCACCCAGTAGCAATAGAATTAGAATTATGACTACAATCGTACCCAACATGTCAATTCTCCATTTCTTCGCGATCACCGCGACTCAATTCCATGTCGCAGGCACAGGAAGCGGCCTTGAGTCTCCGCTTCCTGACGCCGGCAACGCCTCTATGGCCCCTTCTTGGGCTTCTTCTCGTCCTTCGAATCTTTTCTGGAGTCTCCCCTTGAATCCCGCTTCGGGTCCTGGGTGCGCGCGTCGCGCTTGGCCTCGGCCTGACTTCGTCCGGACTGTCCGGGGGCAGGCTGCATCTTGATGTCGCGTTTTTCGGTCTGCTGGTCACGCACTGTGACCGGTCTCTGATTAACCTGCCTCGGCTTTGGCTCAACTTTGGGATTCGGCGCGGGAACTCTGTGGACCTTGGGCGGCGATCGGCCCTTGAGGGAATTGTCAGATGGCCGGGCCACGATCAACGGCTTTGGCAGTTGGATTCTGGTTGGCGCTGTCTGTCTGGATTGTTTCCTATCGACGATGGGCGTGACCTTGGATTCCAGGCTCTGGCGCTCGTTGCGCGTGTTCTGAATTCCCCGTCCCAGTTGGGACATCCGAGTCCGCTCCGCCGGCTCAACCTTTTGAAATCGCGTTGGCGAATCCTTCCGATTCGTCAGCCTGTTGAAGAGTGTGGCGACCTCAAAGCGATCCTCCCCCTGCTTCTGCACACGCGAGCCCCGCTCCCGTTGTGCCTGAAGTGTTCGCGGCGGACGCGCATCGGCGAAGTCGCGGCGGCGATTGAAATTGTCGCTGTCGCGGCGTGCCCAGTCACGATCGCCGCGATTCTGCCATCGTCGATGCGAGTAGATGGGGTCGTAGCCCTGCCGACTCGATTGGAACGAAAACGAGGCGAAGAACCCCGTGTCCTGATATCGACGATCATAGTAGTCGCCAAAGTAGTAATGCTGATATCGCGGACGCACAAAGAGCTGGTCCGTGATGATGGAAATATTGATCGCAAACGAAGGCGAATAGGAGTAGTTGGGTTGCGCGTAGACCGCCTGATCAAAATAGACCGGCGCAAATAAGACGCCGCGCCGCTCCATGGCGTGATCCCAGTAACCGTCGGAGAAAACGTATCCGCGCGGCGCCCAGATGTAGTGGGCGGGCACCCAGACCCAATCAGCCCGGCCGGCTGCCCAGTATCCGGGGCGCCAGGAATAGCGGGTCTGTTGCCAGACCCACGTGCCCGGGATCCAGTCCTGATTCAGCGCCGGTGCGGCAGCGCTCGGCCCCATCTCGATTGATTCGGGCGGCTCGGGAAGGTACTCCGTCTCTCGCAGGCCTGCATCGGCCCAGAAACCCGAAGTCCATTGATGACCTTGCCCGGACTGGCCCCAATATCCCGGAACCCACTGGCGGCCCGGCGGAACATCGCGCCAAGTCCCACTGATCCACAGAAAATCATTTCGTTCGTCATCCCAGCCCCAGTAGCCCGGAATCCAGGTGACGTTGACGCCTTCCGGTCGCTGATCGGGCGGCACTTCCTCAATGATCGCGCGCGGGGCCCTCGGCACAATGATGCCCGGTTCCGGATTGAAAGTGACGGTCTCTGCAAATGCCTCGTGCACCGGTCCGCGGGTCAAGACCTGCATCCCCTGGGGATCATCGAATTGACCCGGCTGCTGTGCGAACGCCGCTGCCAGGCCGTGACCTGCTCCAAGAAGAAGCAGCGAAGTGATCATGCACGTTAGTCTGTTGGAATGAGTTTCCATAGTCGTTCTCCCTTTCACTCTTGAACTCTTGCGCCCCGCTCCACGTGAGGTAACAGGGGCGAGATTTGAGTCATTGATCTGTCATCATCCCGCTCGGCCGAGGATCGATCACTCGGCGTCGCGGGCACGCTGTATCCGTTCATAAACTCGTTGGTCGGGGGTTGTGTGCGTCATTGGATGTCTCTCATATCCACGGCCTCGCCGCGGGCTCGGGGCCTCACCAGTTCCGCGAGCCGTCACGCCATGACCCGGGCGGGACGCGACTTGATTCCGTTCAGACGGATCGAAAAAATCGACCCGAGCCCGATTGCGCTCTTCACCGAGATTTGGCCGCCGTGGTCGGCGATGATGCGCCGGCTGATGCTCAGGCCAAGCCCGGTACCGCCGCTGTCTCGCTTTGTGGAGACAAACGGCGCAAACAAGTCATCAATTCGATCCGTCGAAATGCCCGGCCCGTCGTCGGCAATGGAGACCAGTACTCCGCCCGTTGACTTCCTGGTTCGGACAACGACGCGCACCGGTCCCGCGCCCGACTCGGCTGCGTTCTTCAGGAGGTTGACGATGACCTGTTCCATGCCGATCACATTCAAGGCAACCAGCGGCAGGTCTGCGTCCAACTCCAGCGTGCATGCCAGGCGATCTGCACGGATGTATCGATTGGCCAGGTCAACCGCGGTTTTCACGACCGCGTTCACATCCCCGGGCACCTTGACGGTGTTTCCGCGGGCCAGTGCGAGCGCGCCTTTTGTAATCCCGGTCACGCGAATGACTTCATCCCGGATGAACGTAAATGCGTGAACAGCGTCCCTCGCGTTTGGAAAGAGCAGCGCGGCCTCAGCCGTGAGCAGAATGGCGTTCAATGGACTGTTTATTTCGTGGGCGATTTCCGCCGAGAGCCTGCCGAGCGCAGCAAATCGCAGCAGTTCGTCCGAAAGTCCCGTTGACTTCACGTTGGCTTCCGAGACTTCGATACCCGCTCCGCAGCCCGACAACGGCAGACCGCGCATGGCGAACCGCGCCTGTGATGTGTTGATAAACGACTCTTCTGATTGCGGCATTAATGTTGCCATCTCCCAGTCTCCCTAAAGACTCTTCGCATCATTCGCGACGCCATCCCAGGCCTCCGCGGAGATGTTCTGTGCCAGCAAATAGACCTGCACGGTCGTTCCGGTCGTGAAAACGCCCACCACCGTGCCACTGGCCGGTTCGACTTCCGACGTGGCCTCACGCACGGCCACGCCGGTAATCCGCTTGATGTCCTGCCGGAGCGAGTCTGAGGCGTTGGCAAACAGTTGACGGTGGAACTCCTGCACCTGGGCAGCGCCGGCCGGACTCCGCGCCAGGGCTCGCTCGGCCGCTGACAGGGCGCCGTGCAGCGTGATGACCAGCGTGCCGTCAGCCTGAACCACGGTCACGGAAGTCGGCGCATTGCCCGTTCTCTGTTGTTCAAAGATTCGGGCGGCATCGGCGATCTGATGCGCCATGGTGGGCTTGAGTCTGCTGATCGCACGCTCGCCATTCGCGGGCCGATCCCTGTCATTCACTGCTTCGGACGCGTTTGAGTTGTCCATGGGATTCAACCTTGTTAATCCCAAGCGTCTCTTGAACCTGGGAACAAAAAAAAGCCGGCGTGGGGGAACGCCCGAAGGCATTCATCCACGCCGGCTTACTCTCTAGCAGGCCCCCCGGCTCAGCCGGGTTGCCCCTTATTTAGTCATCCGACGAACACGATTCAATTTTCTCTGGAGCCGATCGCTAAACGTCTCTGACTCCGCACAGATGGATCATAGCGCTTCGTTGCCCGATTGCAAGACAATTCCAATTCCAATGCTCTTATTCATCGTGGCGCCTCGCCAGGGAAGTGTTCGCAGCCACTTATGTCGATTCACTGCGCCTTAGCCTTCCAGGATTCGGCTCACCATCACTGCCACGTCTCCACCGTCCACCCTGCCATCCCCGTTCAGGTCAGCCTGCAACCGGTTGCACCCCGGAAAAGCGGTGAAGAACGCGGACGAGTCGATCAAGATCCCCACAAATCGTTCGATGTCGAGAACATTGACCGCGCCGTCGCCGTTCAAATCCGGCTCCGGGTGACTGGCGAGCAAAGTGGGTATCAAATCGGTAATATACGTCGCGGCCCCCTCGTTTCCACCAAATCCGTCAAACCCGTGGCCGACATCCGGCATTCCCACGAGACGGCAATGACGGCACACGTTCGCGAAGGCTTGCTGTGTCCGGACGGCGACTTCAAAAGGCACGACAATGTCGGCCTCGCCGTGCAGCAGTGCAATCGGCGGATTGGCCTCGTTGACGTATGTCACCGGCGACGCCTCGATGTACCGCGGCATCATTTCATCGCTGAGCAGGGCGCCGAGAAACCAGGCGGTCGAGAATCCATCGATACCGTGCTGTGCGTGGTACACCAGATCACCGGGGGCGAAGAATGCAATAACCGCATCCACGCGATAGCCGCCCGGATACGGCAATTGCGGTTCAAAAAGTTCCAGGCCGTCCGTAGTGCCCAACATCAGCGCGAGGTGGCCACCGGACGATTCTCCGACCACGACGATCTTGGTCGGCAGCCCGTAGAATTCCGCCCCCTCGGTTCGAATCCAGCGTACCACGGCTTTCACATCGTAGATTGCCTGTGGATAGCCCGGTGACTCAATGGTTGAAAGCGTATAATTGCAGGTGACGACCGGGAATCCGGCGAGCGCCAGCAATTCGAAGATCGGCGCGGAATCATTCTTGTCACCCAGGAACCAGCCCCCGCCGTGAATAAAGAGAATCGTCACCGAACTGCGGATTCCATCGAGCGGAAGATGGAGGTCCATGGTGTTGTTATTGCTGCCCGGCGATGTGTAATTGATGTCAGTGTGAATAAGGGTCGTGGCCGGTTGAGTCGTGACGGGCTGGGTCGTGGGAACCGGTTCGTCGACTGGTTCGACGATCGGGTCGATTGGAATGGGCGCCGCAGCGGGCGGGAACAGGGAATCCAGCAGCCCAGAAATCGAGCAGCCGCCTGACGACGCCGTCAGCACCGCGCCGAAAGTAGCCGTATACACCATTCTCAACACATTGCGAGCGTTCATAAATTGACATTTCCGTAATAAAGCGTTCCATTGACTCAGCACCCTTGACTGCAGGAACTCTGCAGATGTGGATTCAAAAAAACCGACGTGGCAAAATGCCTTATAGGCACTTCACCACGTCGGCTTACTCTTTAACGGGCCTCCCGGCGATGCCGGGCTGCCGCTTAATCAGTCATCCGACAAACTCAATCCCATCCGGAGCAATCGCAAGCGCCGTTGATTCCCCACCACTGGATCATAGCGCATCGCTCCGGGAAAGCGCGACAATATCGCCCGCGACCGTCGTCAGCCTCGTTACGCAGGGCCGAAACCGATATCAAAAGAGGCAGCCCCGGTGCTTCGCGACTAGTCGGCGGTCATGCCACTCGTCATGATCGACAGGTCCCGTTCATCCACCAGACCGTCGCCATTGAGATCGGCCTGAAGGCGGTTACATCCCGGATGAGATGCGAAGAAGGCCATCGGGTCGAGCAAGCGCAATTGGAAAAGCCCAACATCGAGCGCGTCGATTGCGCCATCGCCATTCAGGTCTGGCTCGAGGCGATCCGCGAGGAGTTTCGGGATGAGGTCGGCGATTACGGTAGCCGCGCCTGCATTTCCGCCAAATCCGTCAAGGCCGTGACCGGCGCCGGGGACATTGACCAACCGGCAGTAGCGACAGACGTTCGCAAAGGCCTGTCGCATCCGAAGCGCGCCCTCGAACGGCACGACCATGTCCCACTCGCCATGCAACAGTGCCACGGGCGGATTGGCTTCGCTGACATAGGTGATCGGCGATGCCTCGATGTAGCGTTGCATCGACTGCTCGTTGAGCATCTCGCCGACAAACCACTCGGTTGCAAGGGCGTCGAAGCCATGTCGCACCTGGTAAACCAAGTCTGCTGGTGCAAAAAAAGCGATGACGGCATCGACGCGGTAATCGCCGGAATAGGGCAACTGCGGCTCAAACCTAGCCAATCCATCGGTGGTGCCCAGCATGAGCGCGAGGTAGCCGCCGGCCGACTCGCCGACGACAACGATCTTTTTCGCCAAATTGTATACTTCCGATCCATCGGTGCGAATCCAACGCACAACCGCTTTGACGTCATAAACCGCCTGGGGGAAGCCGGGGGCCTCAATTGTCGACAGTGAGTAGTTGCACGTGACCACAGGGAATCCGGCAATCGCCAGCAGGTCGCACACCTGTGCGGAGTCGCTTTTGTCCGAGTAAATCCATGCCCCGCCGTGAATATAGAGAATTGTCACCGGGTTACAGGGTCCATTCAGCGGGAGATGAAGATCGAGTGTGTTGTGGGTGCCGCCCGGGGACGTGTAGGGGATGTCGCGATGCACGGTCGTCAGGCCCGATTGTGTCGAGGGAACCACGGTGTTGCATTCATCGGACCATCCGAAAAGCGTCTCAAAAAAGAGGGGCACTATGCAACTTCCCAGCGGCGCCAGCAATGCCGCCCCCACGAGCGCGGTGAGCACGCCGGTTTTTGCATTGCACCCCGACATAAATTGACACTTCGGAAATGACGCGTCAATCAGGTCCAGCGCCGTTGATTACAGACGCTCTCTGTTTATCGAAAAAAAAGCCGACGCTGAGAACCACCCGAAGGGGTTCATCTGCGTCGGCTTCGACTCTTGTGGGCCAGGCGGCATGGCCGGATTGCCCTATATCAAGTCATCCGATGACTCGGATGCAAACGTCGGTGCGGTGCGCCAATGCGTCTGGTCGCGCCGTACAATCAGATCATTCTAGTATGCCTCCCGAAGGGAATCCCGTGGCAAATCCCTGCGGTTCGATTATCATGCTGAATCGATTGCGTGTTTTGCCGTCCACTTCGGGCTTCTGCTGACCCATACGGTCAGACACGGAAATCGCGGTCCGTAGGATTCTTAGATGAATTCGCAAGGTCAAATTGAGGCTGCGATCTGCGACGGCGTGAGCCGCTTTGAACAGGAATATATGGGACGCGGCCCCAAGGACATTCATGCCCACTTGATCGGCGACCTTCTTGTGGTCCGCCTCAAAGGCGTTTTGACGGCGGCCGAAAAGCAGTTGGTCAGGACACTGCCCGTCGAAAAGGGGCGGGACCTGCTCAAGCAGGTGCGCATTCAGTTGATCGAGACCGCTCGTCCGGTCATGGAGGCGCTCGTCAAAGAGGTCACCGGCGTAAAGGTCCTGAGCCTGCACCACGACATCAGTACCGTCACAGGTGAGGAACTCGTGGTCTTTACCCTCGCCTCGCCGCCGACTTTTCGGGAGGCGAAGAGGCGATAGGCTCCCAGGTCCGACGGAGACTGAGACGCAATCAACCCTGCGCCGGCCAGTTGCCCGCGAAGTCGGCGGCGAGGGGGAATATTCGCCGGGCCGCTCCGCGGGCATTCATTCAGACTTGGGACTCAATACCATGAGGCTGGTGTATAATCATAGCCCTGTGCCGACTGGGTCCATTTGGCCGGGTGGTAGAGCTGGTTAGGAATCGCGCATAAATAAAGTAAACAATTGAGCGTCCTCTTGCCGTTGAGAAGGTAATGCAGGATGCATCGGTTGTCGCGTGGATTCGCGAGAAGTATCGGGGTGTTGCTGGGAGGCTGGA
>Ga0268299_1001792_pt1 | contig 32242 bp, 28 predicted proteins | sample NOBtaG_FD_193484 | JGI IMG/M metagenome (GOLD analysis project Ga0268299, IMG submission 193484) | Activated sludge microbial communities from bioreactor in Nijmegen, Gelderland, Netherland - NOB reactor | ecosystem: Engineered > Bioreactor > Aerobic > Activated sludge | place: Netherlands... | reverse complement strand
GGCCTTCCGCTTCCGCCACGGCCCCTACTTTGTTGACGAAGGCCAGCGCCTGGGCGAAATCCGCAAAGGTATAGAGTCGCTCCAGATGACCCTGCTGGTTGATTCCCCAACCGCGGGCGAGCTCCTTGAGCAACGCCTGCGCCCGATCGTCGGGCAGCGGAGGCACCCCGCCGCGACAGGGCACGCACTTGTTGTCGGCGAGTTCCATAAGGATCCTCCCTCGAATCGGCTATTCTAAAGAGGCATCTTTCTCAAGCGCAACCAGCCCCGTCACGCCGCCTGCTGCGCGAAGAAAAGCCCTCGGTTGATGTCTCCGATGCTCACCATGCCGACCAGCCGACCCTGATCGACGACGGGGATCCGTCGGAAGTTCTTCAGCCCCATGTATGATGCGGCTTCGAGGATCGGCGAGCTTGAGGAGAGGGTCAACGGATTCTTGCTCATCACGTCCTCGACTTTCTTGCCCAAGATTTCCGGATAGCCTTCCTCCATTTCGAGAAAGTCGCGGCTGCGCACGTTGTCATGAATATAGTCCCCATAGTTGGGATACAGCGGGAGCAGAATGTCGCGCACGGTCACGATCCCGACAAGACGATTCTCACCTTCAACGACCGGAATCGCACCACAGTGGCGACTCAACATTTTGATGACGACGGATCGAATCAAATCGGTGGAATACGCCGACACAAAACCGGTGGACATGACATCGCGTACAAACATGGCGTCCTCCTTTGCAAAGAGTGAGGAGCTCGGTCGATATGTGAACGGTTATTGTAATCCTCTCTTCGGACGGGAAACCAGTGCGGGCGAGCATGGAGCGCGTTTGCGTTACTCAGCTTCTTCGAGCGCCCCGCCGGACCGGGCCAAGTCGTCCATCTTGATCTTATCCGGATTGAATTTCTCCGCCGCTCTGGTCATGCGATCGAGCGCCTCATCGAAAGAGAGGGGCGCGGCGTCTTTGGGACGGAAGCGGACGGGATTCACTCGCGCGACGACGAAGCTTTTCAAGTACGGACTGGTCAGTCCTTTCGCCTTCAACGCCTCGACCTGTTTGACGATCAGATCATCGAGCGCCAACACCGTCCGGGCCCGATCCCGCCGATCCTCGATCGCTTTTCGCATCGGCTTCCCCAGAAATTCTTCCACACGTTTCAACACCGGATGGTAGGCCCCGCCGCTGAATCGAGGCCGTTCCTCATAACAGAGTCCCAGCGTGATCAGCGACGGCTCCTCGAATTCCAAGGCATAGGCGTCTTCCGCCGCGTCATCGAGCTGCGCGAGTTCCTTGTACATACGGATCACTTCCAAGGCTTTCTCACGGAGGTTGTGAGCCTTTTCGGTGTTCAAGGCCAGGATCTGGTAGGCGGCAGCCGGCTCCGGAACCACGATGGCGACGATGCTCTTGGCGCCCAGCGTCCGCATAGCGGACAGCCGATGGTTTCCGTTCGGGGTCCAGTACTTAGCGGCCTGATCGGGCTTCGGCAGCCGCACCGCGATGATCGGATCCAGAAACCGGCCGATCTTGCCGATGACGGCCTCGAGTTTTCTGACATGGGTGTCGGACAGGTTACGCTGATAGGGCGTGGGTTCGACCAGTTCGATCGGCAAGGCCGCCAGCACCAGCCAGCGTCCTCCGTACGGTTCTCGATAGACGGCCAGTACTTTGCCGCCGTCTTCCTCGATCGCCCAATGCAGATGCGCGACCTCTCCGGGAGGCGCGGCTGACTGCAGTTCAGCCGCGGTGAGGCCGACCGATGCGCCGGCCGGGCGCTTCCGCCGTTTGACTGCAGTGGAATCGGAGTTCTTCGTCCCTTTCGCCGCCATGAGCTTATGGTATGCGACCGGGGCGAGAAAGAAAAGCAGGAGCGGCTCGAAATCTCGCGGATGTCAGATTACACTGGCGAATCCATGAGCCTCTCACGCCGCTTCGACAGTCCCTCCAACGGTCCTCACACGACCATCGGGTGGTTTACCGGCGCCTGCGTGATAGTCAGCAATATGATCGGCGGCGGTATCTTTACGACGACCGGCATTATGGCGCGGGATTTGGGCGACCCGCTGCTTATCCTCTTGCTGTGGCTTATCGGCGCAGTATTCGCGGTCGGGGGCGCCATGGTGTATGGAGAACTCGGCTCTCTTCTGCCGCGCGCGGGAGGCGATTACGTCTATCTGAAACAGGCCTACGGACCGATCGTGGCCTTCCTCAGCGGATGGGCGTCCTTCACCATCGGATTCGGGGCGGCCGTGGCAGCCTCGTCGATCAGCTTCGCGTCCTATGCATTACAAGTATTCCCGGTCCCGGACGAGACCGGCTGGGTGGCACGAGGGCTCTCACTCTCCCTGCTGTGGACCGTGACCCTGGTCCATTGCCGCGGAGTAGGTACGGGAGGCCTCATGCAACTGCTGCTCACGACGACGAAAGTCATCGCCATCGGCGGTCTCATTGTGGGCGGCCTTTGGACGGTCGGAGAGTGGAGCCATTTGACCGAACGGCCGGCGTTCGCCCGGGCCTCTCTTGGCCCGGCGGCTGTGTCATTGGTGATCGTCACGTACTGTTACATGGGATGGAACGTCGCCGGCTACATTGCGAGTGACATTGCCGACCCGCGGCGCACCCTGCCGCGCATCATGATCGGGGGGACGGCCTTCGTCGCCGTTATCTATCTGCTTCTGAACGTCGTCTATTTATCGGCCCTATCAGTTTCGGATCTGGCCCGGGAGCCGATCGTGCCGGTGGCGGAAAAAGCGGCCGCCGCCTTGTGGGGATCCCGAGGCGGGCGGCTCGTGTCCGCAATCCTCTGCCTGTCCATCGCAGGGGCGGTGAGCGCCATGACCTGGGCCGGCCCTCGCGTGTACTGGGCCATGGCTCGCGATGGGATTGTCAGCCCCTGGCTCGCGGCGTTGCACCCGGAAACCGGCGCACCGGCTCGCGCGATTGTGGCTCAGAGTCTCTGGGCGTCCTTGCTGATCATGAGCGGCACGTTTGAGCAACTGCTCGTGTATAGCGGCCTCGTGTTGTCCCTCTTCCTCGCGCTGACGCTCTCGTCCGTGTTCCGTCTGCGATCGAGCGTTTCATCCAGTTTCGAATCCTACCGCGCTCCTTGGTACCCGCTATTGCCTGCCGTGCTTGTGGGCGGAGCCTTGTTCCTCGTCGGCTACAGTCTGTTCCAGCGTCCGGCTGAATCGTTGTTCGGCGCGGCAACGATCCTCAGCGGAATCCCGCTCTACTGGTGGTGGAGAACAGATCGATCCTCCCCCAAGCCGTGATCCTAGCGGCTTGATCAACGAGCCATGACGAACAAGGGAAGAACAAGCCTAAAGTCACGCCGAATGCTGACTGCAGAAACAGCACGGGCGACCTCAACCGATGATGGGAGATCGCCCGTGGTCGGCGCTTAGGACGCCGGATATCTGGACTATTGGTATTGTCTCGATCGTACGGCCCGCGTGACCCGCACAACGTCAGATAGTGGAAACTTCCAGTCGGGGGAGACCGCGTCGATCCCAGGCGCTTGAGTTCCTCGTGTTTCGATCGGTTCTCCGGAATGAGTCAGGCTTATATCCGGTTGGTCTTTGGTGCCCATTCGGCACAGCCAGTGGAGAGCCGCCTAACACGACCGACGAGAAGCCCGCCCTTCCATCGGCGGGCCTGACGGGCCAGGTGGAGTCGCGTCGTCCATATCCACCCTCCTCTCTTGCGAAGTTCACGAGAGACCTGGGTAACAGCCGCGCGGTCTGTTCGATCTCTCGACCTTGGTGAACATTCGGGCCGCAATTTTTTCCTACGCCCATTAGAAAACGATGTCAATGGCTCGGCCCACAATTTTGGTTTTCAGGTTCGACGCATAAGCCGTGCCACTCTTCATCAGGCCTCTTTTCACTTTCGAAGCTCCGTTTTCTTGAAGCCGGTGGGAGGAAAAAACAGCCCGTCGTCCAGTCTTTTTGCATCGATTTTCGTTACTTCGGATCGAGACTCTTCCTTCCCTGTCTCGTCGTAGTCGATCTGTCGAAGCGGAAATCCACCATCCTTGAGAAATTCGCGAAACCAGGCCGGATACCCGCCGCGGGCCGACTCGTCGGCGGCGAGAACTCCATATAGCGCCGCATTGCTGAGCCCTTTGGCGATGCACAGTTCGCTCATGCTTCCGTCAGATTTGTCTTTGGCGGTATAGCCTTCACAGGCGTAACCCGCGATCTTTCCATTCTTTCCGGTCTTGGTGACGGTGAGGTCTTCCAGAACCGACTTGGGATCCGAAACACCCATCTCCGCCCAGGTCATGGTCGTATACGTCTGGTCGTCACGATCGGCGAAGAAGCCGTCCTTCCTCTTGGCGTCCCAGACGCTAAACCCCGCGTCACCGTCGTCGACTCTCATTTTCTCTCCCTTGAAATAAAAGATCCGGGTTTCCGTTTCGTCCCCGGAGGTTTCCTTGAGCGTGATGACGCCTTCAAAGGCCGCGGCGAACGACGGACCCGTCTGCCCGCACCAGAGCATGACCAACATCGCGATCGTGGCGCCTTTCATGGTGGAGTCCTTTCTTCCGGCTATGCGGGATCTCCCTGATTCCTATTGGCCGCCGTCCTGCTTCTTCTTCATCATTTCACCGAATTGCTTCATCATCTCGGACATGTCGGGCTTCGCCCCACCGGTTGAGGCTCCATCCTTTCCCGCCCGGCGCTTTTTCATTTCCTCCAGTCGCTTCTGAACATCCTCGCCGCCCATGGCCCCCATCATGGCGCCGCGATCCATCTTTTGATACCCGGCCGGCGCGGCGAACAGTGCTGCGTCCATCGACCTCGCTTCGATGCGGGTGACCTCCGTGCGGAGCGTCTCTTTTCCTGTGCTGTCATAGCGGATCGAGCGCAAACCGAATCCGCCCTCGTTGATGAGCTTCGTGACCCAGGACGGTTGCTTCTTCATCGGTTCCATCCAGAAGCTTGCCGTTCGTCCGAACCCCTTCGCCACGCAGATTTCGTGCCTTTCCTGTTCTTCGTCCTTTTCCTTCACGCGCCAGACTTCACAGGACCGGCCGGCGACTTTGTCGGTTTTCCCCGTGCGTTCCACCTCATAGTCTTCCAAGGCCATGCTGATGCGCTCACCGTGTTCCCCGCCGAGAGCAACCTCCGTATAGGCTTGCCGCTCAGGAAACAAAATCAACATCGTCTTGTTTTTGGAGTCGAGAATCATGACGTGCTTCCTGCCGTCCGTTCGAGCCCGTTCGATCCGGGCCTTGTCGCCCTTGATCATCCAATCCATGTTCGCCGCCTGCTCGTCGGCATGCGTCGTCATCATGTGAAGAACCCCTTCAAAATCCCCCGCTGAGGCCGGATCTCCCGGCAACCAGAGGGCCGCTACAGCGAGCAGAGCGACGATGACACGCATAAGACCTCCTTTGGATCGAATCAGCAGGTGCGGCGCTATGAGTCTACGCCCGCGAGGGTTGAAAAGCACCTGACGGGAGAGGACGACCGATCGCGCTAGGTGATCCTCAGCCGGTTCCAATCCACATCGGTGGCGGCGGGCGGAGTTCCCAGCTTCATGTCTTCCACCGTGCGGACGACGCGGTCGGCGATCACCAGATTCCGGTACCATTTCCGGTTCGCCGGCACGACGTACCAGGGAGCGTTGTCCGTACTGGTGGCGGACATCACGTCCTCGAACGCTTTCATATAGTCGCTCCAGAGTTTGCGCTCTTCGATGTCCCCCGAGTCCCATTTCCACCGTTTCTCCGGGTTCCGGATCCTCGCCTCCAGTCGTTCCTTCTGCTCGCCCTTGGAAATGTGGAGGAACAATTTCACGATGGCGGTTCCGTTGTCGCTTAGCAGATTCTCAAACTCTTGGATCTGCATGAATCGCCGCTTGACCTCGCGCTCCGACACGAGGCCGTGCACGCGCGTGATCAAGACGTCCTCGTAATGAGACCGGTTGAAGATCCCGATGTAACCTTTTGCCGGCGCTTCCTGGTGCACGCGCCAGAGAAAATCATGGGCGAGTTCCTTGGAAGAAGGCGATTTGAAGGAAACGACCTTGCAACCCTGCGGGTTCACTCCCGACATCACACTCCGGATGGTGCCGTCCTTTCCGCTGGTGTCCATGCCTTGAAGGATGATCAGGAGCGAGCGCTGCTTGTTGGCATAGAGCCGTTCCTGCAGCCTGCTGAGCTTTCGAATCAGTTGTCGCGTCTCCGCCTTGGCCGCTGCCTTATCGTCATCGTTCTTCTTGTAGGCGCCCGTATCGTCGGGGTCGCAGGAATTCAAGTCTAATCGAGAACCGGATTTGACGCGATAAAGTTTCATGGTGTCTCCCGGCCATGACGGCGAGTTGAACGGACTGCGCGTGCGTCGCGCTTGTGAGAAACCATTGTACTTCAGCCCGGCGCCCGCCTCCATCTCCCGGGCGCGACTGCTCGAACATTGGCAACTTGCACGAAACTCCGTTAAGATCGTGACTGAAGAGACCCACTCCGTTACCTGAAACCCGTGCATAACTTCCATCTCATCTGGCATTTGGTCAAGCGCGATTTTGAGTTGCGTTATGCAGGCTCCGTCCTTGGTCTTCTCTGGTCCTTGGTCATACCCTTGTCTCAGCTCCTGATGCTCGTATTCGTGTTCGGAAAAGTCGTTCCGCTCAACATCTCGAATTTCCCCTTGTTCGTCTTCACCGCCCTCCTGCCGTGGAACTGGTTTAGCAGTTCCCTGCTGTCTGCCGGCTCCATATTCACGGATTCCAAGGATCTCCTGCGCCACCCGAACGTCAAGCCGGCGATCCTCGTCGTGGTATCGGTTCTTGGGCATCTCATGACCCTGTTCATTAGCCTTCCCGTTCTGTTCTTCATGCTGTATTGGTACGATTTCGGAATCTCCTGGACCTTTCTCGCTGCGTTCCCCTTATTGATCCTCGTGCAAGGCATCCTCACGGCGGGACTGAGCCTGATCATTGCGATCGCCAATGTGTTCTATCGCGACGTCGCCCCGATTATTGGTCTGGCCGTGTCGGTCCTCTTTTTCGTGACGCCGATCTGGTATGCCCCCCAGGCCAAAAGCGAGTACGGTTTTCTCTTTCAGATCAATCCGCTGGCACTCATCGTGCAGAATTATCGCCACCTCCTTCTGGATCGTGGTGATCTGGATTGGCCCAGCGTGGTAACCGCGACATTGATGGGCATGACATGCTTGACGATTGGATATCTGGTATATCGGCGATTTGAGTCCGACGTTATCGATGCCATCTGACCGGGATCTCCCATGTCCAAAGCACTGCTTGTTCGCCAACTGTCGAAACGGTACCTGATTCATGACCATCGCCAACGCACATTGCGCGATTCTTTGACCCGCCTGATCACAGGGCAATTCACCTCCGTAAATACTCTGTGGGCGCTCCGGGACGTCAATTTTTCGGTCGAGCACGGCTCCACATTCGGCATCATCGGCCATAACGGAGCCGGCAAGAGTACGTTGCTGAGATTACTCTGCGGCATCAGCCGACCGACCCAGGGGGAGATTCTCCCGGACGGACGCGTCAGTGGCATTCTCGAACTCGGTGGTGGGTTCAATCCGAACCTCACCGGCAGACAGAATCTCAGGACTGCGGGGATTCTCAATGGTCTGACACCGGCCGAGATCAAGAAACGCGAAGAGCAAATCATCGCCTTCGCCGAATTGGAGCGCTCCATCGATCAGGCCACCCGCACCTATTCCTCCGGCATGTATCTTCGGCTTGCCTTCGCTGCCGCCATGGAGTTCGAGCCTTCAGTGCTTGTGCTTGATGAAGTCCTGACGGTTGGCGACGAACGTTTTCAGAAGAAGTGCCTTGATCGGATCACCGGCTTGAAACGGCAGGGCTCGACGTTGATCATCACCTCACATAGTCAGGATCAGATTCAGTCGCTCTGTGACGAGGTATTGGTCTTGGAGGAAGGCCGTGTGGTCATGCAAGGAGACCCACAAAGCGCGTTGGCTTCCTATCATGATTTGCTCCGCCGCAGGACGGAGGAACGAGTGGCCCGTCTGCCCCGCGCCATTTCTCCCGCATCGCTAAAGACAGACGAAGGAACCCGACAAGGCACGTTTGAAGCCTCGATTTCTTCGGTCGCCTTCTATGACCTCGAAGATGGCCCGATCAAGAGCCTCGAAAGCGGGCAGGGCCTTCGGATCAAATTAACGCATCGCCTATCCCAGCCGATCAATGACTTGGCGCTTCTTCTACAAATCTATAATGAACACCACGTGAAATGTTTCGAAACATCCATATCCTCAATGGTTTCCACTTTTGGAGAACTACTTTCTGCGGGAACGACCGTTTGTACGATCAAATCCCTGCCGCTCCTCGCGGGAAGGTACTTCGTCAATGTCGGCGTCTATCCCACGGATTGGAGCTTCATGTACGACTACCACTGGCAGATGCACGCCTTTCACATCACGACAACAGAACCACCCCCCGGTCACCCTTCAGGGATCGTCGCCATGGCGGTCTCGTGGGCTTCGGTCGAGGACGACAGGAACACTCTTTGAACACAGGACGAACCATCTCGTGATGAGACGGGATCAGAAATCGGCACGTGCTGACGAAGATTCCTCAAGCGATGAATCGCTTTACCGGACTGAATGGTACCTCTAGAATAGGGCTAGCGTGCAAGGAATGAAGACTGTCCTGGTGACCGGCTCAAACGGGCTCATCGGCTCCGAAGCCGTCGCGTTTTTCTGCGAGAAGGGATTCCATGTCGTGGGGCTGGATAACGACATGCGCAAGACCTTCTTCGGGGATGATGCTTCCACTGAATGGAATCGTCGTCGCCTCCTTGAGAGGTATCCGCGCCTCTACTCTCACTACGATGTCGATATCCGAAACCACGACGCGGTCAAGCAGGTTTTCTCGGACCACGGCAAGGCCTTCGATCTCATCATCCATACGGCCGCACAACCCTCGCACGATTGGGCGGCGAGTGATCCCCTTACGGACTTTACGGTCAATGCCAACGGCACGCTCGTGATATTGGAGAATGCTCGCTCATTTTGTCCCGATGCGACCTTCATCTTTTGCTCAACCAACAAAGTCTACGGAGACCGGCCCAACGCGTTGCCCCTCGTCGAAAAGGCCACCCGATGGGAGATCGAAGACGGTCATCCATATTTCCCGGGCATTGATGAGTCCATGAGTATCGACTCCTGCAAACATTCTCTGTTCGGTGCCTCGAAAGTTGCCGCCGATGTCGTCGTGCAGGAATACGGCCAGTATTTTGGCATGAAAACCGCGGTATTTCGCGGTGGTTGCCTCACGGGCCCCAGTCATTCCGGCACGAAACTTCACGGTTTCCTCTCCTATTTGATGAAATGCACGATGACAGGAACCCCGTATCAGGTTCTTGGATATAAGGGCAAACAGGTTCGTGACAATATTCATAGCTACGATTTGGTCAATGCGTTCTATCATTTCTATTCTGCCCCCCGAGTCGGCGAGGTCTATAACATCGGAGGCAGCCGATTCAGTTCATGTTCAATGCTCGAAGCGATCAATATTTGCGAGGAGATTACCGGAAGACGATTGAACTGGACATATCAGGAGGCCAATCGCATCGGAGATCACATCTGGTGGATCAGTGACATCACGAAGTTCAAGGCTCATTACCCGAAATGGGATCTGACGTACAATGTCCGCGACATCTTGAACGAGATCCACCGTCAGAATGCCGCTCGCTGGCCCCGAGCGTCTCTCTGAAGCACGTCCGCTCACAACGTAACAGAAGTGCATAGGATGACCTCGATGAATGCTAAGAGTAATGCTGATCCGGAGACATCCGAATGAAAGTGCTGGTCGTTTCGGTCTATCCACCCGACCCTGCTCCCGAGGCCAATCATGCGCTTCACATCAGCGAACAGCTGGGCGAGCTGGGTCATTCGGTACACGTAGTGTGCGCAAAGGGCGGGGTGGCCTCTCAGATACCCGGCATTGTAGTCCATTCGATCGCCCGTGATTGGTCGTGGTCGGACTTGCCCGGAATCATCTCCTGTTTACGCGAGTGCCGGCCGGACGTAGTCCTTCTTATCTACATCGGCTGGGTCTTCAACCATCATCCGATGATTACGTTTCTGCCGACCATCTGCAAGGCCATGCGTCCTCAGATACCGTGTGTGACGCAGTTCGAGATTATCGATACCGGGCTGCCGCGCCGTTCAATCATGACCCGTATGATGCGAAAAGCCATGACGCTATGGGCGGGTCGCAAGGAATTGGACTGGTTGTTTGGATCTCTCTTGCGTGACAGTGCCCATACGATCGTCCTTAGCAGCCCCCACCGAGATCGCCTGACCCAACACCATGCCGACGTCAGAGAGAAGACGGTGATTATCCCGCCGCCGCCCCTTATTCGCCTTTGCCAGGCCCCCCCTCAAGAGACCCGGAAACGTATTCGACACCTTATCGGTGCCACCGAAAATGATTTTGTCCTGATCTATTGGGGATATATTTACCCCGGAAAGGGCGTGGAAACGCTTTTGCGGGCCTTTCGCCTGGCCTCAAGGAAGGACCCTAGCATGCGACTTGTCCTCGTAGGAGGCAAGTTGGAAATCACCGATCGGCCACAACATTGTGGGGATTATTTCGAGATGGTTCGGCAGCTTCCTGAAGAACTGGGCGTTGCCGAGAGGGTCCTGTGGACTGGAGGTTTCAGATGGGATGAAGATACAGGCTCCCAGTATCTGCATGCGGGCGATGCCTGCGTGCTGCCTTTCGACTATGGCGTGACGTTGAACAATAGCTCTCTGGCTGCCGCATGCGCGCACGGCCTCCCGGTCATCTCGACCGAGTTATCCAAGGGGCGGGACGAGGGATTGGAGCACGGTCGAAACATTTACCTCTGCCCCCCACGTGATGCTGAAACATTGGCGGAATCCATTTCCCTCATCAGGGAGGATGGACACCTCAGGGAGCGATTGAGAGCCGGTGCCCGTGATCTGGCTCGCAAATGGTATCGATGGGAGACAGCAACCCACCGCCTTATCGGCGTACTGGATTCGGCTGTTTCCGGCCATCAAGGCTTCGAACCCCGGATGGCTCGGACGTCTCCAAGTACGGAACGCCCGTCGGAGAAAGACACGACTCCTGCAGGAACTGGCAACAACACCTCTCCCAATGCAATTCCGCCTCTCGTATCGGTCATCGTTGCCGTTCACAATGTCGACCGCTATCTCCCACAATGTTTGGATGCATTGGTCCATCAGACTTTGAAGAATGTGGAAATCGTCGTCGTCAACGATGCTTCCACGGACCGCTGCGCGGCCATCATCGACGCCTACAGGTCGTCACATCCCAACCTGAAAGTCATTACCTGTGACCGGAACGTGGGTCTGGCATCCGTTAGAAACATTGGTCTCAGGGCGGCAACGGGACAATATATTGCGTTCGCCGACGGAGACGACTGGGTCGATATCAGAATGTGCGAGGTCTTGTACCGTCGGGCTATCGAGGACAACGCCGAAGTGATCATCGCGGACGCCACAGTGTTCTACGACGACTCCAAGAGGTTTGGGCCGTTCTTCGACCAACATATTCGACAGAAATTGGATCCACGCTTACGATCGATGCCATTTGCGCATCATAGCGAACCGCTGGTTCTTCTGTTGGAGCCGGTCGCATGGACCAAGTTGTATGATCGTGCATTTCTTCAGGCTCACGCCATTGAGTTTGAAGAAGGAATGAATTCCTACGAAGATATCTGCTTTCATTTTTCCGTCTTGCTGAAGGCGAAGAGAATATCGCTGCTCGACGAGAAATTGTTCTTTTACCGTCAGAACCGTCCGGGTCAGATTTCGGGACGAACCAACCGCAAGATATTCGAAGTCTTCTCCGTCTTCGATCGCATTCATGAGAATTTGACCGCTTGGCGCGCCGCCGCAGACGTCTGGGCCATGCTGACGAAAGTCCAAATTCGCCAATTCCACTGGTTGCTGAAAGATCGGGTACAGCCACATCACCAGAAAGAGTTTCTCGCCTCCGCAGCCAAGCAACTAAAAAGTATCCCCGCAGAAGGTCTCCGCAGTTTTGTCCGCCAGGCGAACGCTCATGAACTGACCGTCCTTCTGTGTATACGAAGCAACTGGCTGTACGGCTATGAAAAGGTCGCTAGCGGCCGCTGGTCTCTCTTACACCTGTGGTCGATCGTGGTCCGTGAAGGAGTGGTTCATGCCGTGCGGCGGGGACGTCAGGTGATCCAGGAAGGCGTTCGCAATCGTGTGGCCTCATCCGTGAGGCGGTTGTTGCACAAGGCAACCCACGTAGAGTCTGTCGCACAGGCTATGAAGGCTGTGGGAGAAAAGCTCGATTCGATAACGACCTCTCAGATACAGAGTTCATTACAAGGGGAGCCGCTGATTGAAGTGTGCCGGATCGACGATCAGGTGTTGCTCTTGTCCCGCCCTCACGCCTCGGCCGTGGCTGAATCAAAGAGGCGCATCGACAATGATTACTACCTCATCAGAACCGCCGTATGTCGGGACGGAGACGTCATCGTGGACGTCGGAGCGAACATCGGGGTGCTGTCCGTATACCTGGCGATGAAGTACCCCTTCGTCAAAGTCTATGCCATCGAGCCTGACCCGACGAGCTACGAATGCCTCAGAAAGAATGTGGAACTCAACCGGCTTGCGAACGTTGTCGTCATCAACATGGCGATATCAGGCAACGGCGCGAAACGAAAACTGTATCTGAATAGCTCTCCACACGGCGGAGCCACGATCAGTCCAGAGATGGCTTCTTCCTATCACCTACTCCGCACGGTCGAGGTCGAAACCACCACATTGGAGCAGCTCTTTGAGGAATACAAGATTTCACACTGTCGTCTGTTGAAGTTCACGGCCCCTGGAGCCGTTGAAGAAAGTTTGACGGGATTTTTTAGGAGCGGTGCGGTGGATTTTCTGTGCGGAGAAGCGTATCTCTCGGACTGCAGCCGGGTCCGATTGGAAGCGGCGAGCTGGCGAATTGCCCAGCGGCACTTTTGGAGAATGATCGACCAGCCCAATCGAAAAACGGGCCGACCATGGATTCACCACGTTCCGATGCCCTCGAATACGCTATAGATCCCTCCTACCGTGAGAGCGCACTGTTCCCTTCTGCAGAAACCTGACCCTCCTCACCGATCGGGAAGTCCATCACATTGACACACCTGACGGCGAGTTCGGATCACCGCAGGCCTTGCGACCGCATGGCTCCAATACGTCAAAGGATGGCCTACACGAAGTACAGCTCAGATTTGCCCTGTTTCATTATGCTAAGGGGAAGGCGAGGCAACGGGTCGACCATGTGGCAACCGATAGACCCGGACATAGTCCACGAGAAAGTAGGCGGGATAAATTGTGGTCTCATCGGGAGGCCAACCGGCCCAGCCTCCCAGGGCAAGATCCAATTGGAGCCGAAAAGGTTGCTGGGGAATATGGCCCGTCGAACGGAAGCGCTCAATACCGTCGATGTACCATACGAGCGTGTCCGGTCCCCACTCCAACCCAAGCACGTGAAAGTCGGCCGTAAAGTCAGGCCCCTCGAATACTGTCTTATCGTATCCGTCATTGTCAGGTCGCGTACTGTCGAACCAATGATGGGTGATGTGTGCCATGTTGGGTTGAAATCCCCTGAACTCCACGATATCGAGTTCAGGCGGCCAAATATTGTTGTCCGGCCACAACCACCAGGATGAATGGAAACCGGTGCCGCGGGGCGGTTTCAGGCGAGCTTCAAAATAGCCATACACAGGAAGAAACTTGCCGTCCGTATCCACTTGGCCGCCGGAATAGGGTTGCCCCATCCACGGCACTGGCTCGAGACGCAAAACGAGATTGCCGTTTTCTACAGAGACCATGGCGGGATTGTAGGCGTTTTGAGCCGTCCACAGGTTGTAGGAGGTCGCGTTCCACTTCGTGGTGTCCAACCTTGTTCCCTCGAACTCGTCAAAGAAGATCAGCGTGGCGCGAGTCAGATCCGGGCCTGGCGCCCCGACCTGATGCAGCGTGCATCCCGCTACGCTTACCCAGACGAGGGAAACGAGAACCCATCTTGGCATCATTTTCTCTTCATACCAAGGATGCTGACAAAAAAGCTCGATAGTATCGTTTGCACCCCCAAGGCAGTCAGGGTTGCTCCCGGTATGACAAGCCGCATCGTTCGAGAATAGTCCATGGAGCCGAAGCCCGACTCTCGCCATGCATTAATGGCGATGAGCAGCAACGTCAAACCAAGACACAGCCCCCCGGCAGCGACGATCAATCCGCGCTCCAGATTGACCAGTTGGAAGAACCGAGCGAGTTTCGGATCCTGCGGCAGCAAACCCTCATTGATCGCGAATGTTTTTGAGAAGATCGCGAACAAGACAGACTGATATCCGCACAAGATCGACAAGCTTGCAAACAGCAATGTATGGGCATCAAAATTGACATTGCGAATCGACACCCCGGAAAACACCACTCCGTAACCGAGCAGCCCGATTGCCATGAAAAACATGCCGGGAAGAAAGAACAGCCATCGGGGGCTATATATCAAGAAGAACCGGAGCGTGCGCCATCCGTCACGATAGGTCTTCAGATGCGGAGCATGCGAGGTGCGCCCGTCCGGATGAAGCGTGATTGGAACCTCAGCGATCTTGTAACCATACAGGCTCGTCTTGATGATCATCTCCGTAGCGAATTCCATTCCTGTGCATCGCAGGTTGAGCCTCAGATAAAGCGCCCGAGTAAACCCCCGCAGGCCGCAATAGACGTCGTGGATGGGCGCATAGAACCATCGCTGCGCCATCAATGAGAACATCGGATTGCCCCACCAACGATGCAAGAACGGCATCGCCCCTGTCATGATCGTTCCACCGCCCGCTGGCAACCGGCACCCCTGTACAAGATCGTAGCCTTGACGAAGGCGCTCCAGAAACTTCGGAATTTCTCGGAAATCGTAGCTGTCGTCGGCATCCCCCATGATGACGTACGTTCCCCGGGCCGCTGCGATCCCCCCCATCAAGGCGTTCCCGTATCCCTTCGCCTCGACGTGCACGACGCGGGCTCCCATACGTGAAGCTATCGCCGGAGAGCCATCGCTACTGCCGTTATCAGCGACAATAATTTCTCCGACGATGTTCGATGCAGAAAGGGCGCTTTGGGCTTTTTCAATGCACGAGGCAAGGGTGTCGGCTTCATTAAGGCATGGGAGGACGACTGTGAGCTCAATGGCTGTCGTATCGACTAGCGGATCATGATTGGATGCTTTCACGGCTCTGGTCCCCTTACACAGCCGGCTCAGGTCGTCATCACTGCGAGCCCCTTGTGCTCTGTCGGCCTTTTATTGACAGCCTTTCTGATGCCCGCTAACGTGTTCCCAGATCGACCTTCCATTCTCGATTCGCCAAACGCGTCTCTTGTAACCAGCTGAATGGGACAATCATTGGGCACAACCAGGGAGCAGCCGGCTAGCCGTAGAGCCGAGATGCGAATCGAGACGGATCTCCATCACCACGATATGGGTAAAATGTGATCGTTCTTCCGTTCCTTTTCACGATCGGGACCGCAATTTCGCTATTCCTCAAAGGTTCCGGCCTCAGGGAATCCGTGATCCGCTCGTACCTCGTCTTGTTCCTGCTGATCGCCGTCTCAACAGAGTGCCTTTCATTTCTTGGAGCCGTGACCAGCGATGCCATACACCTCATTTGGATTGTGGTAACGCTGGCCTCATTGGCGTTCATGTCTTTCCTGCTCCGGCACGCCGACCAACGAGCTTCGATCGAAGGCCGGCTGGACGGCGTATTCGCGGAATATGGGTGGTATGAGGCATTCTTCCTCTTGATGATCTCGTGCATACTGCTGGCAACCCTCACCGTGGCACTGGTCTATCCCCCAAACAATTGGGACTCCATGACGTACCATATGGCAAGGGTGGCTTACTGGATTCAGAACGGCAGCATCGATGTATACCCAACGGCAAATGACCGGCAGACACATAATCCGCCTTTGGCAGAATGGGCGATCCTTCATCTCCAATTACTAGGACACTCGGATCGCTTTGCCAACATTATTCAGTGGTTCAGCTTCATCGTTTCGATCGTGGTTTCCACGCTCATCGTAAAAGAGTTTCAGTTGTCACTCAGGGCGCAATGGTTGGCCGCGGTGGTAGCGGCCACAATTCCGACCGCCATTCTCGAGAGCTCCAGTACGCAGAACGACCTCGTCGTGACGTCGTTCTGCATGAGCTTCGCATATTTTTTGATTCGCTTCACTCGAACCCTATCTGCTCCTGATGCCGTCTTTTGCAGTTTGAGTCTAGGTCTCGCATTGCTCACGAAAGGCACCGCTTACATCTATTGTTGCGCCATCGGCCTGGCGATTGGAATCACGTCCGTTGCGTCGATATCACAACCAAAGCGGTTGGCGCTTCTGAACCGGCTCATTCTCATTGTCGTCGCCGCTTTGCTTCTCAATGTCGGGCACCTATCGCGAACCTATCTCGTGTATGGGCTGAATCCAACCAGTCAAACTCCTCTGCTAAATGATGAAATATCCCCCATGATCATTTATTCCAACCTTGTGAGGAATGCGGCTCTCCATATCGGGACCCCCAGCGACGCGATGAATACCTATAGCTTTCGAGCGATTGCGTTTCTGCTTGGGAACCAAGCCAACAATCCTCGTTCGACATTGCAAACCACCGCGTTTTCGATTCCCGCGTTCTCGCTACATGAAGATTATGCGGGCAACTTGCTTCACTTGGGGTTAATGGCCCTGGCCTTCCTCGGCCTGCTGTTGGTCACTATCTCGAACAAGACAGTCGTTTATTGTTACGCTGGTTCCATCTTATGTGGAGTCGTGCTCCACTGTATCCTGCTTAAGTGGCAACCTTGGGCAACCCGTTATCATACGGCCATCTTTATGCTTTCAGCCCCATTCATTGTCGCCGTCTGTTCTGGTATCCGGCCGATTCAGAAACAGTTATTCGTCGGCGTGGCCTGCGTCCTTTTCGCAGGCAGCATTCCGTTTGTCATTTCGAACAAGACCCGCTCCTTGATGGAGTTGACCAACAACTCAATCTTCAGTCCCAGCGGGCAGATCGACTCGTACTTCGTCAATCGACCAAACATTTCTTCAGACTACAAGGCTGCGGCGAACCTGATATTGCAGGAGGGCGTGGGAGACGTCGGTCTCTGTTTGGGATATGACGACTATGAGTATCCACTCTTCGTTCTTGTAGACAGGCACGCAAGCGCGGGAGTTCCGAAGTTTCGCCATGTTGGCGTTCTGGATCGATCACAGATAAAAGAAAATTCGAGCCTCGAACCTCCGGGCTTTGTCCTGGCAACCAAGCGTCTGGACGAGGATAAAGTTCATGGCAAGGGGCGTCAAGTCGTCGACCCTTGCCTGACGGCGGATCATGTTCTAATTTTTGACGCACAAACCGTACGCGTATGGAAGCGCAAGCACCCGTAACCCGGATATCCCGACGGCTCGGACAAGGATTGCACGGAATCATGATCTGGTGCGGCAATAGTGGGCCGACCCCTTGAACCAGCATGGTAAAGCCCTGGCACAAGGGTGACTCGGCGCCTCTCAAGCGGTGACTCCAGCGGCATTCTGACGGTGCGCCCTTGCGCTTACCACCCACGGCAAGCATACTGTCTTTGCATGCTGAGAAAGTCCGACCTGTAAGGTAACGCGGTCCTCGCGCTGAACGATCGTCGCCGCCGATACAATCGCCTCATGATAGATTGATCCTCAAGAACCCATATTGTGCCCTCATGGTCGATAGACCTTCCAACAACCTCGTGTCGGTGATCATCCCTTGCTACAACCATGCTCATTTTCTCGGTGAGGCCATTGATAGTGTTCTGAGCCAGACCTACTTCCCAGTCGAGGTCATCATCGTCGACGACGGATCGACTGATGAGATCGCGCAGATCATCGTTGCCCGTCCCAGCATCCGGTACTTGAGACAAGACAACATGGGTTTGGCTCATGCCAGGAATACGGGCCTCTCGCACAGCTCTGGCGAGTACGTGCTCTTTCTCGACGCGGACGATCGCCTTTTGCCAAATGCGATTACAACAGGGGTGCATGCCCTGGAGGCGAGAAGAGATTGCGCATTCGTGTTTGGCCCGCATGTCGCGATCGGAACCCGGAACGGCCTCTCCAACCTACCACTCAACCAGAACTACGGCTACGCCGAGCTGCTGAAACGAAACTTCATCGGCAATCCAGGATCAGTCCTTTACAACCGCTGGGTATTTTCTGTTGTCGGCACGTTCGATGAGTCCAACAGCCCAGCGGCCGATTATGACCTCTATCTTCGTGTGACCAGACGGTTTCCCATTTTCTGCCATCACCACGCAGTCGTGGAATATCGAAAGCACCGTGACAATATGAGTAACGATGGGAGGGTCATGCTGAAAGCGACCTTGACCGCCCTGAAGAATCAACAACGGCACGTCTCAAAGTTTCCCAATCTCCTGGAGGCCTATCAGGCAGGATGTCGGAATTTGAAGAGTTCCTACGGGGAGCCCTTGATCATGAGTACATACGATGCTCTGAGAGAGGGAAAGTACCAGGAAGCAATGGGAAATGCCTATGCGCTCATCAGGTTCTTCCCCGAACGGTTGTTCATGTTTGCGACTCGGAGGATCAAGAAATTGAAATCCGTACTCAGGTCAGTCATCCCACTCTGATATCTCCCTTGGATTGTGCCATCCATTCCATTCGCGTCCAGGTCTCAAAGGACGATCAGAAGCGCCAGCGGACCGCGCTCACCCTTCAATCTCGTGCTGGAAGTGAAGCCTTAAAGCCTGCCTGGGAGCGTTGCGACTACGGTTGGGCGGGAACGTCTTGCGCGCAACGGAATCCCACGTTCGGATCATGTTCCGTCGGATCCCCCTTTGTGCGGAACGTTGACCGCAGGCGATAGGGCGCATTGGTGTACGACCCGCCGCGCTGCACTTTAGCTGCGCCTTCGGCCGGGCCTCTTGGGTTGATGGCGGGATTCTTGGAATAAAACTGCTCGTCGTACCAATCGATCGTCCACTCGTAGAGGTTCCCCGCCATATCGTGGACGCCATAGGGGCTCTTGCCCTTGTCCCTGTTGCCGATCGCCGAAACCGTGTCGGCCCCTTCCTTCAATCCGAAAACGGCATGTGCGGGCGTCGGGGAATCGTTGCCCCAGGGATAGATGCGGCCATCGGTCCCTCGAGCGGCTTTCTCCCATTCGGCTTCAGTCGGCAACCGTTTGCCGACCCACAGGCAGTAGCCCATCGCATCCATCCAGTTGACCCACCGGACCGGCTGATCAATGTGCAACACCGGGGTCTCCTTGTCCTTGAAGCCCCACGGTGGTTCAATCTGAACGGCTTCGACGAATTTGGCAAACCGACCGTTGGTGACCTCGAACTTGTCGATGTAAAAACTGTCGATGAAGACTCGATGAATCGGCTGTTCATCGTCGTCTCCCTTGTCGCTGCCCATCGCAAATTCACCGGCAGGGATCAGGACCATCGGCGCTCCGTCTTTGCCCGTGATCTCGGCAGGAAGCTGGGAGGCAGGAACCTGCTTGGGAGCGGATACTCCCGATCCGTTGGTCCCAGAGGATGATTTGACCGGAGGCTTGGGCTCACCGTCGGACGCTTTTGGCTTTGCCGGCGGAGGTGAGGGAGCGGGAGGCTGCGGTGATTCCGATTTAGCCGGCGGAGGCGCGGGAGCGGGGGCAGGCGTAGAGTCAGGCTTCGCCGGGCTGGCTTCCGGCTTCTCCTTTCCATTCGTCTCAGCGGAAGCGGCCGGCTTCGCCGCAGGCTGCTTGGCTTCGCCCTCCGGCTGTTTGGGTTTCGGAGGCGCCGGCTGGGAAGAAGGCGTCTGAGCTCCTTCAGACTTCGGAGCCGCCGGCTCACTGGCCAGTGCCGAACCAGTGGTCGCCGAGGCGATTGAGAGCACCGCCGTCAACGTGACGGCCGCCGTTAGTCTCATCATATGATCCGGGTCGTTCCTCTCTCCGGCTGACCAGCCGGAGCAAGTCTGACCCCTTCAGGGTACCCAAAGAGCCCATAATAAATCTAGGGTCGGCGCTGAATACCAGCGAAAATGAAAGGCTTTTAACAAAATTTGTAGGGGAGCACCTACAGGGTGCGTACCAAGAGGGACGGATCGCATGATACATCTATCTGGCGGGTCGATTTGCCAACGCGCGGGGCCGAATATGAAAATTCAGTGCTGTCTGATTGTCTGTGGAGTGCTCCTATTCTCCGCTTTGACCGGCTGCGTATCGGTACGTGTTGAGCCGTTGACGCACGAAACTTATCCTCCCAAGACAAACTCGGAGTCGCTCCAGTGGCTGGAATCTGAACCTGGGACGCCTCACCTGAAATTGGCCCGGATCATCGCGACGAGTCAAACTGCGGATGAAGACCGGTTGCGCAAGAAGATTTTGGCCCGTGCGGCCAGGCTTGGAGCGGATGCCGTCATCATGGGGAAGTCCGATGTATTGGAAAACGTCGGGGCCGGATCGGCTCCTCAATCCACCATGGGCCCTGCGGAAGGAAGTTCCGGAGGATGGTGGCCGTTCTACTATGACCGCTGGAGCTTCGAGCAAAGCCCGACAGACGAAACGGGATTCACGGAGTATTTGTCCGGAACGGCCATTCGATATGTGAACGAGAAGTGGCCGTGAACGGTCAGAATCCCACGAACATGCGCCTGACGCCGACTTCGATCATCCAATCATAGGCGCCGGGGAGGTCTCGTCCCCAAAGCCCGACTCCCGGCCTAAGCCAGACCCCCCAATCTTTCTGAAACCGATAGCCCCCTTCAAGTTCCAGGGCCATACTGGTTTTTTCCTTCCGTTCCCAATCCACTTGAGCGACCGCCTCGAGCTGGGTCCACCAGTGATCCGACCATATCGTGTTGAACCAGCACTGAAGCCGGGATGCGGAGATGTCACTTCGCGAAGGGTCACCTCCCACTGAGAATTGATGTTGGAGCAGCCCGAAAATTATGGATCCCCAGGCGGGAAACACGTGGGCCGTCGCGATGCCGGGCCCTATCGTGTATTTCCCCGTTCCCAATTTGTCATCGGCGGTCGGGAACGTGAAATCCATGCCGGCAAAGATCGTATCCCCTGGGTCGGAATACACGCGCCCGCCGGCCCGAACCAATAGATCGCTCAATCCATTGTGGTTGTTTGTGCCAGGCTGGTTTGGATTCGACCACACGTACGGCAGATCCGCACGCAGGACAACATTCTTATGATAGGGTACGTCGATACGACCGACGACACTGCTGTTCCGGCTGCCTCCTTCCAAAGCATCGTACCGAAAGAGGGACTCAACTCGCCCGACGATGGCTGTCGGATCCGTCCCCATCCTGGCCGCAATGGCAGAGAGACGCTTGGCTTCTTCCTGCTGCTCAGGAGTCAACGGCTTTGCTCCAAATCGCCTGATTACGGGGCGAGATCGAGACACCCTCTCGTCTTCCGGTCCTTGCTCTGCATCGTCTGCGGTGACAATGTCGACCTCCTCATCCGTAGCAGAAGGCTTGCTCGCTTCTTCCTGCGAGGAAGATGTCGGCTCCTGGGCATGCGACAGGTGAAGCGAACCAAAGAGGAAGAACCAAGTGAGACAGGCGCATTGGATCAGCAGGCAAGCAAGACGTAATACGGTCAACATCGTGAGGGACACGCGCAGGTCGGGTAGCGCGACCGTTCGCTGTCAGCGAGATTCAGGAGGTTCAACGGGAAATCGATCAAGGGTGAGGTGCTGGACAGCGGCCCGCGTATTTGCATTTTAACGGATCGAATGCCCTTGGCCTACGGGATTTCGAGAAGGACTTCGCCGATCTCCCTCGTCGCTAGCGTCGGACTTTGGACTTGTTCAGGATTATGGCGGCGCGAATGAGCGTCTTCAGCGCCTTCTCGTTGATCTTCTCGCCCTCATGAAAGTCGATCGCACGCCTCGTGCTTCCTTCGAGACTGGAATTAAAGAGACTGGAAGGATCCTTCAGCGCCGCCCCTTTGGCGAAGGTCATCTTCACCACGTTCTTATACGTCTCACCGGTACAGATCAAGCCGTCGTGCGACCACACCGGCACTCCTCTCCACTTCCATTCCTCGACGACTTCGGGATCGGCTTCCTTGACCAAGGCACGGATCCGGCTGAGCATCTTACCCCGCCAGTCGCCCAGCTCCTCGATCCGCTCATCTATCAGCCGAGAAGGAGACTTGGCTTTCTTCGAGCCGCTCGTCTTCATGTTCATTTCTTCCTTCGGTTCGCACCATTCATCTCGCAACACCCTTCAACAACCGCCTTGCCGGGCCGAAGTCATGGACAGTTCTCGCAGGGAGGATATAAAAGCGCTGTTGGAATGGCGGTGCCATCAAGACCATTTGCGAGCCGGTCCAAGGATAAACCTACCTGACCGCAAAAATCGAGAAATCTGGATGGACAATGAGTTTTTTCACGCGAGTCGAGTGCTGAGCCGACCTTCCCTTTCAAGAGTGAAATGAGCGGCATTCGAATGCTCGAGCCGATTGATTTCTTGCGTGATCTCGCGTATCTGTCTACCGGCGAACGGTTCTGCAAGGCTGCCCTCTACCTAGTATGAGGCACTCTCCTCCATGTCCTCTAGCCTAGCCTTCATCACGAACGGCGACACCTTCCACAACGACCGCCGCCCCGACCACAGGGTGGACTTCATCCTGGCCACTCCTCCGTTCAACGTCTGCAACTGGGACGGCGAACGCCTGCGCGACAAGAGCGCTTGGAAGGAGACGTAGGACATTGAAAGATCAGCTGGGCAGGGTCTCTCAGGGCATCGTGTCGTGGCCGGAAGTAGAACGGCCACGGGAACGATTACTTTTGCGCGGTCCACAGGCGCTCACGGATGCTGAAGACACCAGCGAACACGCGAAGAAGGGCGAGTATCGGCTGCTGGAGGAGGGTTTCGTGGACCTGCCTGCGCAAGTCGAGGCTGAGGATGTGACGATTGAATTTGAGCGAGCCGTCACGGGCGAGCACGCGAAGTTTAAGACTGAAATCCAGCATAAGACCTGGGGCGCCGAGGACGTGGCGGAGCAGATGCTTCAACGGCTGAAGTCCATTGACGAAGAATCAAAGGACGCGGACGACCCGAAAGACCGGACGGCCTACGCGAAGAACTTCCCTTTGGAGAAGTGCGAAGCCATCGTGCGCGAGTCGTTGAAACGCGCGAAAGTCAAGAACGGCCGAGTGACGGACGAGAACCGGCAAAAGTTCTTGCAGGCGTTGGGCACGCTCCGGCGGAAGTCGGCCAAGCGCGTGGTTTACAAACTTTCACCGAGAGCCCTCGTTACGCTGAACACCGGCGAGCGTCAGGCAGAGAGTTGCAGCGCTGCGGAACTCCGGCGCGGCGCAAAGCGGGTGTTCTATCCGCCGGGATGTGAAACAACGCTGGACGACGAGCAAAAGGAGTTTTTTCGCGAACTTCAAGATCCGGACGGCGACTTCGCCATTGGACGCGAACCGGTCGCCAAGGCCGCCGTTTTCAAGACGCCGGCCAACCTTGTCATCGCCGATGCGACACCGGAGCGGAAGTTTCTGCGAGAACTCTGCAATCCGGATTACGCCACGAACGTGGATGCGTGGCTAAAGAACACGCCGGTCGGTTTCTACTCCATCGAATATGCCTGGAAGAAAGGCGAGCATCCCAAGCGCGGCGAGTTCAGCCCGGACTTCTTCATCAAGCAGCATGACCGGATCTTCGTAGTGGAGATCAAGGACGACGGCGAGATCAAAGAGCCGTCGGCGGAAAACGTGAAAAAGCACGACTACGCCACCGCACACTTTAACCGCTCAACCAGTGGCTGGAGAGGGAGAAGCTTCCCACGCGCTACCAGTTCAACATGCTCTCGCCGCAGGACTACGGGAAGTTCTTCACGAAGCTACGGAAAGACGACTTGCGGTATTTTCAGTCTGAACTTGACGTGGCGATGAAGGGAGCACGGGAATAAACCTGAACTTCGCGTTCTACGCAGGATGCATCATCCCCTGGGAGCGCGAGATTGACGACCGCGTCTCTTGCCTCTACCGCCTGACAGCCGATGAAATCAAGCTCATCGAGGATAGCACCCAGAGATGACCCAACGTCATAGCCAGGAAGGGTCAAGGGTAGCGTATGCTGCCCTCGTAGATGACGGGATTGCTATACTGAAGACGCCCGAGCCTGTCATGATCTCAACAGACGAACTATGCCAGCGTCGATTCCAGCCATGATGATCCCGGCCCTATTCAAATGGGCGCGGAGAGTAGCGAGAGTGACTGATGGCGAACATATCGGTTGACCAACAACAACTTGCGGAATTTTGCCGGCAACGACATATCCGTCGCATGGCCTTTTTCGGATCCGTACTGCGGGCCGATTTTGGCCCTAACAGCGACGTTGACGTACTGGTAGAGTTTGAACCCACTCATGTGCCAGGTTTGTTCGGTATCGCGCGCATGGAACGCGAATTGTCCGCCATGTTCGGCGGCCGCAAGGTGGATCTTCGCACGGCGGAGGATTTGAGCCGATATTTCCGCCAGAAGGTGTTGAAGGAGGCGGAGGTTCAATATGCGCAAGGATGATGAAGTCCGCCTGCGGCACATGCTCGATGCGGCACGTGAAGCGCTCGGATTCGTGCAAGGCCGACATCGCGCTGATCTCAACAGCGACCGTCAGTTGGTGCTGGCCCTGGTCAAGGATATTGAGATCATCGGTGAAGCAGCCTTCCAAACTTCCGAAAACACGCGGGTGCAACTCCCAGAGATTCCATGGGACGACATTGTCGGCATGCGCCATCGTCTTGTTCACGCCTATTTCGACATCAATCTGGATATCCTCTGGAAGACGGTGCAGGATGATATGGCACCCCTAATCTCTCCCCTCGAACAGGTGCTGGACAGGAAAGGGGATTGATGGTGCTCATCATCATTGGCTGGCTCATCAGAGAATGGAGAGCGGCTTCGCCTGGTGAGCTGCCGGATCGCACGAAGTATTAAATTAAGACTACTGGTGGGTTTTATCCGGCGGCGTCAATAACGATAACGCGTTGAATAGCCGCCGGAACGCACGAAGTGCGGTTTGGCTTGCCAGCCGAAGCGACATACTTGCCCGCCGTCGCTCACGCTATGGCGGGCATCCCTCGCTGTCGCGAAGGCTGGTGGAGGCGCCGGGAGTTGAACCCGGGTCCGAAGATCGTCGGCACACCGGATCTACATGTGTAGCCGATAGTTTGAGTTTCGCAGCCGCCCACGCCCATCGGCTGGCTTAGAATGGCCGCTAGCCCAGAACATTCTCGTCCTTCGCCGCTGAGCACCGGCGTTGGACCAGCCCGCTGCATCGCGCCATTCCACCCCCGCGGGCCTCAGATGGAACGACGTCACAGCTTAATTAAGCTGCGAGTGCCAGTTCTTGATTGGCAGTTGCATTTTCCCGGAGTTTTACGAGTCCCCGAGAGCTCGACATGCACCGATGGCGTCAGTATCCCCGTCGAAACCGGTCGCCCCCCTTTCTTGAAGATCGTGAAGCGTTAATCGTCATTCGTGAAGCGAGGTCGGATCTCAGTTTCCGTCTTGCGAGATACGCTTCACGTTTCACGAGCGACGTGCTTTCTAAGATGCTCATGATACCGCACCGGTCAAGAGGATGCCAGGGACAAAACGGGAACACGGCTCCTTGCTATGCTAAGCTTTTCACCATGCCGCCGGTACCGATCGATATCGCGATCGGATTCACTCTCCTCTCGGTAGGGGTTCTGGCGACGTTCAGCGTTCTCTTGCTCAAAATCTCTCGGTCCCTCTGGCGAGTGGTCGCAGCGATGGTTGGATGGACCATCCTGACCGCGATTCTCGCTCTCTCTGGAACGTTGGCCGGATTCACTTTCCGTCCGCCTTGGGTTCCCATTCTGGTGCTGGCTGAGCTGGCGTTCGTGGTCTGGCTCGCGTGGTTTTCATCCTGGCGCGACCTCCTCACACAGATTCCGCAATTTATTCTGGTGGGCTTCCAATGTTTTCGTATCCCGGTAGAACTCCTGTTGGCCATGCTCGGATCCAGTGGTCTGCTCGCCATCGAGATGACCTACTACGGGAGAAATTTTGATGTTGTCGTGGGAGTAACCGCCGTCATTCTTGCTCTCTGGCTGCGTTGGAGCGGAGAGAGGTCACTCCGGCCGGTCATCCTGGGATGGAATGTGATGGGCTTGTGTCTGCTGACCATCGTTCTCGCACATGGGATGCTCTCCGTACCGTACCCATTCCAGCCGCTCCACCTGTCGGTTCCCACCTTCGTCGTTGCATACTTCCCCATCGTCTGGTTGGTCACGGTACTGGTGCCGATCGCCTATTTCCTGCATTTCCTTTCGATCCGGCGCTGCCTCACCCGAGAACTCGATACTGTCTAGCCGACGATATCCTAGCGATCCTCCTATGCTAGATCGAGCAGAACTTTCCCCACGCACAAGATCCAGATCAGGGGGAGGCGAGGGATGAGGTGGAGAGATTGGAGGTCCACCGTTGCACGGGGAATTTCCGCTCGCGCCAGGCGTCGAGGCCGCCTTCGAGCGGGCGGACTCGATGAATGCCCTTCCTTTTCAGCAGCAGCGCGGTGCGGGCGCTGGAGACTTCGTTCGGACAGGTGCAATACAGCACGATATCCCGGTCGCGCGGGATCTCGTGGTGGCGGTGATCGACTTCCTCCAGAAGAAGGTTAAGGGCGCCTGGAATGGTTTCCGGGTCCATCTCGAGGGACAACTGATGCCGGACGTCGACGACCGTGATCGGCTCTCCTGCGTCCAGTCGCTGTTTGAGCTCATCGACGGAGATTTTCGACATCCGGAGGCTGCGCATGAATTTCCGCCGATGATAGAACTTGTATCCGACGAATCCCGCCAGGCTCAAACAAAGGACGGCCAAGAGCACCCCGCCCGCTTGATCGAAGAGCAGGGCGAACTGTTCCAACTGATTGCTGAAGAGCGCTCCGACTCCCGCGCTCGCACCGGCCCAGATCAGCGCACCAAGAGCATCGTAGAACAGGAAGGTGCCTGCGCTCATCCCCACAATCCCGGCCAAGGGGCGAACGACGGTGCTGAATCCGGGGATGAACTTCGCCACCAGCAGCGAACGGGCTCCGTACTGATGGAAGAGGTTTTCTGTGCTCCTCACGCAGGATTCCGGTTCAAGGGACACCCGGCAGAGGATCCCTAGTACTTTTCCACCCTTGATCCGTCCCACGTAGTACCAGGCCAGGTCGGGCAGCAGCGACGCCGCGACGGGTATCAAGATGACCGTGGCCACGCTCATTTTCCCGGCCCCGACCAGGGCTCCGGCGGCGATCAAGAGGGGAATGACCGGGATGGGAAGGCCCAACTGTTCGACAAAGACGACCCAGAACAGGACCGACGCACCGTGGTCGACTAAAAACTGCACTGCGATCATGCGGCCGTCCTGTTCAGGTCAGGCGCTCTTAAAGCGGGTAATTTTCGCAAACGCGATCGCGGCGAAGGGCAGCGCCAATCCAAGCACCAATTGCACGATCAGCAGAGAACCCAACTGGCTATAATCGGCCGGGATCTGAAGCGCGCCGGAGACTTGATCCCGCACCTCCCTCGTCACGACGAAGAGGTCGTTCAGGTACTTCGTTCCCAGTTGACTGAGCGACAATGCGAGATTGGTGAAGGACGCCATGACGGCAAAAAACGTGGCCTTCAAGTTGGCCGGCGCCGAGTTGGCGATCCACGCTAGCATCGGAATCATCGAAATCTGACCGAGGGGCGACTCCAAGGCCGTATCGATCAAGGCGATGAAACGCGCGTCGACGATTCCTCCCGTCATCGCGGCCGTCCATTCGTGCAATCCGTAGTACATACTGACGACCGGTAACGAGAGCAGGGTCCCGACCGCCGTGAGAAAGCCGACCACATAGGCGATCGACCGCTCGGCCATGAACCGGCGGAACACGAACATGCCGGCCAGCGTCAAGGTACTCCCGATCAATGATAGTACCGAGAGAAACTGCTGGTCGAATTTTAGCTCGTCAATCATCCACCACGTCGTTCCGGCCCCGGTGCTCGGAATCGCGCGAAAGATGAACACCACGACGGCCGTACCCACCAAAGTGGCGCGCTTTTCTGGTTCCAACTCACGCACGAGTTTGATCATCAGAAAGAGCACGATCCCCATGGAGCCGGCGAAGACGATCTCCTCATTGTACGGAACTTGACTGAGTCCCACCGCCAGCGTAAAGACGACGAACAGCAGGCTTCCTCCCAGGATCCACCAATTCGGCTTGGTCGCCTCGCCGTTTTCGCGCGCGGACGTCATCCTCCGCGCTTCGTCGCGGCTGAAGCCTTGGACCATCAGTCTTCGTTGCTGCCGGCGACGCAAGTACCAGGCCGTCCAGACGCCGAGCACAGACACAAGGGGGATGACCATCGCCATCAGGTAGACCTGATAGTACAGCCTGGCGATCTCGGACTGTGGCAACCCTTCGACTCCGGTGAACACCTGGACGTTGATGAAGGCGACGATGATGCCTCCTCCGATGATGGCGACGCGACCCAGCGTCTGCATGGTGGTATGCATCAGCTTGCGGGTGTGTTCAGCGAATGGCCGGCCTTGCTCGTCCACTGCCGGCACCGCCTCCACCGTCATGGCGTCCGCCACCGCATCCTGGATGACGTAGCCGATCGGCGCGAGCAAGACGCTGAGGACGTACCATGTTTCCGCCGGCAGGATCGCCGTCATGGTCTCCCGGTTGCCGATCAGCGCGGTCATGATGCCGAGGCTGATCCCCAGGAGCGCCGCGCCCAATCCGACCAGCCAACTCTTCCACCGCCACAGCAGATCCACGGCGTGGCCGATGGGCATTTTCAAGGCCCAGGGAATGCCGGCCCAGAATCCGAGCGCGGCCAGAAACGATGCGGAGAGCCCCAGATAGTCTTTGACGAAAAAGGTGCCGACGATTCCGGTAAGTCCGGAGATGCCATAGGCGAGATAGACCATGAGAGGCGGCAGGTAGGACAGCCGCATCTCGCGTCCGAGTGACAGGATGTTCCGATCGATCCAACCGGTGAGGCCGTTCAGCATGCGTCGTGTCGCAGTCAGGTCGAAACGATCGCGTCCGCTTCGATTTCCAGGAGCATGTCGGGGTCGATCAGTCGTTTCACTTCGACCATCGTCGTGGCCGGTCTAATGGCGCCGAAGATTTCACCATGCGCACGGCCGACCTCCTGCCATTGCTCGATGTCTGTCATGTAGATGCGGGTCCGGACCACGTCGCTCAGCGAGGCTCCGGCCTCCTTGAGCGCCACTTCAATGGTCTTGAACGTTTGGATCGTCTGCGCGTATGGATCGCCCTTGCCGACGATCCCCGACGGCGTCATCGCCGTCGAGCCGGATACGGATATCGATTGACCGACCCGCACCGCCCGCGAATAGCCGATCTTGCTTTCCCAGGGACCGCCGGTCGAAACATTGTGTCGTGCCATGTCGGCTCCTTTGCTCGTTAACTCAGAGAAATCCGACTCTTGTTGCGGCCCAGCCAGGCGGCAAATGACTGCAGGCTTGGATTCAGCGAGCGGGCAAAGGCCGGATCTCGAGGCTCGCAAAACGCCTTGTTGAAGTCGCGCTTGAATTGAAACATGTTGCCGAGATCATCGGCGCCGGGAAAGCCCAGGTTCCGATAGGCTTCCGGGGACATATCCTGATAGCGCACCGGCTGCTTGATGGCTTCCGTCATGGCTTGTGCCATCTCCGTTCCACTCAACAGCTCTCCCGCGATCGCGACGGTCTTGCCGACATACTCACGGTCCTTCTTGAAGATGCCGAGCGCGCACCTGCCGATGTCCTCGGCGGCAATACCGGGCAACTTCGCGTTTCCCATGGGCAGTGCGAACACCAGCGTGCCGTCCGGACCCTTCTTGGGGCCCATGCCGAAGAAGATCAGATTGTCCCAGTAAAACGACGTGAGGAGAAACGTCGTGGGAACGCCGCGGCTGCTGAACTCCCGATCGGCTTCTCCCTTCGCATCGAAATGAGGGACTTTGTATTTCCCCATCAAGGTCGGCATCCGGTTGTCGGAAAGCGGCACCCACCGGCGCGTGTCTTCGAGTGTCGACCAGATGACGTGCCGCACTCCGGCAGCCTTGGCTGCCTCTGCCTGCGCCGCAGCCTGTTTCAATTCCTTCTCGGGAGATGAGTGTTCCCAGAAGTTGGTCACGCAGAACACGCCGTAGGCTCCGGCAAAGGCTCGCTTCAGGCTCTCGAGATCGTCGAGATCAGCCTGCATCACCTCCACACCCATGCCCGTCAATGCTTTGGCCTTCTCGCTCTGCTGGTTCCTCGTCAGTGCACGGACCTTCATATCGCTTCCCGGATCGTTGACGATCGCCTGAACCAAACCGCCACCTTGCGCGCCGGTTGCCCCAACGACGGCAATGACTTTTTTGTCTGCCATGATTTCCTCCTAAACGATTAATCCCCCGTCAGCGTGAATGTTCTGACCGGTCAACCATCTGGCTTCTTCGCTGACAATGAAGGCCACCACATCGGCGATATCCTCTGGCGTTCCCAGCCGTCGAAACGGCGAGCGCTCAGTTCCCATGCGCTTGTAGTGATCCGTGAGCACTCCCGTATCCGTGATGCCGGGGGAGACGACGTTGACGGTAATGCCGCGCGGAGCCAACTCCAGAGCCAGGCCTCTCGTGAACTGTTCAAGAGCGGCCTTGCTCCCCAAATGCGCCGTCGCACCGGGGAAGTTCAGGTGCGTTCCGGCGGTGGAGATATTCACGATGCGGCCCCCGTCCTTGAGCACGTTGGCCGCTTCCTGCATGAGGAAATAGGGGCCCTTCGCGTGCAGCGCCATGATCCGGTCGAATTCCGCCTCCGTCGTCTGGGCGAGCGGTTTGGGAAGAAAATGCCCGGCATTGTTGACGAGAATATCCAGCCGTCCGAACTGCTGAAGCGCGTCGGAGACGAGACGGCGCCCTTCAGAGACCGCGCTCACGTCGGCTCGGACCGCCATGGCTTTTCCACCCTTGGCGAGAATGCCCGTGACGACCTGCTTCGCTCTGTCTTCCTTCGCATGGTAGTTCACAACGACAATGGCGCCATCGTGGGCGAACCGCTCTGCAATCGCCCGGCCGATGCCGCTCGACGATCCGGTCACGATCGCGACTTTTCCGTTGAGTGGTGCCATGGTGCTCCGCCGGCCTTCCTCGTGGAACCGATGACACGGATCGGACTGAGGTCAGGGTTCAGCAATTCCCTGCCGACGCCCAACCAGCTGGCGCAATTGATGGCGCATTTCGTCGACAGGCAGGTGCACGCGGTCGCCATGTCCCGCAAGCACCCATTCGAACCGGTGCTCGAGCAGCGTCTCGATGGATCGATCCAACTGCTCCCGGTTCCTCACCAAAATCGTCGGGGAATTCAGCCGTTGCCGGTCCGGTTCCCACCAGAGATGATCGCCGGTGAAAAGAAACCTCCTCTTGTACAGCAACGCCAGGGATCCCGCCGTGTGTCCCGGCACCGGAATGACTTGGAACTCGGGCGCGAGATGGCGCGCTGCCGTTCCGTCGATAATCCACTCGGCATACGGGGCGGCCTCCGCATCCTCGCGGTGGATGAGACAGGTGGCGCCGAAGTGATCGGCATAGCGGTCGGCATCCGCCACGTCGTCTTCATGAGTCAGGAAAATGAACCGCAGCCCGCCCATGCGCTCGAAGGCTTCGACCAGCTGTTTAAAGTACCGTGGCGAATCGATCAGCCAATTGCCGTCGGGATGCTCCACGAAGAAACTGTTGGCCCCGAATGATTTCTCGGAATTGAACCCGCAATAATAGACGCCGCCCTCAAGATGGAGGGGAAAACTGGCTCTGGCCCGCTCCATGTACGCGCTGTTCGGATGCTCGACCCCGATCGAGCAGACCGGGCAAGCCAGCAAGGCTTGGTAAGCCTGGTGCATTTGCGCCTCGCCCGCCGGCTGCCGCACCACGGCGGAATAGTCGCCGACTTCCTCGAATGTCCACGGCGCGAGTTGCCGGCACGCGTCGCAGTTGATGCAGGTGGCATCGACGAAAAACTCGCCGGCCGCATTGGACTCCAGTCTCTTCTTCCGGTCAGCCATAATCGGATGATTACGCCTTCGCGATGCCCACGCGCTCCGCTGCCCGCCATAGATACCATGACGCAGCCGTGCGATATGGTTTCCAGCGTTCGCCGAACCCCAAGACTTCCGCCGGCGT
>Ga0268299_1001791_pt1 | contig 32262 bp, 30 predicted proteins | sample NOBtaG_FD_193484 | JGI IMG/M metagenome (GOLD analysis project Ga0268299, IMG submission 193484) | Activated sludge microbial communities from bioreactor in Nijmegen, Gelderland, Netherland - NOB reactor | ecosystem: Engineered > Bioreactor > Aerobic > Activated sludge | place: Netherlands... | reverse complement strand
ATCCGGAGCTGCGAGCCCTTGGCGTTGATGTTGAAGCGCGGGTCGCCGCCCTTGTCGTCCTGGCCCGTGACCGGGATCTTCGCGGTGATGAAGCGGTTGTCGTCGCCGGCGTTCTCGGTGTCGAACGTGACGTCGGTGCGCGGCTTGGCGTTGAACTTGATCAGCACGCTCGTGTTCGGGATGCGGGTGAACCCGCGGTACTGCGGGTCGAGCGTGAGGTCGTCCGGACGCGGGGCGGCCTGCTGCTGATCCTGCATGCTGGCGCGGTTGCGGACGTTGCTCGCCTCACCCGTGACCGCCGGCTCGGCGCCGCTCGTCACCGCGCCGCCCGGCGTCGTCGCGAGCGCTCCGCCGGGCGGCGGCGGAGGCGGCACCGGCCGCGCTTCTTCCTTCCGCTCGAGTTGCTCGATGCGCTGCTGGAGCATGCGCACCGTCGCCTTCAATTCTTCGACCTCGGCGCTCGCCCCGCGCGCGGGCGTCGCGGAGGTCCACACCAGCAGCGCCGCGGCGGCGCCTGCGATCAACAGCTTCAGCATGACCCCCTCCTCACTCGTCGCCGTTGGGGCCGAACACGCCGACCCCGAGTTGACCCGCGATGTAGCGGATCGCCTTCTGCGCCCGCACGCTGTTGCCTGCTTCGTTGAGCCGCGGCGAGAACGCCGCGATCGCGAACCGTCCCGGGACGACCGCGACGATGCCCCCGCCGACCCCCGTCTTGGCCGGCAGCCCGGCGTCGAACGCCCAGCGTCCCGCCTCGTCGTAGAAGCCGGCCGTCATCATGATGGCGAGGAGCTCGGGCACGCTCGACTCGTCGAGCATGCGGCGCCCGGTCTTGGGATTCACGCCGCCGTTGGCGAGCGTCGCGCCCATGAGCGCCAGGTCGACGGTGTTGATGCCGATCGAGCACTGCTTCGTGTAGACGCGGAGCGCCTCCTCCGGCTGCGAGTAGAGACGCTCCCAGTTGAAGAGCAGGTTCGCGATGCCGCGATTGCCCCAGGCGGTCGAGTACTCGGAGTCGTAGACCTCTTCGAGGAGCGGCAGCTTCTCGCCGGCGAAGCCTTCGATGTTGCCCTTCACCCGCGCCCAGCGTTCTTTCTCGTCCTTCGCCTTCACGAGGCTCACCGACGCGATCGCGCCCGCGTTCACGAGCGGGTTCACCGAGCGCGCCTTGTAGATCTCGAGCGCGAGCTTCGAGTTGAACGGCAGGCCGGTCGGCTCGACGCCGATCTTCTCGGCGATGATCTCGGGCCCGCCGTTCTGCTGCATGACGAGCGCCGCCGTGAACGGCTTCGAGACCGACTGGATGGAGAAGCGGTAGTCGACGTCGCCCGCCGTATAGACCTTGCCGTCGCGGGTCGCGATCGCGACGCCGAAGAGCTCGGACGGAATGGTCGCGAGGATCGGGATGTAGTCGGCGTTCTTGCCGTCGGTGACGCCGGCGAAGCGCGCATGCGCATCGCTCACGAGCCGTTGGAACGGCTCGGTTCCGGCGGCGACCGGCGGCGGCACGGTCCGCGCCGGTTGCGCGGGCGCCGCGTAGCGGTCGTCGGCGTCGTATCCCCCGTCGTCGGCCGCGCGCCGTCCGTCCTTCCGTACGGTCGCGGTGCACGCCGACACCGCGAACACGAGACTCAGCAGCAAGGCAGTTCGGGATTTCATGGCTCCTCCGAGATCAGCGGACGTTGGCCTTCTCCCAAGCGCGCACTCTCTTGCGGGCCTGATCGAAGATGCGTTCGTAGTTGCCGAGCCGGAGCTTCCGACTCGTCGTGGGACTGAGGGCCGCCCAGAGCGGCGCGTACTGGTCGTAGATCTTGAGATAGGAGGCTTGATCCTTCGGCGCGACCTCGTCGGTGCCGAAGAGCGCGCGGTCCGGATGGCGTTCCAGCATGCCCGCCGTGATCGCGACCGACTCGGGCGACGCGACGACGTACTTCGCGACCTCGTTCCACGAAATGTCGACGTAGACGTTCGGCAGACGCGGGTCGTTCAACAACTCCTCGACCATCGCCACGTGCCCCGTGATGGGCTGGATGATGCGGCCGAGACCCGTGTGCGCCCAGATGATCGTCGTCCGCGGGTGGCGGGCGAAGAGCTGCTTCATCTGGTCGAAGTAGAGGCGCGCCGCGTCCGGCTTCGCGTACGGCATGTGGATGTCGTTGTGCAGGATCACGACGAGGCCGACCTCGCCCGCGAAGTCGAGGATGCGGTCGAGCGCGGGATCGGTGAGGCTCGCGACGTCGCCCGCGATCTTCGACGACACGAACTCCTTGTGGATCGTGAACTCGCCGATGCCCGAGAAGACGCCCGGGAAGGTCTCCAGTACGCGGCGGATGTGCTCGGCCGCGTACATGTCGGCCGGGTTGAAGCCCGTGATCATCGGATCGAAGCGCGCCTGCTCCTTTTTCGAGAGCGACTTGTACGCCATCGCGATCCAGGCGTCGGTGAACGCGTAGTAGTAGAGGTCGGCGTCGCTCTCGAGATAGTAGCTCGGCGCGTTCTCGCCGGAGACGCGATACGACCACTGTTGCTGGAGCGGGATCCCGAAGAGCGCGACGCGCCCGACGCGCTTCCCCATGATCTTCAGGAAGTCGCGGATGTCGGTGCCGTGCTGGACGTAGTTGGTGAGGTGGAAGTGGCCGTCGTGGACGTCGTACGCGGCCGCGGGACGGGTCGTCGCGACGAGGAGGAGCGCGGCCAGCGCGAGCAGCGTCGATCGAGTACGCATCAGAACGACATCTCCAGGTTCGCGTTGAAGATCGAGCCGGTGGCGCCGACCGATTGCGGCACCGCCGTGTACCCGATCGGGGATTGGTGGTCGTAGATGTACTCGACGTTCAGCCGCAGCTCGCGGCGGCGGAAGATCCACCAATTGACGCCCGCGGTGGATTCCCAGGAGTCGCCGTAGTCGCCGAAGAGATACGCCCCGGTCGTGTACACCTGGACCGTCTTCGGCAGCAGCATCGCCGAGGCCATGACCTGGAAGCCGTGGTCGAACGTGCTGTCGACCGGCAGGGGCCCGTCGGCGTGGAACCCGTTCAGCCAGCGCAGGTAGTACTCGCCTTCGAGCGCGAGCCCGCGCCATTTCACGCCGGCGTCGAAGTCGGTCATGTAGTACTTCACCCGCTCGATGCCGACGTCCGGCGCCAGCGCGCCGCGCGTGAAGATGATCGTGCCGTTCGAGAGGCGGAGCTGCGTGTTGTCGATGTCGTCGGTGCCCGGCTGCGACTGACGGTCTTCAGGGCTGAACGTGAAATGGACGCCGAGCCGCGTCGCGACCTCCTCGTGGTGCTCGTAGTCGCCGAAGCCCGAGCGCGGCCCGAACTCGCCGGTCGTCGGCATCCACCAGAGCGCCAGCGAGACGGTGCTGAAATCCTGGTCGAGCTGCCCCGCATCGACGCCGAGGATGCTCAGGTTGTTGCCGAGCATCGCGAAGTAGCCGACGGGCCCCGTCTGCCCGTAGCCGAAGATGCCCATCGTGTAGGAGCCCCGGAAGAACTCGTCGGTGATCGTACGATGGTCGACGCCGAGCCAGTACGGAAAGTTGCCCTGGGTCGAGCGCGTCGTCGGAAGCGAGAGTACGCCACCTCCGACCGTCAGCGCCGGCCCGAACACCCAGTTGAGGTTGCCGCCGAGCACGACCTGCGCGCCCTGCCCCTGCGCCGCGTTGTTCGTCCAGCTGTAGAGCGTGTAGCGGAAGTGCGGGTCGATCACCCAGCCGCGAAACTCGATCTTCACCTTGTTGAGCTCGAGGTCGTTGCGGTGGTCGAGCCGCGTCTTCTGGCCGAGCCCGTTCGTATAAGTGTCGTCGAGCGCGCTCTGGTTCAGGTAGCGGAGATAGGTGTAGATGCCGAAGTTGACGTCGCCGTACTCCGTGCGGATGAAACCGAAGCCCCGACCCTGCTCGTAGGTGCCGAGCACGCCGGCGAGCGCGCCCTTGATCGTTGGCGGCTCTTTCGGATCGGTCGTCGCGAGCGCACCCCGCTTCGTGTCGGGCGCCGGTGCGGCCGGCATGCCGTCGCCCTGCGGCGCCGTCTCCTGCTCCGCGACCCAGGCGCGCGCCTTGCCCTTGGCGGCCTCGAGGTCGGCCTGGAGCGCGTCGATGCGCGCGTCCTTGGCCTTCAGATCCTCTTGGAGCTTGGTCTGGTTCTCTTCGAGCTTCCGCAGGCGTTCGAGAAGCTCGCGCTGCGAGGAATTCGGCTCCGCTCGCGCGTCGACGGCGAGCGCGAGACACACGCATACGACCATCGACCACAGGCAGGGGGGGAGTGCCCGCTTCCGCATCAACACCTCTCGTCGTTTCCGTCCGCGAGCGGGACTACACTACGCGCTTTCGCGGAGTCAAAGCATGACCTCAGGGAATCCCCGGTCGTGTTCGAGAACGAAGTCCGCGAGCTGCGCCGTCGACCGTCGGGAACTGCGGACGGGTGGAGGGTCGTCCGCCCACCACCGCCGGCGCTCGGAAGACCCGCGGCATCGGTATCGGGATACGATCGAGCGGAGCGAAGCGACCGCGACGTCCGACGGTCCCCGTTGGGCGAGGGCGTGCGGGAGAGGGGTCGCGCGGACTTCGTTCTCGACCATCCCAGCTTCGACTGGAACAAACTGCGACGCGACTGAAATCCCCGAGGCATTTGCGTTCCGACGGGGCGTGGAGCTACGGGGGCCCGATGCGTGGCCTCGCGGAGTTCACGAAGACGACGCTGATCGGCGGCATCCTCGTCATCCTGCCGCTCTGGATCAGCGTCTTGCTGCTGGCGAAAGCGATCGCGGGAGTCTTCGCGCTCCTGTCCCCGGTGACGGCGCAGCTCCCGGAGAGCATCCAGCACCTGCGGAACGTCGTCGCACTGCTGATCGTGATCGGCGCGTGCTTCGTTGCGGGGCTCGTCGTCCGGACGGGACCGGGTCTTCGCGCCAAGAGCGTGCTCGACCGGTACCTCCTGGAGCGCATTCCGGGGTACACGCTGCTGCGCGGGCTCGCGGGACGGATCACCGGCCACGAAGAGGGCTCGACGTTCGCGGCCGCCCTCGTCGAGATCGAGGACGCGCTGGTTCCGGCCTTCGTCGTCGAGGAGCATCCCGACGGGCGCTACACCGTGTTCGTACCGTCGGTGCCGACACCCGCCGCCGGCACCGTCTACATCCTCGACCGCGCCCGCGTGCACCTGGTCGACGTGCCGTTCACGACGGCCGTGTCAGTGATTTCGAAATGGGGGGCCGGCGCGGGAGATCTGTTGCGCGCCATGCCCCCGCGCCAGGCCTAGCACGAGCGGCGCTCGGCCCATCCGATCAGAAGTCGATCTTCATCCGCATGCCGATGATGACCGCCGTGTCCGTGCTTGCGAGCGAGGGCTCGACGACCTGCACGTCCGGCGTGACGTGGAGCCAGGGGAGCGCCTCGACGTCGTAGAATGCCTCGAACCCCTTTCCACCCGTCGTGCGCCGCTGGATCGACGCCGGCAACTGATCGCTCAGATCGAGCAGGTAGAAGCCGACGCCGAACGTGTCGCGGTCGCGGGTCGGAATGATGCCGCCACCGCCGAACCCGAAGCTGTAGAAGCGCTCGAGCGGGCTCGTCCGCTCGTCGGCCTGGCCGAAGCGGAAGAAGAGGCCGATGCCCTGGAGCGGATCGTCGTCCTCGACCCAGAGATATTGGTCGAAGTTGAGGTAGAACCCCCACGCGCTGTCAGCGCGGTCGGCGTTCAGCGGGTCGCTGCCGACGAGCGCGTCCAGGATGAGACGGCGATCCTGATCGAGCAACGCGAAGTCGCGGGTGCTGAAGCTGCCGCCGATCGTGAAATGCCCGGGCAGCCCCAACGGGCGATAGCCGACGCGCGCCTCCTGCGCGATCACGGCTCCCTCGTCGAAGGCATCCTCGAAGCCCGCGGTGTCGGGTTGGCCGAGCGAGTCGAGCACGCTGAACGTGTAGGTGCCGAGCTCGTGCGGCAGCACGATCAGGAAGCCGCCGCCGAGCGCCGAGTACGGCACGCTCCGGAGCAACGCCGGGTTCAGGACGAAGGCGAGATTCGCGAACTGCGTCTTGCCGCGGCCGCTCGCGAACGCGTTCTGATCGCCGTCGAGCGTGTCGATCTTGCCGCCGATCACGGCGATCCACGGCGCGAGGAACTGCACGTACGTGAGGCTCGTGAGCGTCGTGATGTTCTCCGGGAGCGGGAAGAGCCCGTCGACATCCGGCGCGAGGATCACGCCGGCGTCGGCGTTCACGAACTTTCCGAAGCGCGACTCGGCGAAGACGCGCAGGAAACCGCCGGGCCAGAGTCCGAGCCGCTCGGTCTCGACGTGCAGCTCGTAGTCGGCGGAGCCCCCGTACTTGTCGTTCTGCTTGACGCCGCCGTCGATGATGCCGCGATACCCCTGGAGGAGATCGACCGACAACGTCACCCCGCGGTCGGCGAGCTTCGTCCGCCAGCCGCCCCAGTCACCCGTGAGATATCGGCGTGACCAGAGGTCACCGGTGTAGTCGCGCTTCGGCCAGATCGACGCCGGCTCCGCCGCGGCCGGCGCCTCGTCGTCCGCGGCAGCCGCGCGCCACGCGCCGGCGTCGAAAGCGAGCGCGATGGCGGCGAGACATGCGACGAAACGGGGGACCTTCACTCGGCGGGATCCCAGGTGTCGTCGGGATCGTACGCCTTGATACCGCCCGCGATCTCTGCCGTCCGCGGCCCGAGATCCTTTTCGAAGACGACGCCCTGGTTGTTCACGATGAACGTCGTCACCCCGCTCGATCCGTACCGCACCGGGTACGCGAGGAGTGCGAATCCGCCCGTCAACTTTCCATCCTTTATATAGGAGCGGGCGCCGCCAGGAGCGTTCGGACCCGCCGCGGTCAGCAGCTTGTAGATGTAGCCGTGGAACGGCTCCGGTGTGGCGCTTGTTCCCGGCCGGTATCCCTCACGGCTCGCCGACGCGAGCAGGGGACCGAGCGGACTTTCGGCGTCCGCATCCTGGGTCTCCCAATAGAGGCCGTCGCGCTTTCCCGGCGTGCTGCGAAGCCGCTGCGCGTACTCCGCGACGCCGTCCGTGTTCTTCTTCAGTCGCGCGTACTCGCGCTGCGCGTCCACGTACTCCTGCATGACCTGGATCGTGTAGAGCTCGTTGCGGCCGACGCGCCGATTCTTCACTTCCTCCTCGCCCGCGCGCGTGTCGAAGCTCCAGGTATCGCGCGACTTCACGAGCGGGATCGGGAACGGCCAGTCGTCGTTCCCGACGCTCACGATCGCGAAGTCGTCGCCGACGAACTGGAGGTGCTTCCGCTCGGAAGCACGCGCCACGAAGAGCTCGCGCGCTTCCTTGTCGGCGACGTCGTCGCCCGACGTGAGCACGCGTTCCCCATCGGGACCGAAGATCGCCTTCAGCTCGGCGCGATCGCGCGCGCCCGCCGCGGCGACGAGCGCGTTCATCGCGTCGTCGGCCGAGGCGAACGTGCGCTGCGCCGCGCCTGCGATCGTGGGGAGCGTGAGCACCGCCGCGACGGCAAGCATCGCGAGCACGCGCGCGGCGCGGGACCCATCATCGAATCGTCGAAGTGCATGCATGGCTCGTCCCCCTTTCATCGCCGCCGTCCGCCGCCGCCGCGGCCACCACCGCCGCCGCGACCGCCCCCACCACCGCCGCGGCTACCGCCACCGCCACCGTAGCTACGTCCCCCGCCGCCACCGCGACTGCCGCTGTAACTCGAGCCGCGGCTGCTGTGCCCGAAATCGCGTCCGCCGCCGCTGTACTGCCGGCTGCCGCCGTAGCCGCCGCGGCTCGCAGAGCCGCGCTGGCTCGCGGCGCGCTCGAAGCTGCCGCGCTCGCCGCCGCCGAACGCTCCGGAGTTGCCGCGGCTGTGGCTCGCGCTGCTCGGACGGCTGCCGCGATCCCCACCGGCGCGCATCTGCTGCCCCTGCGGGCGATTGCCCGCGCCGGCGCGGGCCTGCTGCCCCCCACCGGTCCGCGCCTGTTGCCCGCGCTGCCCACCCGCCCGATCACCGCCGAGCGATCCCTGCTTCTCGTAGCCGCGCGCCTGCTGCCGGCTCATCTCACGCTGCTGGCTGCCTGCGCGGCCCTGGTACTTCTGGCTCGTGCTCTGGTTGCGATACGAGGCGCCGCGGCGGTGCTCCGGGTTGTGATCCCACCGGTTCATGTTGTTGCCGCCGCGGTTGCTGCCCGATCCGCGTCCGATGTTCACGTCGCCGCCGATGTTCACGTTGCGGTCGATGTCGATGTCGTTGTTGCCCCAACCGCCGCAGCAACCCGACCAGCCGCCGCCCCAGTTGCAGTTGCCCCAGACGGCCGCGCCGACCGCCATCCCGACGCCGAACGACACGAGGCTCGTCGTCGCGACGTACCCCGGCGGGTACGCGTACATCGGCGGGTAGTAGTAGCTCGGGTACGACCACGCCGAGCCGTAGACGACGGGCGCGCTGTAGGTCGGCACGTAGACGACCTGCGGATCGGCCGGGACGACCTTGATCACTTCCTTCTCGACCTCATGCACGACGACCTTCTCGACGACGACCTTCTGCTCCTTGGTCGTCTGGAGCGCGCCGTTGTCGGAGGCCTTCTTCCGCATGCGCTGCACGGCGGCGATGACGTCCTCCTGTTGGGCGAGGAACGCGTCACCGAGGTCCGAGGTCCAATCGAGGTTCTGCGACATGCGGTCCAGGACGTCGGGGGTGCGCGTCAGCGACTTCACGCTTTCGTCCCACTTCTGCGCGGCCACCGCCTTGTCGAGCTCGGCGCCCTTCAGCTTCGGGTTCGCCTTCACCCAGCGATCGGCCTGGATCACCTCGACCGGATAGGTCGCGGCCATGAGGGTCGTGGTGAGCAGCGGGTCGGGATAGAGCGCGATCGGCGCCACCATCTGCTCGAGCTGCTCGGGCGGGAAGTCGGGCTTCTCGGCGGGCTTGTCGTCCGCCGCGTAGCCGTCGACTCCGACGGCGAGCGCGAGGGCGACGAGGGCCGCCGCTACTCGAAGAACTCTCGGTCGACGCATGGCCACCTCCGTAAAACTACGCTGCGTTCGCGCCCCGATATCAGATGACCTATGCGGAGCAAATCGGGAGGAGCCCTTCATGCGCCGAATCGCCTTCGCATGCGTCTTGCTGCTGCTCCGAGTCGGGGCGGCGTCCGCGAGCCCCCTCGCGTCGTGGAACGATGGCCCCGCGAAGGCTCGCATCATCGCCTTCGTCGAGTCGGTCACGAAGTCCGGCGGCAAGGACTTCGTTCCGCCCGCCGAACGCATCGCCGTCTTCGACAACGACGGCACGCTGTGGGCCGAGCAGCCGCTGTACTTCCAGCTCGCGTTCGCGCTCGACCGCGTGCAGGCGCTGGCACCGGCGCACCCCGAGTGGAAGGCGAAGGAACCCTTCAAGACGCTCCTCGCGGGCGACGCGCCGGGCGCGCTCGCGCAGGGCGAGAAAGCGGTGCTCGAGATCCTGGCCGCGACCCACACCGGCATGACGACCGAAGCCTTCGCGACGACGGTCCGTGACTGGATCGCGACCGCGAAGCACCCGACCCTCGGGAAGCGCTACGTCGAGCTCACGTACCGTCCGATGGTGGAGCTGCTCGCCTACCTCCGCGCGAACGGCTTCAAGACGTTCATCGTGTCGGGCGGCGGGGTCGAGTTCATGCGCGCGTGGGCGGAGGATGCGTACGGCATTCCGCCCGAGCAGGTGATCGGCTCGAGCGGCGTCACGACGTTCGAGCTTCGACCGAGCGGCCCGGTGCTGCTGAAGGAGCCGAAGGTCGAGTTCATCGACGACGGACCGGGAAAGCCGTCGGGCATCAATCGCTTCATCGGCCGCCGCCCGATACTCGCGTTCGGCAACTCCGACGGCGATCAGCAGATGCTGGAGTGGACTGCGGCCGGTGCCGGTGCGCGCTTCATCGGCCTCGTGCACCACACCGACGCGAAGCGCGAGTGGGCGTACGACCGGACGTCGCACGTCGGCAAGCTGGACAAGGCGCTCGTCGAGGCGACCGCGAAGGACTGGGTCGTCGTCGACATGGCGCGCGATTGGCGGAAGGTCTTCGTCTTCGAGTAAGGGACCACGGGTGGAGGCCCTGCCCGACCCGACGCGCTTCGTCCTGCCGATCTGGTTCGACCTGACGGCCGTGCTCCTCCTCGCGGTGACCGGCGCCTGGGTCGCCGTCCGCAAGGGCTACGACTACGTCGGCGTCTTCTTTCTCGCGCTCGTGGCCGGGGTCGGCGGCGCCCTGCTGCGCGACGTGGTGTTCATCGCGCAGGGACCGCCGGCCGCCGTGGAGGATTCCCGCTACCTCGGTGCCGTCGCGCTCGGCGCCGTCGTCGGCGTGCTGACCTTCGGACGCGGCCCGCGCTTCGAGCGCCTCTTCGCCGTGGTCGACGCGCTCGGCCTCGGTGTCTACGCGATCGTCGGCGCGCAAAAGGCGCTCGACGCCGGCCTGCAACCGCTCGCGGTGCTGCTCGCCGGGGTCGGCAACGCGACCGGCGGCGGCATCCTTCGCGACCTCCTCGTCGGCAGCGAGCCGCTCGTCTTCAAGCCCGGCCAGTTCTACGTGCTCGCGGCCCTCGCCGGCTGCGCGGCGTTCGTCGTCATGCGGCTCGGGCTCGAAGTTCCGGTCGGGCCGGCGAGCATCACGGCGATCCTCCTCACGTTCGCGCTTCGCCTGCTCGCGATCCGGTTCAACTGGCAGACCCGCCCCGCCGCACGACGCTCGGGCCCCGCGCTCGACCGCGAACCCTAGCGCCGGATACAGCGGTGTGACATTGCGTCGCGAAAAGGAAGAACCCCTCATGCGTCGTCGCGCCGGTCTCGGATCGTTCGCAGTGCTCCTCGTTCTCGCCAGCGCAGCGCTGGCCACCGCGCAAGGCGCGCCGAAGAAGCCCAACATCCTCGTCATCTGGGGCGACGACATCGGCGTCCACAACGTCAGCGCCTACAGTCACGGCGTCATGGGCTACCAAACGCCGAACATCGATCGCCTCGCCCAGGAAGGCGCCCTCTTCACGGACGCGTACGGCGAACAGTCCTGCACCGCCGGTCGGGCGGCGTTCATGCTCGGCCAGCACCCCTTCCGGACGGGCCTCCTCACGATCGGCATGCCCGGGTCGCCGCACGGCATCCCGGACTGGACGCCCACCATCGCCGACGTGATGAAGGAACAGGGCTACATGACGGCCCAGTTCGGCAAGAACCACTTCGGCGATCAGGACAACCACCTCCCGACCAAGCACGGCTTCGACGAGTTCTTCGGCAACCTCTACCACCTGAACGCCGAGGAGGAGCCGGAGGGCTACTACTACCCGAAGGATCCGGAGTTCCGGAAGAAGTTCGGCCCGCGCGGCGTCATCAAGTCCACCGCGGACGGGAAGGTCGAAGACACCGGCCCCCTCACCCGCAAGCGCATGGAGACCGTCGACGAGGAGTTCTTCGCCGCCTGCACCGCGTACCTCGACCGCGCCGCCAAGTCGGACAAGCCGTTCTTCATCTGGTTCAACTCGACGCGCATGCACGTCTGGACGCACCTCAAGAAAGAGAGCGACGGCGTGACGGGCGTCGGACTCTACGCCGACGGCATGGTCGAGCACGACAAGATGGTCGGCGCGCTCCTGAAGAAGCTCGAGGACCTCGGGATCGCCGACAACACGATCGTCATGTACTCGACCGACAACGGCCCGAGAAGGTGAGCTGGCCGGACGGCGGCACGACGCCCTTCCACGGCGAGAAGGGCACCACCTACGAGGGCGGCCATCGCGTGCCGCTGATCGTGAAGTGGCCTGGCGTCCTGAAGCCCGGGAGCGTCGTGAACGACATGATCGCGCACAACGACTGGCTCCCGACCTTCGCCGCCGCCAGCGGCATGCCCGACGCCGTCGAGCGCCTTGCGAAAGGCACGACGCTCCACGGAAAGCAGTTCAAGGTCCACGCCGACGGCTACAACTTCCTGCCCCGCTTCAAGGGCGAGGCGAAGAAGCCGCCGCGCGAGGAGTACTTCTACTTCGACCAGGGCGGCAGCTTGAACGCCGTGCGCTGGAACGACTGGAAAGTCTCGTTCGCGATGCTCCAGGGGAACATCGCGACCGGAGTCCGGGCCGTCACGGGCTGGCCGACGATCGTCAACCTGCGCGCCGACCCCTACGAGCAGGCGCCGTTCGAATCGCAGATGTACATGCGCTGGTACGCGGATCTCTTGTGGCTGTTCGTCCCGGTGCAAGGGAAGATCAAGGAGTTCCTCTCGACGATCCCCGACTATCCGTTTCAGGAGGGGTCCAGCCTGAGTGCCGCGGGGATCAATTACAACATGCTCAAGGCGGCGGGCGCGCTCGAGCGTCTCAAGAATCTCGAGACCCTGGGCCGGCCGAGCAACTGAACCCAAGAAAGGAGCACGACATGCGGCTCTCGATACTGAAAATGTCGGTCCTCGCGCTCGGCCTCGCGGCCCTGGGCGCGGCCCCCGCGGCGGCGCAACCCGCGGGCGGGAAGAAGCCCAACATCCTCGTGATCTGGGGCGACGACATCGGGACCTGGAACACCAGCTTCTGGAGCCGGGGCATGATGGGCTACCAGACGCCCAACATCGACCGGATCGCCAAGGAGGGCGTCGCGTTCACCGACTACTACGGCCAGCAAAGCTGCACCGCCGGGCGCGCCGCCTTCATCGGCGGCAACGTGCCCGTGCGGACCGGCATGACCAAGGTCGGCCTGCCCGGCGCGAAGGAAGGCTGGCAGAAGACCGACGTGACGATGGCCACCGTGCTGAAGTCGCAGGGCTACGCGACCGGTCAATTCGGGAAGAACCACCAGGGAGACCGCGACGAGCATCTGCCGACGCAACACGGCTTCGACGAGTTCTTCGGCAATCTGTATCACCTGAACGCCGAGCAGGAGCCGGAGCACGAGGACTATCCCGGCGACATGAAGCTCGCGAACGGCAAGACGTTTCGCGAGCAGTTCGGGCCGCGCGGCGTGATCCATTCCTTCGCCGACGGCAAGGTCGAAGACACCGGCCCGCTCACCATCAAGCGCATGGAAACCGTGGACGAGGAAACGCTCGCCGCGGCCAAGGACTTCATCCAGCGTCAGACCAAGGCCGAGAAGCCGTTCTTCGTCTGGTACAACTCCACGCGCATGCATTTCCACACGCACGTGAAGAAGGAGCACCGCCACAAGGGCAACGACGAGTACACGGACGGCATGATCGAGCACGACGCGATGGTCGGCGACATCCTCAAGTTCCTCGACGACAACAAGCTCTCCGAGAACACCATCGTGATGTACTCGACGGACAACGCGCCGCACTACAACACCTGGCCCGACGGCGGGACGGTGCCGTTCCGCAGTGAGAAGAACTCGAACTGGGAGGGCGCCTATCGCGTGCCGTGCTACGTCCGCTGGCCCGGCCACATCCCCGCCAACACGGTGCTGAACGGGATCGTCTCGCACGAGGACTGGCTGCCGACGTTCGCGGCCGTCGCCGGCGACCCCGGCATCAAGGACAAGCTCCTCAAGGGCGTCGAGCTCAACGGCCGGCAGTACAAGAACTACATCGACGGCTACAACCAGCTCGACTACATCACCGGCAAGACGGACACGTCGCCCCGCAACGAGTTCTGGTACGTGAACGACGACGGCCAGGTCGTCGCCGCACGCTACGACGCCTGGAAGGTGGTGTTCCTCGAGAACCGCGGCAAGGCCTTCGAAGTCTGGCGCGAGCCGTTCATCGAGCTCCGCGTGCCGCTGCTCTTCAACCTGCGTCGCGACCCGTTCGAGAAGGCGCAGCACAACGCCAACGGATACAACAACTGGTTCCTCGACCGGCCCTTCGTCATCGTTCCCATCCAAGCCCTGGCGGCCCGGTTCCTCCAGACGATGAAGGACTACCCGCCGAGCCAGACGCCGGGCTCCTTCAATCTCTCGAAGATCGAAGAGAAGCTCAAAAATGCCGGGGGCGGCCACTGACCTCGGAGCCGGGATCGATCTGACCCCCCGCGAAGGCATCGTCGAGCTGCAACGCCGGATGGCGTCGGCCGTCCTCGGTCAGGACGCGGCCATCCGGCAGATGATCACCGCGCTCCTCGCGAACGGGCACGTCCTCTTGGAGTCCCTGCCCGGCCTCGCGAAGACGCGGGCGGTGAAGAGCCTCGCCAAGAACCTGGACGCGACGATGCGGCGCATCCAGTTCACGCCCGACCTCCTGCCGTCGGACCTCACCGGCTCCGAGGTGCTGCACCAGGAGAACGGCAAAAACGTCTTCACGTTCGAGCCCGGCCCGATCTTCGGCAACGTCATCCTCGGCGACGAGATCAACCGCGCGCCGGCGAAGGTGCAGGCGGCCCTCCTCGAGGCGATGGAGGAGCGCCAGATCACGGTCGCGGGGACGACGCATCCGATGCCCGACCTCTTCATGGTGCTCGCGACCCAGAACCCGATCGAGCAGGAGGGAACCTATCCGCTCCCGGAAGCGCAGCTCGACCGGTTCCTCATGAAGATCCTGATCGACTATCCCGACGCCGAGAGCGAGCGCGGTGTCCTGGCGCTCGTGCGCGCCGAGGACGCGGCGGCGGCCGGCACGATGCCGAGCGGCGCCGCCGCGACGAAGCCGCGGACGCCGAGCGAGCTGCCGCTCTCGCCCGAGCTCGTCTTCGCCGCCCGGCGCGAGATCGGCGCGATCCACGTCTCGGACGCGATCGCGCGCTACGTGATCGACCTCGTGCACGCGACCCGCCACCCGGACAAGTTCGACGAGTCGCTCGGGAAGTGGATCGGCGTCGGCGCGAGCCCGCGCGGCGGCATCGGCCTCGACCGCGCCGCGCGCGCACACGCCTGGCTCGGCGCGCGCGACTACGTGAGCCCCGACGACGTCCGCGCCGTCGCGCCCGCGGTGCTGCGGCACCGGCTCATACTCACCTACGACGCGAACGCCGACGGCGTGCGGCCGGACCAGGTCGTCGCCAAGCTCCTCGAGGTCGTCGCCGTTCCGGCCTAGCCATCGTCGTGGACGCTGCCCAACGTCGCGCTGGTCAAGTGAGCCGCGACCCGCGCGACGGGCTCGGCACGGTGTACGTCACCGTCGAGCACCTCGCGCGCCTGGAAGGGCTCGCGCGCGGCATGGGCCTCCTGCCGCGCCAGGCGCGCCGCAGCGTCCTCGCCGGCCGCCACGGCTCGCGTCTCCGCGGCCGCGGCCTCGATTTCGACGAGATCCGCGCCTACGTCCCGGGCGACGACGTGCGGACGATCGACTGGAAGGCGTCGCTCCGCATCGGGTCGCCGCAGATCCGCGCCTACACCGAGGAGCGCGACCGGCCCGCCCTCTTCGTCGTGGACCAGCGCATGACGATGTTCTTCGGGTCCGTGCGCGCGATGAAGTCCGTCGTCGCGGCGGAGGTCGCGGCGCTCGGCGCCTGGATGGCGTTCCGGGCCGGGGATCGGGTCGGGGCGGTCGTGTTCGACGACACCGACGTACGCCGCATCCGGCCGCATCGCAGCCGCGGACGCGTCCACGAGATCCTCGGCGCGATCACGAGCGTCAACGAACGGCTGTCGGCGACGCGCGCGAGCACCGCCGACGCGAACGCCGCGCTCGACCGTGCCCTTCGCACGACGGCGGCGCTCGTACCGCACGACCACCTCGTCTGCGTCGTCAGCGACTTCGCCGGCGCCGGCGAGGAGACGCTCGCGCTCCTGCGCCGGCTCGCCGTGCACAACGACGTCGTGGCGGCGCTCGTCTTCGACCCGCTCGGACAGTCGGTGCCGGCGGGGCAGCGGATCGTCGTGACCGGCGGCGCCCTCCAGCTCGAGCTCGACACCGGGGAGCACCGCGTCCGGAAGCCGCTCGAAGCGGCGTTCAGCGGTCGACTCCACGCGGTCGGCGAGCTGCTCCGCCGAAGCGGCGTCCCCATGATGGCGCTCGACACCGCCGGTGAGACGGCGGCGCAGCTCCGCCACCAGCTCGGCCGCCTCCAACGCGCGCACGGCTGAACCGAGAACCGCGATGGACGCCGCGACGACGGAGGCGCTGAAGCATCTCCAGGAGATCCCGCTACCGTCGCCGGTCTCGTATCGGCCGGCGACGGTCGGCTGGGCCATCGTCGGCGCGCTGCTGCTCGGGATCATCGCGTACGCGGCCTGGCACGCGTGGCGTCGTTGGCAGGCGAACGCGTATCGTCGTGCGGCCCTCCGCGAGCTCGCCGATCTCGAGATGCGGCTCGGCGACGCCGCCACGCAGGCCGGGGCCGTCGCCGAGCTGCCGGCGCTCGTGAAGCGGACCGCCCTCGCCTGCTTTCCCCGCGAGCGCGTCGCGTCCACGACCGAGGACGACTGGCTCGCGTTCCTCGATCGCACGTGTCCACCGGGCGGGTTCGTCGCCGGGCCCGGTCGCCTCCTGCCACACCTGGCGTACGCGAGCGATCGACCCGCCGAGGGCGAGCTCCGCGATCTGACCGCGCTCGTGCGGCGGTGGATCGAGAGGCACGATGCTCGTCTTTGACCATCCATGGGCGTTCGCTGCCCTGCCCGTGCCTCTGCTGGTGTGGTGGTTCTTCCCGCCGTACCACGAGGTCGCGGGCGCCGTGCGCGTCCCCTTTTTCGACGAGATCGCGCAGACGCTCGGCAGGACCCCGACCGCCGGGGCGATCGTGCGGCGCGCGACCTGGCCGCAGCGGCTCGTCGCCCCGCTCTGCTGGCTCCTCGTCGTCACCGCGCTCGCGCGCCCGCAGCGCCTCGAGCCGCCGATCGAACACGTCGAGTCCGCGCGCGACCTGCTCCTCGCGATCGACCTCTCGCAGTCGATGGAAGCCCGCGACTTCCGCGCGCCCGATGGGCCCTTCATCGACCGCCTCGCGGCCGTGAAGCTCGTCGTCGACGATTTCATCGCGCGCCGCGCGCACGATCGGATCGGGCTCGTCGTCTTCGGCCAGGGCGCGTTTCCGCAGGCCCCGCTCACGCTCGACCACGCGAGCGTCCGCGCGCTCCTCGCCGAAACGCGGATCGGCATGGCGGGTCCGCAGACGGCGATCGGCGACGCGATCGGAATCACGCTGAAGATGACGGCGCCGACCGCCGCCGAGCACGCGCCGACGATCGACGCCGCCGAGAGCGCGACGCCCGCCCCGGCGACGCATCCGCCGTCGCCCCCGAAAGAACGCGTGCTCGTGCTCCTCACCGACGGCAACGACACCGCGAGCCGTCTCCCCCCGCCCAAGGCCGCCGAGATCGCCAAGAGCGCCGGCATCACGATCCACACCGTCGCCATCGGCGACCCGAACGCCGCCGGCGAGAACAAGGTCGACTTGCAGGCGCTCGAAGCGATCGCGACCGCGACCGGCGGCCGCGCGTTCCGCGCCGAGGACCGCCGCGGCCTCGAGGAGATCTACGCGACCATCGACACGCTGACCCCCGACCAGGCCACGCGCACCCTCTTCCGGCCGCGCATCGACCTCTATTGGGTGCCGCTCGCGGCGGCGACGGTGCTGCTGGCGCTGTACCACGCGGGCGCACTCCTCGCGGCGTGGGTCCGTGCCCGTTCGCGACGATCGCTTCGACACGAAGCGAAGGCCGCCGCGTGATGGACGCGCTGCACTTCATCCGCCCCTGGTGGCTGCTGCTCGTCCCGCTCGGCCCGCTGCTGGTGTGGCTGTGGCACCGCCGCGCCGACCCCCGCGCCCAATGGGACGCGATCATCGCGCCGCATCTGCTCGATGCGCTCACCGTCGGCGGCGACGACGGCGCGCGCTGGCGGCCGATCCATCTCGTCGCGGCGGCGCTCGTGCTCGGCGGGATCGCGGTCGCGGGCCCCACGTGGCGGAAGGAGCCGCCGCCCTTCGGCGGCGACACCGCGCCCCTCGTCGTCGCGATCGACCTCTCGCAGACGATGGACGCGACCGACGTCGCGCCGACCCGCCTCGAGCGCGTGAAGCAGAAGGTGCGCGACCTCCTGCAGCTCCGCCCCGGGGCGCGCACCGGGCTCGTCGTCTACGCCGGGAGCGCCCACGTCGTCGTTCCGCCCGCCGAGGATCCAGCCGTGCTCGAGATCTATCTCCCGGCCCTCGCGACCAGCCTCATGCCGGTCGTCGGGAAGCACGCGGCCGACGCGCTCGCGCTCGCGACGCGCCTCCTCGACGCGCCGCCGGGGACCGACCCCAACGAGAGGCCGCCGGCCGGGACGATCCTCTTCTTCACCGACGGCGTCGGCCAGGACGACGTCACGGCGTTCACCGCGGCGCGCACCAAGAGCCGCCATCAGGTCCTGCTCCTCGGAGTCGGCACGAGCGAAGGCGGTCCGATACGCGCGAGCGACGGCGGCGTGCTCACCGACGCGAGCGGCCGCCCGGTGCGCGCCACTTTCGACCGCACCAGCATCCTCCAGCTCGGGAAGACCGCCGGCGTCCCGGTCGCGAGCGTCACCGTCGACGACGGCGACGTGCGCTGGGTCGGACGCCGCGCGCAGCACCACATGGAGGCCGCGCTCGAAAAGGACGCCGAGCTCCGCTGGCACGAGTCGGGATACTGGCTGACGATCCCGCTCGCCCTCCTCGGCGCGCTCTGGTTCCGCCGCGGCTGGGTCGTGCACTGGGCCGCCGGCGTCCTCGTCGTGATCGCTCTGAACGCCGCCCCCGCGCACGCCGACGAGCGATCGCTCACCGACCTCTTCTTCACGGCCGACCAGCAGGGACGGCGACACTTCGAGCGCGGCGACTTCAAAGCGGCCGCGGCCCATTTCGAGGACCCGATGTGGAAGGGACTCAGCCTCTACCGTGCCGAGGATTTTCGCGGCGCGCTCGGCGAGCTCGCGCGCCGCGACTCGCCGGAGGCCTTCTTCTGGATGGGCAACTGCTACGCGCGCCTCGGCGATTGGCAACGGGCGACGGCCGCGTACGACAACGCGCTGAAGGCCCGTCCGACGTTTCCCGAGGCGACCGCGAACAAGACGCTGGTCACGCGCCTCGCGGCCAAGGAGAAGGACGACGACCAGGAAGCGCAGGATCCGAATCTGAAGCCGGACGACGTGCAGTTCGACGACCAAGGCAAGCGGGGCAAGACCGGCGAGGTCGATGCGCCCCTCCCCGCCGAGCAGACGGCCGAGCTCTGGATGCGGAATCTCCGGTCGTCACCCGCTGATTTCCTGAAGGCGAAGTTCAGGATCCAGGCGGAGGCCACCGCACCGAGCGATGCGGCGCCGGCAGACGGGGTCCCGACCGCGCCGGCCCCGAGCGTATCGGAAAGCCCGGGCGCGCCGTGAGACGGGTCGCCGCGCTCCTGACGGTGCTGGTCGTCGCCACGACGGCCGCCGCCATCGCGTTCGCCGACGATGCGCCGCGCACGCTGGTCCGCGCCCGCGTCGAGCCGTCCGGCCCGGTCGCCGTCGGGCAGACCGTGAAGATCGTCGTCGACGCGCTCGTCACGACGTGGTTCACCGCGGGCCTAGAGCTCCCGGCGCTCGACGTGCCGAACGCCGTCGTCGCCCCGTCCGACGAGCAGGCGGCAAAGCTCACCGAGACGATCGAGAGCGCCACGTGGTTCGGCGTCTCCCGCGTCTACCTGCTCACGCCGACCGCCGCCGGCACGCTCACCATCCCGCCGATTCCGCTCACGCTCCACGTCGGCACCGCGCCGGCGCCCGTCGAGGCGCGAACGACCACGCTCAGCGTGACCGTCGCCGCGCCGCAACGCCCGCCCGGCGCCGAGCACGCGCTCGCGACGCGGAAACTGCTCCTCACCCAGCATCTCGATCGGAAGGTCGCCGGCCTGCGCGTCGGCGACAGCATCGAGCGCACGATCACGCTGACCGCCGACGGCGTCCGCGGCATGTTCCTGCCGCCGACCACGTTCGCGACCATCGACGGGCTCGCCGTCTATCCGGCCGACCCGCACGTCGACGACGTGACCGACGAGCGCGGCGGGTTCAGCGGCGGGCGGCGGATCGACGCCGCGACGTACGTCGTGCAGACGCCCGGCCGCCACACTCTGCCGGCGGTTTCGGTCCAGTGGTGGAACACGTCCACGCAGTCGCTCCAGACCGCGACGGCGACCGCGATCGATCTCGATGCCGCCGCGAGCCCCGCGGCGCGACCCGAGCTCGCCCTTCCCGCCGACGAGGACGCGGGCTTCGCCGCGCGCGCGTGGCGCGCGGTGCGGAACCCCGCGCTCTCGGCGATGGCGGTCCTGCTCGCGGCCGCGGCGGCGTGGCTCCTGGCGTCGGAGCTCCGCACCCTCCGGCGGCGCGTGACGGCGGCGCGCGCCGCGCGTCGCCGCCGGTGGGAAGCATCCGAGGCCTGCGCGTTCGAACGGGTGACCGAGACGATCGACCACGGCGATCCGGCCGCGATCTATCCGGCGTTGGTGCATTGGCTCGAACGGGTCGAGCCGCACGACTCGCCCGTCACGGTCGCGACCCTCGCGGCCCGCGCCGAGGACCCGGATCTCGGACGTTCCCTCGCGGCGCTCGGCGCCGCCGTCTACGGAAACCCGCCGGCGGCGAAGTGGGAGGCCGACGACCTCGCGCGCCGGCTCACCGACGCCCGCGCTCGCCTGCGGCACGCCGATCGGGCCGCGCACGAGCCTCCGCCGTTGCCTCCGCTGAACCCCTGACGCGGAGAGGATTCGGATGCCGCGTCACGCCAGGACCGCGAGCTGGCGCGACTGCGCGACGAGCCGACCGTCCGCCGTCCAGATCTCGCCGTCTTCCTCGAGAAAGCCTTCCGACAGGACGCGGCTCGTGAAGTGGCAGAGGAGGAAGTCACCGACCGCGAATCCCGTGAGGGGCAACGGCGTCCGGAAATGCACGGTCAGGTCGACCGTCGGCACTGGACCCACGTCCTCCCAATCACGCACCGCGGAGAATACCGCGGGCGGGAGCGCGTCGGCGTAGAGCGCGACCACGGCCGCGTCGATCGCTGCCGGCTCCGCGAGCCGGATCCAGGCGGCCGCGCGCGCGGTCGTCGAGCCTGACCACGGCCGCTCGGGCACCGCCCACCGCATCTCGAACTGCTCGTGGAATCCCGCGGCCGGCGTGCCCTCCCGCTGGCGCCAGCGCTCCGCGCGGGCGAGCGGAAGGACGTCGGGCATGCGGCCCGGCGGCAGCGCAAGCACCCGCCCCGTGCGCCGCGGCTCCGACAGTGCCGCGACCGCCACCGCGACGACGCGCCCGTCCTGCACGAGCCGCGCGCTCACCGTCGAGAGCGAGCGGCCGGCGCGTTCGATCGTCGAGTGGATGTCCGCGACGCCCCGCGCCGGCCGACGGACGTAGTGCACCGTCAGCGAGCGCGGCGCGCGCGCCGGATCGTTGGTCGCCGCCGTGATCGCGCGCAGCATCACTGCGGCCATGTAGCCGCCGTTGGGCCCCGGGCCGATCCACCAGCCGTCGCCGAGCCGCGCCCGATGATGCCCCGGCGCCACCGTCTCGATCGTCGTGTCCCGCTCGAACGTCGTCACGCGCTCTCGTCCTCCTGCTTCACGAGCCCGGCATCGCGGAGGCGCGACTCCAGGAACTCGATGCGATCGTTGCCCCAGAACTGCTCACCGCGGAAGAGAAAGAGCGGCACGCCGAACACGTGGTCGCCGCGCGCCTCCTCCTGCGCGCGCTCGTATTCTTCCCTGCCCTCGCCCGCCAGGTACGCGCGATACGCGTCGGACGAGAGGCCGTGCTCGGCCAGCACCGCGGCGACGGCCTCCGGCTCGTCGATCTCGAGCTCCCGCCGGAAGAAGCGGGTGAAGACGTCGCGGCTGTAGTCGACGAGCTTGCCGTGGCGTTCGGCGAAGAGCCCGCCGATCAGCGCCGGGGTCGTGTCGTAGATCTTTCGGGGCCCCTTCAGCACGATCCCGCCCCGGAGATTTGCCCAGCGCCGCGCGTCGACGTACGAGTACTTCACCTTGAACTCGGAGTACGCGCTGCGCTCGCCCTTGCCCTTGATGCGGAGCTGGAACGGGATCCAGCGCACGCGGATCCGGTAGCGTGCTTCGAGCGCGAAGGCCGGGTCGAACGCGAGGAACGCGTACGGGCTCTTGTAGTCGGAGTACATCTTGAGGACGTCGGAATCGGGCTGCATCGCGGAGGGGGATGATGGTAGTGCCCGCGGAGCCAGCGCAACCCCTCGCACGAGGAAAGGACATCGCCATGAGCACCGTTCGCTATGAGGTCCACGATGCCGTCGCCGTCGTCACGATCGACCGCCCCGCCGTGCGGAATGCCGTCGACGGTCCGACGGCGACGCTCCTCGCCGACGCGTTCCGCCGCTTCGACGCCGACGACGCGCTCGCGGTCGCGATCCTGACCGGCGCGCACGGGACGTTCTGCGCCGGGGCGGATCTCAAGGGCGTCGCCGAAGGGCGCGGCAATCGGGTCGCGCTCGACGGCGACGGGCCGATGGGACCGTCGCGCATGCTGCTATCGAAGCCGGTCGTCGCGGCGGTCGAGGGCCACGCGGTCGCGGGCGGGCTCGAGCTCGCGATGCTCTGCGACCTGCGCGTGGCGGCGCGCGACGCCGTGTTCGGCGTCTACTGCCGGCGCTGGGGCGTGCCGCTGATCGACGGCGGCACGATCCGCCTTTCGCGCATGCTCGGCCACAGCCACGCGCTCGACCTGATCCTCACCGGCCGCGGCGTCTCCGGGGACGAGGCTCGCACGATGGGACTCGCGAACCGCCTGGTCGAGCCGGGGAAGGCGCTCGACGAGGCGCTCGTCCTCGCACGCCAGCTCGCCGCCTTCCCGCAGCGCTGCTTGCGGAGCGACCGCCTCTCGTCATACCGGCAATGGGATCTCGCCTTACCGGACGCGCTCCACGAAGAGACCCGTCTCGGGCTCGAGGTCATCCGGTCGGGAGAAACGGAGGCCGGTGCCGCGCGCTTCGCGCAGGGCGCCGGTCGGCACGGAAAGTTCTGAGTGAGCCGACAGTCCCTCGTCCCGATGCTCGTCGCGGCCAGCGTGCTGGTCGGCTCGTCCTCCGTCACGCTCGCCGAATCTCCCCCTTCGCAGCCGAGCCTCGGCGCCGCGGCCATGCGGCACATCGTGCTGCGCCCGAACGAGAGCCGCTTTCGGCTGCTGCCGTTGACCAACTACGTCAACACCGCCTTCGACACGGCGCAGGTCTCGGGCGCGTTCAGCCAGGACGACTACTTGGAGAACCACGAGATCGTCTTCGACCGCATCGGCGACCCGATCGACTCGATCGAGGACGACGGCGGCTGGGACCATCTGGTCAGCCAGGAGCTGCTGTCGTCCCACGTCCTCCCCAACCTGACGCTGCACGTGCTCGGCAACGGCTACGACTTCCGTGCCCTCGCCGAGTGGTTCGACGAGCATCGCGTGCCGTTCCCGTATCTCGTGGCGTTCGTCACCTCGTACGCCGGCTACATCGGCAACGAAGCGATCGAGGTTTCCAATCCGGAGATCGACGCGACCGACGCGATCGCCGATCTGTATTTCTTCAATCTGATCGGCAATCTGCTGTTCGTGAGCGACACGGTCACGGACTTCGTCCAGAACGATCTGCAATTCAGGAATTGGCCCGGGCAGCCCGTCTTCGACGTGCGCGGCGAGAAGATACTGAACGCCAGCAACAACTACGTCGTGCGACCCCGCCTCTTCGGCGAGAAGATCCGCCCCTTCCTCTACTTCGGCCTGCACTACTTCGGCGGCGTCAGCCTGCTGCTGCCGTCCGAAAAATCCCTGTCGCTGGCCGCCGGGCTCGCGGCGGTCGACCCGTTCGCCGATTCCATCTTCGACACGGTGCGGGCCTCCGGCGGCATCTTCTGGGACGACCACGACCGGCTGCTCGCGTCGATGGTCTTCAACGGCACCGACGACTCGATCGTGCGGCTGAATCTCTACCCCGACGTCTTTCCCTTTCGGGGATTGGACGTCGGCTTCTTCATCGGCGTGGCCGATCCCGGCGGACCGACCTTCGGCATCGCGGTCGAGAAGCTGTTGGCGTTCGGAATGAGCTGAGCGCGAGTCCCACAGCCCTCAGTAGTGATAGCGACATTGAGCGATCTGGAGCTCTTTCGCGGCCCCCTTGCCGACGACCCGATAGACGAGACGATGCTCGGTGGTGATCCGCCGCGACCACCATCCGGCGAGAACGCCGCGCAGAGGCTCCGGCTTACCGAGGCCGGAGAACGCGCGCCGTTTGACGTCCTCGATGAGTCGGTCGATCCGCTCCGCGACCTTGGGGTCTCGTTGCCGGAACCAGCGATAGTCCTGAGCGGCTCCCGCGGTCCAGCGTTCGGTCACGTCCGCGGATCGCGGACGAATCGCCGTGCATCAGCGTCGCGGACCGCCTTTTGGAGACGGCGTGCGTTCTTTGGACTACGGAGGAGGTGAAGGGTCTCGGCCATCGCCTCGTACTCCTCGAGGGAGAGGATGACGATCGACTTCGCTCCACGTCGAGTGACGACGACGGGGTCCCGGTCCTCGACGACCGAGTCCATCAGCTTCGCCAGTCGCTGCCGCGCGACACTGTACCCGACGACTTCCATGGCTACCTCCAACCTGTACCGTTCCTTGTACAGGAAGGCGAAGGACACGGGCAATGAGAAATCCTCGCATCGCAGCCATCAGAACCGCATCGTGACCGTCACCCGCGCCTGATCGGGTCCGACGTTCAGCGAGGAACCCATCGTCGCATCCGTCTGGTCGTCCGGGCGATGCAGGAACGTCTTGCCGACGTAGCGGTGGAGCGCCTCGACCGGGTCGACGAGGATCAAGAGCGCGTTGCGTCCCGCCGACGGACTCCACCGCGCGATCCTGCGCCGCATCTGATAGCGGAGCTCGCCCTGGAGGCTGCCGATGGGCGACGTCACGAGCAGATCCTGTCCGCTCGGCCGCTCGACCCACGCCTCGAACAGGTACTCCCACCCGACGGAGACGGCGGTCGCGAAGAGGAAGCTCTCGAACGGGCCGTAGTCCCGGTTGCGCACCGTCAGGTACGCCTCCGCGCCCATGATGGGGTGGAGCACGTAGTTCGCGATGACGCCGTCGGTGTCCCAGACCGGGGGTTTGGTCCACGCGTCGACGAAGTTGTCGGGGGACACGGTCCCCGTGTTCACGAAGGCCGGGTCGATCATGAAGAGCGGAATCGTCAGGGCCAGGGCCACCGCCCACTCGGCGGTCGGGACCCAGAGATTGTGGCGCGAGGGGTGCGGCGGAGCCGCGAGCCAATCCGTCTCGCTCGGAGCTGGGGCCTCCGCGGGCTCGGGCAGTCGCTCGGACTCGGCGTCGGCCGGGGCGGTGATGCCGCTCGGCCCGGCTGCGCCGTGGCTTTCGGGGAGGACGCCCGTCTCGACCGCGTGGACCGGCATGGCCAGGACGAGCATGGCCGCGAAGACGATGGAGGAAATGCCTGGACGATTCATTCCGCTTGCCTCGATTCCGTGGACAGCATCGTTGGGCCGATGGGGCCGGCGGTGAGACTTAGCGCAGGGTCACGACGACTGCGACCGTCGACGCAGTGGTACGGCGACGGACGGCATCGTCTTTCGGAAGAGACCGGACGCCGCCGCCCGCACCGCGGGATCCGAGAACCGGTACACGCTCCGATCCAGGAGATAGTGGACGAAGCCGCTCGCGAAGCCGAGGGCGAGGAGCGCGGGCACCCACGACGACGTCCGGAGCGCCTCCGCGAACGTGCCGAAGATCCACTGCCCGTAGGTCGGGCTGCCGTCGAAGCTCGCTTCGACCTCGAAGAGCGGCAGCAGCAGGACCGACACGACCACGAGCGCGAGCAACACGACCCGGCCGCGCGCGGGCGCGACCGTCTCCGAAGCGAGCCCGGTCGCGACCATCCAGTGCTGTGACGTCCACACGACGAGGAAGAGAAACGGGCTGCGCGCGTGCAGCGCGATCGCGACCATCGTCGCGAGCCCGAGCACGTAGAGCACGCGCGGCGCCGAGCCGCGCGGCGCGCGCAGCTCGGCGATCAGCACCGCGCCCGTCAGGATCACCAGCGCCAGTGTGGCGGCGCCGCGAATCCCGTCCTCCGCGGACGCGACGAGCGCCGGGGCGAGCCAACCGTCGACCCAGCGATCCTGATACGCGACCGATCCGACGAGCACGTCCGCGACGACGACCAGCACGCCCCCGACCCCGAGCGCGAAGAGCCGATCGAGGCGCCGGGTGCGCGCGTCGCCCCCGACCCGCGTCCGATACAGCGAGAGCGCCCCGAAATGCTGGGCCGCGAAGTGCTGGGCGGCGAACCCGTAGTCGAGGATCGCGAGCAGCACGAAGCGTTCCTCGCGCCGGAGCGGCAGCGCGTCGTCGGGCGGCACCAGCACCGCGAAGCACGCGCCGGTGACGAGCAACGGCAGCACCACGAAGCGCACGGGCTGCGCCCGGACGAGCGGCCGATACGCCGCCGTGCCCCAGGCGAGGTACGCGCTCGAGACCCGATGCCCGATCCAGAAGAAGGCCGTGAGCGCGAAATACAGGAGGTCGAGCGGGCTGCCTTCCGCTTCGCCGTGCCGGAGCGACAACCAGAGCACGACCGGCACGAGCCAAACGGCGCAGAGCATCCACACGCCGTCCCACGCCGGGCCCCGCACCCAGGGCGACGGCATCGCCTGCGCCGTCGCGCCGGGCGTCGTCACGAGCGCGTGCTCCACGGAACCTCCGCGACGGGGCCCCTCACGCCCCGCTGCCGTCGCCGGCGAGCAGCACGTGCATGTGACGGGCGATCATCGACTCCTCGTCGGTCGGGACGACCCACGCGGAAACCCGGCTTCCCGAGGTCGAGATCCGCGCCGCGTGCGCCTCGTTGGCCGCCGGGTCGAGCCCGAGCCCGAGCCACGCCGAGGCCTCGCAGATCCGCCGGCGCAGCTCGCTCGAGTGCTCGCCGATCCCGGCCGTGAACACCAGCGCGTCGAGACCGCCGAGGACGGCGGCCAGCGCCCCGATCTGCTTCGCCGCCTGGTAGACGAAGTAGTCGACGGCGAGGCGCGCCGCCGGGTCGTCGTTCCCGACGAGCCTCCGCATGTCGTTGCTGATCCCGGAGATGCCGAGGAGCCCGGATCGCTGGTAGAGGATCGCCTCGACCTCGGCCGCGGAGCGGCCCATCGTCTGGAACAGATGCAGGACCACGCCGGGATCGAGCGCGCCCGGGCGCGTGCCCATGCAGAGCCCGTCGAGGGCGCTGAAACCGAAGGTCGTGTCGACGCTCCGTCGTCCTCGCAGCGCGCAGAGGCTGGCACCATTGCCGAGATGCGCGACGATCACCCGTCCGTCGGCGACGTCGGGCGCCACCACGGGCAACACCGATGCGACGTACTCGAATGACAGCCCGTGGAAGCCGTAGCGCTCCACGCCGGCGTCGCGGATCTCGCGCGGCAAGGGGACGAGCGTCGTCACCTCGGCGCGTCCGCGGTGGAAGCTCGTGTCGAAGCACGCGACCTGCGGCACGCCCGGCAACGCCGCGGCGACGGCGTCGATGACGTCGAGATTGTGCGGTTGATGGAGCGGCGCCAACGGCACGAGCGCGCGCAGGTCGGCGAGCACCGCGGGGGTCACGACGCACGGCGCGGCGTACGCCGCCCCGCCGTGCACCACGCGATGCCCGACGCCCGCGACGCGCGACCCGCCGTAGCGACCCTCCACCCATTCGAGGACATGCGCGACGGCATCACCGCCGTCCCGCACCGACGCCGGGGGCGCCGTATCGACGAGCACCGCGCCGGTGGCGTCCTTCACCACCAGCCGCGGCGCCGTCCCGCTGCCGTCGATCTGGCCGCGCGCGTCGAGCGGCCACGCCGCGTTCCCCGCGGCGCGATACACGGCGAACTTCAGGCTCGACGAGCCCGCGTTCAGGACGAGCGCGCAGTTCTTCGCCGAGACGCCCACGCCCCGAGGCATGACACCATCCGCCGCGCGTCGCTACCCGCCGGGTGGCGGGGCGCTCTCCGCGGTCGCGGGGCTCGTGAGCTCGACGACGAGCGCCCGCACGCTCTCGTCGTCGGGTACGACGGCGGCGAGCCGGCGCGCGTAGTCGAGCGCGGCCTCGCGTCGGCCCGCGTCGCGCTCGAAGGCCGCGAGCGCGGAGAGCAGCGACGGGTCGTACGGCGCGCGCGCGAGCGCCGCCGCGAGGACGGCCGTCGCGTCCTCGGCTCGGCCGGACGAGTGGAGCGCCACGCCGTACACGTACGCGAAACGGACGTTCGCGGGCTGTGCTTCGGCGGCGCGCTTCAGCAACGGCAGCGCCTCCGCTTGCCGCTGCTCGCGCACGCGCTGGAGGCCGAGCGCGTGCAGGAGGCTCGGATCGTCGGGCGCGGCGGCGAGGCCCTCGGCGATCACCGCGGCGGCGTCGGCGTCGCGGCCGCCGGCGCGGTGCACGTCGGCGAGGTTCACGTAGGCGGGGATGAAGCGCGGGTCGCGCGCCAGCGCGGCGCGGTACTCGGCCGCGGCTTCGACGGCATCGCCGCGCTCCGCCGCGACGATGCCGAGGTTCAAGTGCGACTCGGCGCGCTCCGCGACGGCGCGCTCGGACGCAACGTACTCGGTGATCGCCGGCGCGCCGATACCGGCCAGCGCCTCGGGGAGCGACGCCGGCGGCAGCGCCGCGAGCACCCTCCCCGCCTTCACGCGCACGGCCTTCACCGGATCGCTCGCGACGCCGGCCGCGAGCGGTGCGCGCGTCTGCGGCGGGAGCCCGAGCACGGCGTCGAGCGCGGCGGCGCGGACGAGCGCGTTCCCGTCGGCGAGCGCGGTCCGGATCGCGGCGAGCGTCGCCGGGCTCGGGTACCGTTCGAGCTCCGACGCCGCCGTCGCGCGCACGATCGCGGGCTGCGCCCCGTCGGCGAGGAGCGCCCGCAGCTTGTCGGCCGCACCCGGCGCGCCGCTCCGTCCCGCCGCGAGCGCGGAACCGAAGGTTTGAAAGCCCTTCCGCGCCGGCCCGAACCAACCCTCGATCGCGGCCGCAGCCCACGCCGCGTCGCGATCGGCGTGACACCCGTTGCACGCGTTCGGCGTCCCGTCGCGCACCGTGAGATCCGGCCGCGGTACGCGGAGCGAGTGGTCGTGGCGCGGGTCGACGACCATGTAGGTGCGCGTCGGCATGTGGCACGCCACGCACGTCGTCCCCGGCGAGCCTTCGGCGTGCCGATGGTGGGCCGTCGTCTCGTACGTCCCCGCCGAGTGGCACTGCGCGCAGACCGCGTTCCCGGCCGCGCGCAGCCGTCCCGAGTGCGGCTCGTGGCAGTCGCTGCACGTGACGCCGCGCGCGTACATCTTGCTCTGCACGAACGAGCCCCAGGTGTAGACCTCGTCGTGCTGCTGGCCGTCCGGCTCGTAGAGCGGCGCCTCCAAGAGCGACGGCATGTGGGTGTCGAGCAATCGCCCCGTCGGGCCCGGCTCGTCACCGAGGGGGCGGCGGCGCGCGTGGCAAACGGCGCAGGTCTCGACCTCGGTGTGCGACGCGAGCGGCTTGCTGCGCATCGGCACACCGCCGGCGGCCGCCGGCGTCCACGTCACACCGGCGCGGTCGTCGAGCGCGATCGCCAGGCCGCGATCGCGCCAGCCCTCGGTGCCCGAACGGCCCTTCGCCCAGGTCAGGTGATTCGAGCCCGGACCGTGGCACGACTCGCACGCGACGCTCGGGTCCGTCCAGGTCGTCGCGTACGCGTCGGCCGCCGCGTCGTAGCCCCGCCGGAGGTTGGTCGAGTGACACTCGGCGCAGGCGAAGTTCCAGTTCTGCTCGCCGCGCGTCCAGTGCAGCGGGTCGTGGGCGTCGATCGTCTCGTCCGGGTAGAGATGGAACCAGCGCTGACCGCCCTGCGCCTCCGGCCGCGCGTCCCACGCGATCGAGAGCGCCTGCTTCCGGCCGTCGGGGAAGTCGATCAGGTACTGTTGCAACGGATAGAGCCCGAACGTGTACGCGATTCGGAAGTCGGCGAGCGTGCCGTCGGCGGCGTCGGTGCGGACGAGGAAGTCGTCGTTGCTGCGCGAGAACGTGGAGGTGAAGCCGCCGTGCGCGAACGTCGCCCCGCTGAAGTCGCCGAGCACGGTCCCGATGTTCGCGGGCTGGAGCGCGGCCGCGTGCTGCGACGCGCCCCACGTCGCCGCGACCTCGGCGTGACATCCGAGGCACGCGCCGCGGCCGACGTACTCCGGCGCCGGCATCGCGATCGGGGGCACGGTCGGGGTCGCCGTCGCGGCCACCGTCGGGGTCGGCGCGGACTCGGGTCCGTTGCCCGGCGAGCACGCGGCGAGCGCGACGCCCGCGAGCAGCACCGCGAGTCGCCGGAGAATCGGCGGGGGCACGCCGGTGTCGTTAGCAAACGAGACCGGGAGGCGCGAGTCACGCCGGCGAGCGGGCGTCCGGGTAGCGCTCTCCGAGCGCGTTCGATAGAGAGCCCGCGGCGTGCATGTCGCCGCCCCAGGCATGAGGAGATCCGCCATGCAGAATAGGAGCAGTACCAGACGCGCCGCCGTGATCGCGCTGCTCGCCGCGATCACCGTCGCGGCCCCGCCGCTCGCCACGTCGGCCGTCGCCGCGAGCGCCGGCGAGCTCACCGCCGACGCTCGCGCCGCCCTCCGCGACCTCTACGCGACCCAGCCGAGCGCCAAGCTCCTCGGCTCGAAGGCGAAGGCGATCCTGGTCTTCCCGGCGATCCTGAAGGCCGGCTTCATGTTCGGCGGCCAGATCGGCGAAGGCGTCCGCTTCGAGAAGGACAAGGTCAAGGGCTACTACAACTCGGTCGCCGCCTCGTACGGCTTCCAGGCCGGCATCCAGAAGTTCGGCTACGCCCTCTTCTTCATGAACGACGCCGCCGTCCGCCAGCTCGACCAGACCCGCGGCTTCGAGCTCGGCGTCGGCCCGAGCATCGTGATCGTCGACGAAGGCGTCGGAAAGAGCCTCACGACCAACACCATCACGAGCGACACCTACGCCTTCATCTTCGATCAACGGGGCCTCATGGCCGGCATCGGCATCCAGGGCTCGAAGATCACGAGGATCGACAAGTGACGCCGCGAACCGGAGGAGTCGCCATGCGCGCCATCGTGCTGCTGTTCGTCCTGGCCTTCACCGCCGCGCCCGCGTGGGCGGGCTCGGCCGACGAGGCGAGCTTCGAGATCCTGCGCGACACGATCCGCGCCAACAAGAAAGCGCTCGTCGCCGCCAGCATGACGCTCACCGACGCCGAGTCGGACGCGTTCTGGCCGCTCTACGACCGCTACGAGGCCGAGATCAAAGCCGTCAACGACCGTCTCGTGAAGGTCCTCGAGACCTACACGAAGGACTACGGCAAGATCACGGACGACGAGGCGAAGACGCTCAGCGAGGAGTACCTCGCCGTCGAGGAGGATCGCGCCTCGATCCGCCGGAAGTACTTCGGGGAGTTCACCAAGATTCTCCCGGGCAAGAAGGCGGCGCGCTTCTACCAGATCGAGAACAAGATGAACGCCGTCATCCGCTACGACCTCGCGCGGGAAATCCCCGTCGTCGAGGAGTAACCGGGACGAAGTGCGCCGCGGTAGGTCACGCCGCGGCGCACCCCATCGCGTCCGCGCCTACAGCGTCAGCTGGATGCGCGTCTGGAAGAAGTGCGTGCCGCCGACACGGTCGAAGCGATCGAGCCAGCCGTACCCGTACACGAGCTCGAGGCGGACGTCGTCGGACAAATGCCAGTTCACCATCGGGGTGAGCCGCCAGAATTTGCCGCCTTCGATCGGCCCCGAGTCGACGTCGACGTAGGAGAAGCGCGTCACGATCTCCCAGGCGCCGGGTCCGCCGCTGAAGACGGGACGCTCGGGCGACACGGCGCCGAAGAAGGCGCCGCGCGTATTGTAGGGGCGGGTTTCGCCGGTGAGGATGTACGCGGCGAGGATCTCCCCGCCGTGGAAGAACGGGTCCTCGGCCTCGCCCGACGACACGTAGTTCAAGATGTACTCGGAGCCGATGACGAACGGCCCGGGCCGATAGTAGGTCTCGAGCCCGACGGTGTGCGCGTGATCCGCGCGCATCGACCCGCTGTCGACGACGAAGCTCTGCGCCGAGAAGGCTTCCGGCTTCGACCGGAATTGGAGCCTCCCGTCGTTGGCGATCGCGTACCGATAGCTGGTCGAGAGGTGCAGCAGCCGTTCCGGATTCGATTGCAGGAACGGCAGCCAGACCGCGCGACCGACGAACGAGTAGTCGAAGCGGTTGAACGACTCTTTCTCCGAGAAGCGATCGCCGAACGCGCCGAGGCTGTAGACGAGCCGCGCGTCCGGCGAGCGGCCCATCCACTTGATGCCGTCGGCGAGGATCGCTCGATTTGCTCCTTGCTGTCGTCGTCCTGCACGTACGCCGTTCCG
>Ga0268299_1001790_pt1 | contig 32309 bp, 32 predicted proteins | sample NOBtaG_FD_193484 | JGI IMG/M metagenome (GOLD analysis project Ga0268299, IMG submission 193484) | Activated sludge microbial communities from bioreactor in Nijmegen, Gelderland, Netherland - NOB reactor | ecosystem: Engineered > Bioreactor > Aerobic > Activated sludge | place: Netherlands... | reverse complement strand
CGCCTCGGTGGTTCACGAATCCGTCCATCGCCTCCGTCACGGGGCTCTTTCGGCTCATAAGGCTTCGTCGGTGGGTCCGGCTCGATCGGCTCGCCATCCCACTCAGCATCGCTGAAGTGATGGTGCGCCTTCACGAAGTCGTAGATCGTGAAGTAGTCCTTTCCATCGTAGAGCCGGGTTCCACGACCGATGATCTGCTTGAACTCGATCATCGAGTTGATCGGACGCATGAGGACAATGTTGCGAATATTGCGGGCATCCACGCCGGTCGAGAGCTTTTGTGAGGTGGTGAGGATCGTCGGGATGGTCTTTTCGTTGTCCTGGAAGTCACGCAGGTGTTGCTCGCCGAGCTCACCGTCGTTGGCCGTTACCCGCTGGCAATAGTTCGGGTCTGCGCTGGTCTTCATCTGATTGACCAGGTCGCGCACGGCCAGGGCATGGTCCTGGGTTGCGCAGAAAACCAGCGTCTTCTCCTGTTGATTGATCGCCCCCATGAAGATCTCAACGCGCTTCTTTTCCCGCTCCTTGATTTCGATGACCTTGTTGAAGTCGCTTTCCTGATAGATCTTCTTCGCCTCGATCTCGCCTTCGATCAGCTGATCATCCGGCGTGTAGATATATTCATCGAGTGTCGTGGAGATCTGCCTCACCTTGAAGGGTGTCAGGAAGCCGTCGTTGATGCCGTCCTTCAATGAATAGACATAGACCGGCTCTCCGAAGTAGCGGTAGGTATCCACGTTGTCCGTGCGTTTCGGCGTGGCGGTCAGGCCGAGCTGCACGGCGGGAGCAAAGTACATGAGAATCTCCCGCCAGTTGCTTTCGTCGTTCGCCCCGCCGCGATGGCACTCGTCGATCACGATGAAGTCGAAGAAGTCCGGCGGATATTCGCCGAAATAGGGCGACGGCCGGCCGTTCTTCGGCGGCCCGCTCATGAAGGTCTGGAAGATCGTGAAGAAGAGATTCCCATTCTTAGGCACCTTGCCCTTCTTGCGAATGTCCTCCGGCGCGATCCGCACCAGTGCGTCCTCGGGAAAGGCGGAGAAGGCATTGTAGGCCTGATCGGCGAGGATGTTGCGGTCGGCCAGAAACAGAATGCGCGGCCGTCTCGACGGCTCTCGGCTCAGGTTCCAGCGACTGTGAAAGAGCTTCCAGGCGATTTGGAATGCAATGAACGTCTTGCCCGTGCCGGTGGCCAGCGTGAGCAGAATACGCGGTTTGCCGGACGCAATGGCTTCCATGACTCGTTTCACCGCGATGTCCTGGTAGTACCGGCTCTGGTGCGAACCGCCCTTGTCTTCGAACGGGACCGCGGCGAATCGGTCACGCCAGTCGTCCTGTTGGGCGAAAGTCTTTTTCCATAGAGTCTCGGGCGTTGGGAACAACGGTGTCTCACCTTCTTTGCCCGTTTCCATATCAACGGCATAGATGCCTTGACCGTTCGTGGCATAGGTGAAGCGGACGGACAGTTTGCCGGCGTACTGCTTTGCCTGTGCAATCCCTTCTGTGAGCGCGGTATCCCAGGGCTTCGCCTCGATGACGGCGAGCTTGGTGTTGCGATAGACGAGGACATAGTCGGCGATGAGTGGTTTGGCCCGCCGCCCGAACCCTTCGATCCGGCCCGGCGTGATGGGATACTCGCGCAGCACACGGCTGCCCTCCACCACGCCCCAACCAGCCGCCTTTAGGGCAGGATCGATATGATCGGCCCTGGTTTCGGCTTCGTTCACCTCAGGCTCCCTGAACCAACATGTTCATGATTAGACGGATCATTGTGCTTTATGTGCCGGATCGGATTCGGCCACCAAGAGCGCTAGCGCTGCAAGCCCAATGTCGTTGATCACCGGCTGTCCGGTTGAATCGAGGAGACGACCATTGCGATTCAGAAAATCCACGAACAGAAACGCGCCGCTGCGCTTGTTGCCGTCCGCAAAGGGGTGGTTCTTGATGACGAAGTACAGCAGATGGGCGGCTTTGGATTCCACGCTTGGATAGGCCGGTTCGCCGAACACGCTCTGGTCGAGATTCCCAAGCAACGCCTCGAAGGCCTCTTCCCGTTCCTGGGCAAAGAGGGGAGAAGCTTCGCCCCGAGTCATCAAGTCGGTCTTGAGTCCGGCCAGCGCCATACGCGCGTCATCCAACGTGAGGAGAGTTCCGCCGGTTGTCATCGGCGGTTCGGTCAGCAGTCCTTCGTCATAACGTTGCAGCAGCACGAAGGTCTGCGTGTAGCGGGTGACGATATCCACCAGCCCCCGCCCCATGTCGGCCTGTAGCTCCGGGCTGCGGGCCGCTTTCCGCACCAATTGTAGCGCCGCTTCCAACTCGCGGGCGTTGGCCTCGAATCGCTGGCGGTTGAGGGTATAGCCTTGTGTAAGGTGCTCGCGCAGGATGCGGGTGGCCCATTGACGGAACAGGACCGCTCGTTTGGAATTGACGCGATAGCCTACCGAAATAACAGCATCGAGATTGTAGTGTCTGAGGGTCCGTTGCACTCGACGCTTGCCCTCAGTTTGAACAGCTAAGAAATCCTTAGCAGTTGACTGCTCTCGTAACTCTTCGTCCTGAAAGATGTTTTTGAGATGCATTAGGACGTTTTCGGGGGTGGTGTCGAACAAGGTACTCATCTGACGCTGCGTCAGCCAGACGGTATCTCCCCGGACATCCAGCCGCACCTCCACCGGTTGATCGGCCTCTTGGAAGATGATGAGGTTCGTTTGCAGATCTTCCATCACGTCTCCGGTGAGTTCGTCATCAGAGCTTCCCGCTGAAGGCTTCGTGCAGCAACGACTTTTTCAACTCGCCTAGCGCAGCGAGCTTTCGCTGAGAGATAGATTCGAGGCGTTGAGTTTCGGTGGCGAGGCCATCGAACTTCGCAATAATTCTCCGCTGCTCTTGGAGTGGAGGAAGATGAAGCACCGTCTCCTTCGCCGCGCCGATGTTGAAATGTTTTTGCGCAGCGCCAACCACTTTTCCGCTCACGTGCTGCTTGCCGTAGGACGAGTTGAAAAAAGCTGCGAGAAATTGCGGCTCAACCTCCCTGCTTGGGCGGACAATTACGAGGTCCGCGCAGTTCACTTCGGGCAATGATGCTGGAATCACTGCTGCTGTGCCGGGATACCCAGTTCGAACTACCGCCACGTCGCCGGGCCGCAAGCGTGACTTAGCAATCTTTTCGTCGAACTCACGGCTGATGAACAGGACATTTTCAAGCGACACCCGGAACGGGCGGATATTCTGTGAGCGGAGGAATGTGACGCCCGACTCTTTATATTCTCTCGCCATCGGTCCGACATACCCGACGGTAATTTCCCGGCAGAGTGAGTAAAGCTTCCTGTCATCCCAGCCTTTACTGCGTTTGGTAAAGACGGATTGCAGATGGGTTTCAAACAGGGCACGGGCGTTTAGGAGGTTCTTTTCGGCGTTGGCTGTAGCAGTAGCGAGACCGCCAAGCGCTTCGTCGAGAATGCGGACAAGGCGATGCTGTTCGGCAAGTGGGGGAAGAATGAAGTCAAGCGATCGTATCTGTTCTGTCATTAGTCGGTGGACAGTTGCGCCTCGACTAACCATAGAGAGAAGAACATCTATCTTCGAATCGAGCAGGTAGTATAGAAACCGCGGGTAAACCTGTTCGTTGGGGCAAAGAGCCTTCAAGTCCTGATTTATTGCAAGGTCTCGTCCAGTGATTGCGATTGGGACCGTCCTTGCGAGAATGCCAGACCGGACAACCATAAGCACTGCGTCTTTTGGAATTAGCGACGTGGCGCTGCGGTCAATCGCTTCAGACGAGATATGATCGATAGAGTCGGAAACAATTTCTGATTTCATGTCTTTAGGCGATACCCATGGAATGTCGCCAAGCCAGAATCGAGTGACGGATTTGGAAGGTGTTCCTCCTCCTCGAAATTGGCAGACATCTTCAAGCTTTCTTCTTGGCCAAACAGTTTTCATAGCAATGATCGAATGTGCTTTAGGATATTTGTACTTTCCGCATCCAGAATTGCTATTTCCTCCATAATGTCTCGCGGGCTGCGATGAGCCATAATCTCTCCCTTTTGGGGATTCTTTACCGACAGATCAAATGTCTCCCGGTCAATGTCCTTTGCATTGACGCTCCAGCTCTTGAGCGAGTCGGCTGAAGTCTTTTGTAGCTTTACGAACTCCTTGAGGTCGTCGTCGTTGAGCGGGTTGGTCTTGCCGAGGCTGCGGCCCGGATCGAGTTGGTAGCACCAGACTTTCCTGGTAGGAGCGCCCTTTTCGAAAAACAACACGACGGTCTTTACTCCCGCGCCTTGGAACGTCCCGCCGGGACAGTCGAGCACTGTATGCAGGTTGCAACTTTCGAGCAGCAGCTTGCGTAGGCTCACGGAGGCATTGTCGGTATTGGAAAGAAACGTATTCTTGATGACCACACCGCCACGCCCACCTGCCTTGAGGCTCTTGATGAAGTGCTGGAGAAAGAGAAAGGCCGTCTCGCCGGTACGGATCGGAAAATTCTGCTGCACTTCCTTCCGCTCTTTCCCGCCGAAGGGCGGATTAGCCAGCACCACGTCGTAGCGGTCTCTCTCTTGAATGTCGGCCAGGTTCTCCGTCAGCGTGTTGGTGTGGATGATATTCGGCGCCTCGATGCCGTGCAGAATCATGTTCATGGTCCCGATGACGTAGGCGAGCGACTTCTTCTCCTTACCGTAAAAGGTTTTGTCCTGCAGCGTCTTGAGATCTTTCGTGGTCAGATTGCCTTTGGCTTTCAAATAGTCGAACGACTCGCACAGGAATCCCGCCGACCCGCAAGCTCCGTCATAGATGCGCTCGCCGAGTTTCGGCTTGACCACCTGCACGATGGCGCGGATAAGCGGACGAGGCGTGTAGTATTCGCCGCCGTTGCGCCCGGCGTTGCCCATGTTCCGGATCTTGGCTTCGTAGAGGTGCGAGAGCTCGTGTTTCTCCTTCTGCGATCGGAAGCGTAGCCCGTCGATGTGGTCGATGATCTCGCGCAGGTTGTAGCCGCTCTGGATCTTGTTTTTGATCTCGCCGAAGATTTGACCGATCTTGTACTCGATGGTGTTCGGCCCGCTGGCCTTCTGCTTGAAGCCGTGAAGATAAGGAAAGAGCTTCAGAGTGACGAACTCGGTCAGGTCGCTGCCGGTCAGCGCCGTGTTGTGATCGAGCTTGCCGTCCTTCCCTTTCGGTGCGGCCCAGCTCTCCCAGCGAAACTCTTTGTCGAGAATGAAGCTGTACCGCTTGCCCTCCAGTCTGGCCTCGTCGGCCCTGTCCTGCTCTAAGGCGTCGAGGTATTTCAGGAACAGCAGCCAGGAGGTCTGCTCGGTGTAGTCCAGCTCGGTCGTGCAGCCGGCTTCCTTCCGGAGTACGTCGTCGATGTTCCTGAAGGCTTGTTCAAACATGCAGGTGTCCTTCGCTGATTTCCATGAATTTGGTGGGGAAGAATACCTTTTTCATGGGGGTGAAACCAACCCGGCTTTGGAGGGCATGCCTGTGGATGCCATCGGATTGGGCCTACTGTTCTACTGGCAGCACGTTGAGGTCGCAGTTGGCGACTTCAAGTTATGGAATCGGTATTCGGAAGGGTGCTTGGTGAGAAGAGAGGTCGAAAGGTCAGGGCTTCTTCGCCACGACTTTGCCGTTTTCCCACACGTAAATCGGTGTGCCGTACATCTTGGCAGTCTTGCGAGCCGTCTTCGCCGCTCTCCGGAGCGCACGTCCGACACTTTGTACGAACCGTGTGTTTTCTGTCTTGGATGTTCTTTTCATGGAACTCTCTCCAACAACCGCGGGGCAGGCCCGGAATTATCATAGATTGCCCAGGCATGTGCAAGGGGTCGATACAGAGTATGGAAGTTCTTCCAGCTACGATCAAATCGTCGCATCACGTCGGCTCGTGATACGTCATGACCGCCTTGGCGAACGCGGCTCGCGATTCGTTGAAGTGCCAGGTGGACAGACGACAGGGATAAGAACACGATCTCTATTCGGTAACCGGTGGCTTTCCATCGGCTTAAGAGGCGAAGGTATGTACGGCCGCTCAGGGTGCTTTCGAACGCAAAGCTTTCCAGCGACTTAACCAATCGAGAACATTCAAGCAATACTAGTCGTCCTGCTCGTCTGGCCGCTAGTTCTGGGCGAAGCGGTGATAGGCCGCCTGCGATCAAGTCGGCATTCACAAAATGGACGACTCCTTCTTCGCGTAGGAGGAACTCCTTGGCGAACGTCGTCTTGCCGGCACCGTTTGGGCCTGCGATGATGATGCAGCGTGGGCCAGAGGTTCTGCTTCTCCTGCCCACAGGACGTCGTGTCAACCTGCTACCGGCTGCTGGTAGTCCACTTCGATCTTGAATCCCAGATCTTCAATCATGCCCCAGACTTCCGGTGCAGGCGCGCCTGGAGTCGTGAGGTAGCCGTTGACGAACACCGAATCGGCCGGATAGAGGGCAAGGGGCTGCAGGCTGCGGAGATTGTGTTCGCGGCCGCCGGCGATGCGAATTTCAGTGCGCGGATGGAGGAAACGGAACAGGCAGAGGACTTTCAGGCAACGTTGCGGCGTCAGATTGTCGCAATGTTCCAAGGGGGTGCCTGCCACCGGATGCAGCGTGTTGAGCGGAATCGAATCAGGCTTCACCTCTCGAAGGGCCATGGCGAGGTCGATGAGGTCTTCGTCCTTCTCGCCCATGCCGACGATCCCGCCGGAACAAATTTCCAGTCCTGCCGCCCGGGCGTTCCTGATCGTCGCGAGGCGGTCTTGAAACGTATGGGTCGTGCAGATCGAAGCGTGAAACGCCTCGCTCGTGTTCAAGTTGTGATTCACGCGATCCACACCCGCCGCCTTGAGCCGCTTCGCTTGCTGTTCGTTCATGAGCCCCAGTGAACAGCAGATCTGGATCGGGTTCTCTTGCTTGATGGCGCGTACGGCTCCGGCGATCTCGTCGATCTCGCGGTCCAGCGGGCTCCGGCCGCTGATGACGATGCAGTAGCGCTGGGCTTTGGAAGCCGCGGCCTGTCGTGCCCCTTCGATCATGCGGTTCTTCGGGAGCAGATTGTATCGTTCGATCGGAGCGGTTGAGATGGAGGATTGGGAACAGTAGTGACAGTCCTCCTGGCAGGCGCCGCTTTTGGCGTTCTGAAGCATCTGCAGGCGGACCGTGCGTCCGAAGTATCGGGCTCGCACCTGAAAGGCGGCATGAAGCAGGGCAAGGAGTTCGTCGTCTGGCGTGGTCAGGACGGCGAGGGCTTCCTGTCTCGTCAGGGTCTGATCGTCAAGTGCTTTAGCGGCCAGGGCCGAATAATCCGTCATACAAGGGACCTTTCAATTGCAACAAGAATCATTCTGCCGGTAGATGGCTCGGAATGTCGGAACCGAAGGAAACTACACGGTTTCAAACGGAGAAGCAATGCCCGGATACGGAACTGCGCGGACCGGAAGGGGAGAGTCTTTTCCCGTGGATGGCACGCCGCCATCGAGCCAGGGAAGGGCCACGAGGCTGTTCCAGCTTCCGCAACGCCGGCACCGTCCGGCCCATTCGGCGGTTTCCTGCTGGCAGGCGGTGCAGACGTACGGTACGACGACACGTTTCTTGAACTGCAGCGCTTTTTTCAGCTCCACCACCGCCTGCTCCATGTGTTGCTTGCGCAAATAGAGGTTGGCCATGATCTTGTGGTAGTCGACCAGTTGATCCTGAGGCCCTTCGATCGTTGAAAGAATGTCGAACGCTTCGTCGACCATCTCAAGGCGATAGTACAGTTTGCCCAAATAGAACTGCAGCACCGGGTCATTGGGGTTCTGCTGGAGCGCGTCCTGATACGTGCGGATGATTTCGCTCGGCTCGCCCTGTTCGAGGAACAGCTCTTCCAGGCGATGCAGGATGATCACGTTGTGCGTCTTCGCGTAGACTTTCTTCAGGATCTCGACGGCTTGTTTGGTCTTGCCTTCCTGTATCAGGATTTCCCCGATGCCGATATAGGCCGGGAGAAATGTTCGGTCCTTCTTGATCGCACCGCGGAAGTACCGCCGAGCCTTGTCCGGATGCCCCCGCTCCAGCAACTGGCGGCCGACCTCGTACATGCATCCCGTCAGCAACAACGTCTCCGCGCGCCGTTCGGATTCGGGCAGGCTGGCTTTTAGGAGTCGATGCTGGATTTCCAGCGCTTCGCTCCATTTTTCGAGACGGATCGACAGGTCCCGTTTCCGTATGAGGGCCGTCAGATTGTCTGGTTCGATCCGCAGGATCTTCTGCAAGGTCTGGAGCGAATCCTCGTATCGCTTGGCGGCTTCCAGATCTTTGGCCAACTCCAGGAGGATTTCGATGTTGCGGTCGTCGATTCGATTGGCGTACTGATGCAGCCGGATCGCCTCCGAGAAATTGTTCTCTAAGCGATAGATATTGCCCAGCCAGAGCAGGGAATCGACACGGTTGGGATCGATCGCCAGAGCCTTTTCAAACAGTCCGACGGCTTCGCTGATGCGCTTGGACATGAATGCGTGCGTTCCCTCGCGATGGAGTGCGTCGAGTTTCTCCTTCCGGCGTTGTAAACGCGTGCTCCTCCATGTCCCGATGGCATGCGCGGTTTGCCTCATGCCGACCGCCAGAGCCACCAGCATTGCTCCGACGGCCATGGAAAAGATCACCAGCGTGACCGGGCTTAAGTCGAACTGAGAAGAAGGACTCGTATGGACGGTCAGCGTGCCGGGATTCAACTCACGGAAATAGCTGTAGACGAAGATACCCGCGCTGATGAGAAAAATGCTGGTGAGCAGCCTGAGCATGGTCTAGGCCTGTCTGGATATGGCCATCCGCTTGCTGCCGGCCGGCTTTTCCGCCGCCGAATGTGACGCCTGTTCCTTTACCGGGATGCGCTTGGCATCGGCCCAGAGACGCTCAAGCCCGTAGTGCTGACGGGCGTCATGCCGGAAGATGTGAACGACGACGTCCCCATAGTCCATCAGCACCCATTGTGATGAGGTCTTGCCTTCGATACTGAGGGGATTGGAACCGGTTTGAGAGAGGACCCCGTCGACATGATCGGCGATCGCTCTGGTTTGCCGATCGGAGTCCGCCGATGCCAACACCAAGTAGTCGGCGATCGAGGTCAGTTTGGCAACGTGCAGGACGACGATATCCGTGGCCTTTTTGTCGTACATGGCCTTCGCGATGGCAAGGGCCGTGGCCTTCGGTGTTCGTGCGATCGGATTCCTCTTATTCGTATAAGTGATGCTGAAGTATATAGGATTCCACGGTGGGCGGCAATAGATTTGCCACCGAAAGTCCCGCCCGGACCCTTCTCCTGATGTCCGAAGCCGAGATCTCGCTGGGAGTAAGATGCAGACACACAAGCCGTCGGTCTCCGAGGGGAATGTCCAATTGTGAGATCTGCCCGGCATCCAAGGCCGCGAGCGACTCTCTGGGCAGCGTCTGAAAAAGATTCAACCGAGTCAAATCTTGAAACGAGGTCCCCGGCCGATTCATGACGACGAAGGAACAGAGCTCCAACAGCGCATTCGGTTCCCGCCAGGTCGGAAATTCGAGGAACGCATCCAGTCCGATCAGGAAGAACAAGTCCGTCCCCGATCCGTATTCTTGACGGAGGAGCCGAACGGTGTCGATCGTATACGATTTTCCTGGGCGCTGGAGTTCGATGTCGGAAATCGAAAGGTCGGATTCCGACGTGATGGCTAGACGGACCATTTCATACCGATCCGTCGCCGATGCCAGATCCTGGCTCGATTTATGAGGAGGGTCGCCGGTCGGAATGAAGAGGATACGGTCAAAGTCGAGCGCCATTCGGACCCGCCGTGCGATGGTGAGGTGGCCGTAGTGAACGGGATTGAAGGTTCCTCCCAATAAACCCAATCGCAGGTTGAGCTTTGAGTTTTTCGTGTTGAGTGTTGGGTTTGCTGAGGACGGATCGGACTGATTCATGACTCACAATTCAAAACTAAACGCTCACAACTCATAGGATAACGAGATTGTCCCGGTGGATAATCTCGTCGTATTCCTGCGAACCCAAACGCTGTTGGATTTCGACGGTCTTCAGGCCTTTCATCCGCATGATCATGTCGGAAGAAAAATTGACCAGGCCCTTGGCAAATTCTTTTCCGTCTTGATTAAGGCAGCCGACCGGGTCTCCTGCCTCGAACGAACCCTTGACGTCGATGATTCCGGAAGCCAGCAGGCTCTTCCCCCGTTCCGAGAGCGCTGCCACGGCTCCGGCATCGAGGAGAAGCTGTCCCTGAGGACGAAGTGTGAAGGCGATCCAGAGCTTGCGGCTCGTCATCCGGCGCCCTCTGGGCAGGAAGAGGCTGCCGCCATCGCCGCCTGCGAGGACGGACGGCAGAAGGCCGGCGTGCTGCCCGTTGAGAATGAGCGTCGCGACACCGTACTCGCCGACCTTTTTCGCGGCCCGGACCTTCGTGGCCATGCCGCCGGTTCCTTCGAACGTGGTGGAGACGCCGGCCCGCTGCTCGATGTCGTCCGTAATCTCAGGGATTAGCGGGATCAGCGTCGCGGCGGGATGTTTCCTCGGATCCTGGGTAAAAAGGCCGTCGATGTCCGACAGAATGACGAGCAAATCCGCGTCCACAAGGTGGGCGACGTCCGCCGCCAACGAATCATTGTCGCCGACGCGAATTTCGTCCACGGCGACTGTATCGTTCTCATTGATGATGGGCACCACACCGAATCCGATCAGGGCTGCCAGCGTATGGCGGGCATTCAGGAAACGCCGTCGATCGGCGAGGTCCTGATGCGTCAGGAGAATCTGAGCGACCTTGACGTCCACCCGTTCAAAGGACTTCTCATAGGCCCACATCAGCCGGCTTTGTCCGACGGCCGCGGCCGCCTGTTTGACCGGCAGGCTCTTCGGATATTCCTTCAACGCCAGTTTCTTGATGCCGGAGACGATGGCGCCCGAGGAGACCAGTAGGATTTCGCGCCCGTCGGCCCGTAGCATCGAGATTTCGTCGGCCAGCCGGTCGATCCGATCGGGATGGAGTCCCGAGTCCCTCGACGAGACCAGACTGCTGCCGATCTTCACTACGACCCGCTTGGCGGTTTTTAGGATTTCGTCTCGCATCCGACAGTCCGAAGATGATCGACCTGTTGGCCGACGAATGTGACAAGTTCCGGCAGCCCGTCCCTCGTGGCGGCCGAAATGGGGAGACACGGATACTTCCGGCGTTTGCAGTACGTTTGCAACGCCTTCAATTTGGTGCGATCGCCGGCGGCGTCGAGTTTGTTGGGGACCACTGCGAACGGGCGCGCGGACAGGGAGGCATCGTAGGATTCCAGTTCTTTGCGCATGACCTCGAAGCTTGTCACAGGATCCTCCGCCGCCCAGTCAGATACGTCGACAAGATGAAGCAGGAAGGATGTCCGCTCGATATGGCGCAAGAACTGAAACCCAAGTCCTTTGCCTTCGTGAGCGCCCGCGATCAGACCGGGGATGTCCGCGACGACAAAGCTGCGGTCGGATCCCCAGCGGACCACTCCCAGGTTTGGGACCAACGTCGTGAATGGATATTCGGCGATCTTGGGGCGCGCGGCGGAAATAGCGGCGATGAGCGTGGATTTTCCGGCGTTGGGGTATCCGACCAGACCGACGTCCGCCAGCAGTTTCAGCTCGAGTCTGAGCTCGCGTTCATCTCCTTCCGTGCCCCGCTCGAAGCGCGTCGGCACCCGATTGGTCGAGGTCGCGAAATGACTGTTGCCGCGGCCGCCTTTCCCCCCATGGGCAATGGTGACCCTTTCTCCGTCCGCAGTCAGGTCGGCAAGCACGTCTCCGGTGTGCTCGTCATAGACGACCGTTCCCACAGGAACGGCGACCACGACGTCATGCCCGGTTCGACCGGTGCAATTGGATCCGCTGCCCGGTCGTCCGTCCTCCGCCTCGTAGTGTCGTTGGTATCGGAGATCCAGCAACGTGGTGAGGCGCTGGGATGCCGTGAAGATCACGTGGCCCCCGTTTCCTCCGTCTCCTCCGTCAGGCCCTCCTCGGGGGACGAACATCTCACGCCGGAAGCTGCACACTCCGTCGCCGCCTCGCCCGGCTTTGACCACGATGCTGACTTCGTCGACAAACATGTGAATGTATCCGTAGGAGTGCGTCCGGTCGGCCCTGCCGGGAGAAATCACGCGGGGCGCGAAGCTCCGTTGATATTGTCGGACGAGCGAGACAGTAGCGATGAAAGGGAAGGACGCCGGCTACGAGGACATCGGCGTGGGGTAGACACTGACCTTCTGCCGCGCGCGACCACCCTCGAACTTGACGGTGCCGGTTATGCGCGCGAAAAGGGTATGGTCTTTACCGAGGCCCACATTGAAGCCTGGGAAAAACTTGGTGCCGCGTTGGCGCACGATAATGGCGCCAGCCTTCACCGTTTCGCCACCGTAGGCCTTCACGCCCAAATATTGCGGATTGCTGTCCCGTCCATTTCTCGATGATCCGCCGCCTTTATTTGTTGCCATGAAGCATCATCCTTTACGATTAGGCCGTGTGGATGCCGGTGATCCGAAGTTTGGTAAAGCCCTGCCGGTGGCCTTTGGTGCGACGGTAGTTCTTGCGTCGTTGCTTCTTGAACACGATCATGGATCGGGTCCGGCCCTGATTGACGATTTCCGCGGTGACTTTAGCCCCCGTGACCAAGGGTTGACCGATGACGACACCGTTGTCCCCGTGAACCAGTCGAACGTGATCGAGCTCCACGGTGCCCCCCACTTCTCCAGGAAGGCTCTCGACTTGGACGAGGCTGCCTTGTTCCACTCGGTACTGCTTGCCGCCTGTTTCTACGATAGCGTACATGAACCCCACCCTCCGTGACAAAACACGGCTATGTATCACAGCGGTGAGAAACGTGTCAAGCCGATGGTGGCGCTGCCTGTCCCAATCGCCGTGGGGGCCCTTCCCCCTTTCGAGGGCTTCCGGTCTTCGCTCGGCTGCGGGTAAGATTCAAAGCACGGAGGATCCACATGAAGCCCCAGGCGATACGTTCAACCCGATCAGTCCCAGGAAAATTCATTCTCAGGACCTATCGTCGAATTCCGACTTGGTGCACCTCGTACTATCTCAGCGGAGTCGCCATCGGGAAGGGAGTCGTGACCAATCTGTCGCGTAGCGGCATGCGGATGCTGGGGGATCATATGCTCAAGGCGGGGACCGACCTGCGCGTTCAACTGCATCTTGAGGAAGACCAGCCGCCCGTCGAGATTACTCGTGCCACAGTGCGGTGGGTACGCGAATACGAATTCGGGTTGCAGATCGATGACCTGACTGCGGTGGTGGCCGCGCGCATCGCCGGGATGCTGAACCGTCAAGCACGCACCGGCCGCAACGGGTGGTCGTCGCATTCGACGGATCCGGTATCCGCGGATTCTTGACGCTTCTTCTGACCCGCTGCTATAGTCCAACTCCATACATGGAACCTCAGAGCAAGATTTGGATGGATGGAGCGTTTGTCGATTGGGCGGATGCCAACGTCCATGTCCTCACGCATTCGCTTCATTACGGCTTGGCGGCATTTGAAGGATTGCGCTGCTATCGAGGCAAGTCCGGTTCCGCCATTTTTCGGCTGCCTGAGCACGTCGACCGCCTTTTCGAGTCGGCGCATATCGGCATGATGACGATTCCCTACGACAAGAAGCAGGTGGCCGAGGCGATCGTCGAAACCGTTCGAATCAACAAGTTGGACGCGTGTTACATCCGTCCGCTGATCTATATCGGATACGGTGCCATGGGCGTCTACCCGGGCGATAATCCGATCAAATTGGCCATTGCTGCGTGGAAATGGGGGGCCTATTTGGGCGACGACGCGCTGGCCAATGGTATGCGGGCTCGGGTGTCGTCGTTCACCCGGCACCACGTCAACGTGTCGATGACGCGCGGCAAGATCTCGGGCTACTACGTCAATTCCATCCTCGCGAAGCGGGAAGCCAAGGCCGATGGCTATGACGAGGCCATCATGCTGGACCCCGAGGGCTATGTGTCTGAAGGTACGGGCGAGAACATTTTCATTGTGCGCAAGGGACGGATCAAGACCACACCGTTGACCTCCATCCTTGAGGGGATCACCCGGAATTCCGTCATCGAACTGGCAAGAGAACAGGGCGTCGTCGTGCTGGAGGAGCGGTTCACTCGAGACGAGATGTATATTGCCGACGAAGTGTTTGTGACGGGAACTGCCGCCGAATTGACTCCCGTTCGGGAGATCGACAATCGCCGAATCGGAAGCGGGAAGCCCGGCCCGATTACGACCGGTCTGCAAAAGGCCTTCTTTTCCATCGTGCGCGGCGAGGATGCGGCCCATGCATCCTGGTTAACGCGCGTCTAGCGCCGACTCTCTTCCGATCACAGCGATAGGGTGACAGCGGGCAGCCCGCAACGGGAGGTATACGGATACCTCCGCAGGGTATGTGTCCGGGTCTAGTTCGACGATCCGGTCAGTGACCGGATGAGGAGGAACTGTCGGGTGAGTGGGAATCTCCGGCGGGTTTGTCGGCCGGAGCCGGTGAAGCCGGAGGAGCTTCCTTCTTGTTCAAATCGATAACGGTGGAAGAAAAGGTCTTGTCCTTGGCCAAAATGGCCAGACTCAGCGACGTGATCATGAACACGGCAGCCACTACTACGGTGAACTTGCTCAAGAAGTTGGCAGGGCCGCGACTCCCAAACACCGTCTGACTCGAGCCGCCGAAGGCCGCGCCGATCTCCGCCCCCTTGCCGGACTGAAGCAAAATGGCACCGATCATCAGGAAACAGGCAAGGACATGAATGATGATGGTCAACGTGTGCATGGGCCTCCAGAATTCTAGCCGATCGGGTTCCGTTTCGCCGCGGCGATGATCTTAGCAAACGAATCCGGATTGAGACAAGCCCCGCCGACGAGCGCGCCGTCGATGTCGGACTCGGCGAGCAGCGAGGCGGCATTCTGAGCCGTGACGCTGCCTCCGTAGAGGATCCGCATCGTGGCCGCTGCGTCGTCATTCCAGCCTTTGGCCAAGAACGCTCGTATCGATCGGTGAACGGCGGTGGCTTGAGCAACCGTTGCGGCGCGTCCTGTTCCGATCGCCCATACCGGCTCATAGGCGATAGTGACCGCCCTCAAGTCTGCGGCAGTGAGTTGATCCAGGCCGGAGGAGAGTTGCTCGGCGATGATCCCCTCCGTTTGCCCCGTCTCGCGTTCCGTCAGCGATTCACCGACACAGAGGATCGGTCGAAGACCGCACGTCACCGCTGCACGGACCTTTTTCTGGACGTCCGTATTGCGTTCTCCGAACAGCGCGCGCCGTTCCGAGTGACCCACGATCACATAGCGGCATCCTAGGTCAAGCAACATGGCGCCGGAGATTTCACCGGTGAAGGCTCCGTGCCCTTCCCAGTGAAGATTCTGCGCGCCGAGCGCGATCCAAGAAGTCGGTCCCAGCGACGACCGTACTGATTCCAGTGCTGTGAACGGCGGAGCGAGCACGACTTCGGCGTCGGCGGGGATCTCGAACAATTGCTGGAAATCACGAACAAAGGTCCGGGCTTCCGATGCCGTCTTGTTCATTTTCCAATTGCCGACGATCAGCGGTGTTCGCAAGGGATGTCCTGACGCCGGGATGGCCCAAGCAGAAGCGGACGGTCAATCTTTCCGCTCGGGAAGGGCGGTCAAGCCGGGAAGTTGTTTCCCCTCCAGCAGTTCGAGCGCGGCGCCGCCGCCGGTGGAAATAAAGGAGATGTTTTCCGATTCGCCGGCGCGGTGTACGGCCATGGCTGTCTCGCCACCGCCTACGATCGTGAGCGCGTACGCGTCCGCGACGGCGTGAGCGACCGAGAGTGTACCTCTGGCGTAGGCGTCGATCTCGAACACACCCATCGGTCCGTTCCAGAGGATCGTCTTGGCGTTTTGGACAGCCTCACGGAACAGTTTGACCGAGGCGGGGCCGATATCGAGGGCATACCACCCTTTGGGGATTTCCTGGACCGGCACGATTTTCGTTTCGGCGCCCGGCTCGCGGCTGGCGGCCACGACGCAATCCACGGGCAGATAGAACTTGACGCCGCGCGAGAGCGCGTGATCCTCGATGCCCTTGGCGAAGTCCAGCATGTCATTTTCGACCAGCGAGTTTCCGATTTCGAGCCCTTTGGCCTTGAGGAACGTGAAAGCCATCCCGCCGCCGATGATGACTTTGTCGACACGCTTTCCCAGGTTTTCGATGACGCCGATCTTGCCCGAGACTTTGGCCCCGCCGAGAATGGCGACGAAAGGACGGACAGGATTCGCCACGGCCCCTTCGAGATACTCGATTTCCTTCTTCAGGAGGAAGCCGGCTGCCGAAGCGGGAATGAACTTGGTGATTCCGACCGTGGAGGCATGGGCCCGGTGGGCGGCACCGAACGCGTCGTTGATATACACGTCGCCAAGGGACGCGAGCGCCTTGGAGAAGTTTTCGTCGTTCTTTTCTTCGCCTTCATGAAAGCGCAGATTTTCCAGGAGCATGACGTCGCCGGGGTTCATTTTCGCGACGAGCCCCTCGACCGCCGGGCCGATGCAGTCGGGCGCAAAAATAACGTTCTTTCCCAGCAGCCGGCCCAGTCGCTTGGCGATCGGCGCCAGACTGTATTTCGGGTCGAAGCGGTTTTTCGGCCGGCCAAGATGCGAGCACAGAATCACCTTTCCCCCGTCGTCGACGACGCGATTGATGGTGGGAAGGGTCGAACGTATTCTCGTATCGTCCGTGATCTGCAGCGAATCATCGAGCGGAACATTGAAATCCGCGCGAATGATCACCCGTTTGCCGTTCAGCGTGAGGTCGTCAATCGTTTGTTTGTGCAGATTCATCGTCGGTCGTTACCGTTGGATCCGGGACCCCAAGGAGAATGGGGTGGAACTGACTTAGCTCACGAACGTCAACGGTTCTTGGATTTTGTCGCGATCACCTTAATCAAGTCCCGGACCCGGCAGGAGTACCCCCATTCGTTGTCATACCAGGCGATGACCTTCACCAGCCGTTTATCGATGACGGCGGTTAATGGGGCGTCGACGGCTGCGGAATGATCATCACCCTTTTGATCGATCGAGACGATGGGAGCCTCGGAGTATTCGAGAATGCCTTTCAACGGACCGTTTGCGGCTTTGCGGAAGGCGTCGTTCACTGACGCGACGTCGCAATCCTTTTCGGTTTCCACGGTCAAGTCGACCAGCGAGACATTGGGGGTCGGCACGCGGATAGCCAGTCCGTCCATCTTTCCTTTGAGCTGTGGGATGACCAGATGGAGCGCCTTGGCGGCGCCGGTACTGGTCGGAATCATTGACATGCCGGCCGCGCGTGCGCGTCGGAGATCCTTATGTGGCAAGTCCAACAATTGCTGGTCGTTGGTGTAAGAATGGATCGTCGTCATGATGCCGTGTTTGATGCCGAAATTCTCCAACAGCACTTTGGCGACAGGGGCCAGGCAATTGGTCGTGCAGGAAGCGTTGGACACGATGAGATGCGATGCCGGGTCGAAGGTATTGTCATTGACCCCGAGCACGATCGTCACGTCGGGATCTTTGGCCGGGGCGGAAATGATGACGCGTTTGGCTCCTGCTGAAAGATGCTTTCCTGCGCTTTCCCTGTCGGTAAATCGTCCCGTCGATTCGATGACGACGTCGATATTCAACTCTTTCCAGGGAAGCTCCTTGGGATCCTTGACCGCCAAGACCTTCGTCGCCTTCCCGTCGATGAAAATCTGATCATCCTTGGCCTCTACGGTGCCCTTCAACGTGCCGTGCACCGAATCGTATTTCAGGAGGTACGCCAACGTCTTGGCGTCGGTGAGGTCATTGATCGCCACGAACTCGAGTTGGGGGTCTCCGAGCGAGGCCCGCAGGACATTTCTCCCGATTCTGCCAAATCCATTGATTCCGACTCTGATAGCCATAGCGCAGTGGTCCTTCAAGAAAAAACAGGCCGGTGGAAAGTACCGGCCTGGTGGCCCCGATAGTATCGACGGCATCCTAAGCTTGTCAAGCTATACCAAAGTGGCAAACCCGCGTCGATACGTTCATTTCTGTGGTGGACCTGGGGGGATCTACGTGCAGTTTGATTGCCCTATCCAGACCGACTTGCGTCCGCCTTACGCCATGAGTAGAGTCGCCCGTGATGAATGCGCCACTGCGCCCGAATCTTGCCGAACTTACGACTCGAGCGCTCGAATGGGGATCGCTCCTGGCGGTCCTCGCAACGCATGCCCGCTCCCCAATGGGTGTGGCCCGTTGTGGCTCTCTTGTCTTGACGGCCGATATCCAAATGGCACGGAGGCGTCAACAGGAAACCTGGGAGATGGTGCAGCTTCAGGAGAGCGCCGATCCCATGCCCGCCCTGTCCTTCCCAGACGTCCGGGAACCGCTGTCCCGTGCAAGCAAAGGGGCGGCATTGGATGCTCATGAACTGCGCGATCATGCGGTGGTGTTCGCGCGATGGTCCGAGATTCTCCGCTATATGCGGCGATATGGGCAGGTGGCGCCTGCGTTGGCCGCGAAGGCCGAGGCTCTGGAAAAATTCCCTGAATTGGGTGCCATCGTTGCCGCTCTGGAGGAAGCCATTCACATCGATGGATCGATGAAGGAGTCCGCGTCGCCCGGACTGCTTCGGCTGACACATCAGGCCAACGATCTCAAACAGCGGATCCGGCATCGACTGGATGATCTCCTCCGTTCGCGATCCTATGAGGAGATCTTGCAAGAGCCCTATTTCGATCAACGCGAAGGACGCTATGTGCTGCCGATTAAAGCCGGACTGCAAGGCCGTGTTTCAGGAATCGTGCATGACGTCTCGTCCAGCGGGGCAACCGTGTTTTTCGAGCCGCGCGAATTGGTGGAACTGAACAATGCCATCAAGCTTGCGGAGCTCGAAATTGATCGGGAGGCGAGGAGGATTCTCAGGGAATTGTCCGGTCTGATCGCCGCGCAAGCGGCAAGAATTGGGTCAGGTCTGGAGATCCTGGCCGAATTGGACGAGATTGCCGCGCGAGCGTCATTCGGCCTCCGTTTAGGAGCTCGACCTGTGTCGTTGAACGCCGAGGGACTGATTCGTTTGAAGCGGGCGAGACATCCGCTGTTGGTTCTCACGAGAGATCAGGTCGTCGCCAACGACATCGTGCTGGACGAGACGGTCCAAACCCTGATCATTTCCGGCCCGAACACAGGCGGGAAAACAGTCACGCTCAAGATACTCGGACTGTTTGCCTTGATGGTCCGGGCGGGATTGCTGCTTCCCTGTGAGGAGGAGTCCCACATGGCCGTCTTTTCGGCGGTCTATGCGGATATCGGGGATACGCAGGACTTGGCGCATGACCTGTCGAGCTTTTCCGCACATATGACGCAAATGATCGAGTTGTTGCGTGAGGCGAGACAGGACGATGATTCCCGCTCCGGACGGTATCCCCAACCGGCGCTGGTTTTGCTCGATGAACCGGTCACATCGACGGACCCGACCGAGGGAGCTGCCTTGGCGGAGGCTTTGCTGTGTCGGTTTGCGTCGCTGGGGATGAAGGTCGTGGCAACGACACATTACCGCTCGCTCAAGGCCCTGGCGCAGACCAGAGCGGGATTTGCCAATGCCAGCGTGGGATTCGATCTGGCCACCCTGTCGCCGACCTATCAGTTGTTTCTCGGCGTTCCGGGCGGGTCCTCGGCCCTCGAGATCGCCGGCCGGCTGGGTATGGATCAGACGGTGCTGGATGATGCCAGGCAGAAGTTGGGGCAGGAGGACCTGGCGCTTGAACGGATGTTGAGCGATCTGCACGGGCGGCAACGGCAATTGGCCGAGGATCTCGCTCGAGCGGCCCAGTCACGGGCGGAAGCGGACGAGGCCGCGCGGTTGGCCAAAGGGGAGCTGGCTCAGTTGGAATCGACCGAGCGAGAGGCAAGGAAGAGCATCAGAAAAAAACTGCAGGATCAGTTCAGCCGCGCGAGAGCCGAAGTGCAGGCGACGGTGGACGAGGTGAAACGAGAACAGAAGCTGACGGCGGCGCAAGCGGCGCAACGACGGCTCGGAGAGCTAGAAAAGCAATCGAGGAAGGCCCTGGAGCCGGACCGTGCTCGAGTCCCGATTGAGCAGCTGAACGTGGGCGATCCGGTCGAGATCGGAGGACTCAATACGATCGGCACCTTGCTCGAAGCCCCGCTCGGCAAGAAGCGTGTGCGTGTGAGAGTTGGCGAAGGAGAAGTATCGGCGTTGTGCTCCCGGTTGATCGGAGTCGTTCCCGATACCGGAAGCATGAAGGAGGCTCCGCCCGCCCGCCCGCTCCCTCACGCGGTGACGTCCCGGCAGCAGTCTTATCATGTGTCCGAACAGAGCATTGTCGACGTGCGTGGCAAGACGGCCGGGGAGGCGCTGGAGGAAGTCGTGGCAGTCTTGGATCGAGCGGCATTGGCCGGGGCGCCTCTTGTGCGGGTCATTCACGGCCATGGGACCGGCCGTCTGAAAGCCGCCGTGCGGGACTATCTCGGTCGGTCGCCTTACGTCAAGGAGTTCCGGTCCGGAGATCGATCGGAAGGAGGAGATGGGGTGACGGTGGTTCGATTGCAGGAATGAAGCGGTGCCTATACGACCACTGAGCCGATCCGGCGTGAGTACCGTCAACTGAGGCGGTGTTTGGCCATGCGGTAACGCAGGGTGTTTCTCGTCAGCTTGAGAAGCCGGCTGGCTTCGGAAATGTTTCCCCCCGCCTTCTGCAGCGCTTCCATCAACATTTTCTTTTCCATGTCCTGGAGGGAAAGGCCGAACGCTAACAGCGAGGGTTTGGTCTGAGGGTCTGGAAAGGTTTCTCGGGCATGGAACGGCGAGGTACCGTTGCTCGAAAACGAGGCCGGGAGGTGTTCGGGAAGAATCGCTGGACTCTTGCAGGTGATCGTCAGGCCTTCCACGACGTTGTGCAGTTCCCGGACATTTCCGGGCCAATCGTGTCGGCAGAACAGCTCGATGGCCGCGGGACTGACGTCCTGAACACGGCGACCCCGGTCGCAACGAATCGCGTCCAGGAAATGCCGGACCAGCGGCTCAATATCCTCAGGCCGTTCGCGCAAGGGCGGGATTCTCAATTGATACACATTCAGCCGATAGTACAGGTCGAGGCGAAACTTTCCCGCCTTGATGTGAGCGGGAAGGTCCTCGTTGGTCGCGGCGACGACACGAATATCGACCGGAATGTCGCGTGTATCGCCCAGTGGACTGATCACGTGGTCCTCGAGAACCCGGAGCAGCTTGGCCTGTGCCATGGGGCTGATTTCGCCGATTTCATCCAAAAACAGCGTCCCTCCCTCGGCGGCTTGGAAACGTCCGAGCTTGGGCTGTTTCGCATCAGTGAAAGCGCCTCGCTGGTATCCGAACAGCTCCGATTCCATCAGATGCTCGGGGATCCCGGCGCAATTCAGTGCGACAAATGGTCCCTTTGATCGAGAGCTCGCGGCGTGAATGGCATGGGCAAACAGTTCCTTGCCCGTCCCGCTTTCTCCGGTGATCAGAACGGTTGCGTCCGTTACGGCGACCTCGGCCGCCAGGTGCTTGACCAGCCGCATTTGAGGCGAAACGCCGATGATCCGGTCGAAACCAGGTGATGTTTTCGGAATGGACTGACCGGTTGCCGTCTCGATCCGCATCCGAAGGAGGGCCGCGCGGACATCGGATTCCTTCAACGGGTTGACGAGATAATCGGTTGCTCCCGCGCGCAGCGCGTCCACTGCGGCCCGGGCCGAATCCTTCGCGCCCGCGACCACGACCGGAACCGAAGGAGCCAGCCTTTGAAACTGGGCCAACAGGGTAGACAAGGCCCGGTCTTGCCGAGACTCATCGAAAATGACGCAGTGGATACCGGTCCGCTGCGCGAGTATGCGAAGTCCCTCCTCTGCCGTGGAGGCGACCTCTAGGGTGAGATTCAGGTCGGAAACGGACTTTCCAATGGTTGTCTTCGTCGATGGATCGCTCGAAATGACGAGAAGCAGAGGGGGCATGAAGCACCGCTGTTAGCATCGACAGCCGTTGCGTCGCCTTCGTGAGCCTACTCCTATTCGGTTGGGGATGAAAGGGGGGACTTCTTCGTATGGCGGATCTCGTTCTTCTGTGCAATAGCGACATTGCGCAGCAATCCTTCCCTCTTGGCGCGGCGAATCGGACTGTCACGGAACTGTTCCAGAAAGGACGTCTCGGTCAACGCGGCCAACTCAGACAGGCGGGGAGCCAGAGAGATGGGCAAGGGTGAAAAGGCCTCATCCGCTTTCCCTGACGCTTGAAGATTGAACGGGCAGACGTCGAGGCAGTCGTCGCATCCGAAAATACGGTTGCCCATCCCTTGTCGAACCTCGCTGGCGATCGTGTCTTCAGATCCGCGAAACTCGATCGTGAGGTACGAAATGCAGCGCCGCGCATCGACGACATAGGGCTCCACGATGGCTCCGGTCGGACAAGCCTGAATGCAGAGGCGGCAGCTGCCGCAGAGATCGGTGGCTGGTTCATCCGGTGTGAGATCCAACGTCGTCAATACTTCGCCGAGAAGCAGCCAAGAGCCGTGTTCGGCTGAGACCAGATTGGAGTGTTTGCCGATCCATCCCAGGCCGGCCTGCTGGGCCCAGGCCTTTTCCATGACGGGGCCGGTGTCGACGTAGACGCGGGTGTCTGCCTCTGGCGCCAATGTCTTGATCCGGATCTCCAGCCTGGTGAGGCGGTCTCCGAGCGTGCGATGATAATCTCCTCCCCATGCGTAGCGGGCGATGCGTCCGAATCCGGGTCCTTCGGTCGCCCGGTGTCCCGTGTCGTAATTGAGGCCCACCGACACGATAGAGCGGCAGTTGGGCAGGACCACCGTCGGGTCGGCCCGGCGGGACGGATCCCGCGCCAGCCAGGCCATCGTCCCGTGGTACCGGCGAGCCAGCCACTGTTCCAGCCGATCGAGCAGGGTTGCCGGGTTGGATTGAGCGACCGAGGAAATTCCAACCGCGTCAAAACCCAGAGCGATGGCTTCCTGCCGGATCCCCGCCGAGAGCGACATGGCTAACGTTGTGTGCAGTCGAATCGAACGATGAATTGGACGGAGCAATGCTCTGTGCTGCAGCGCCCGCAGTTTCCGGTGATCTTGGTTTTCCAGTCCGTGCGTTTCTCGTCAAACCGGCACGTCATTTTCCCGCCTTTGGAAATCGTCGTCCACGGCTTGGTCGTGCCTGGGATATGAGCGACGAGGCAGCCGGCAGGTATCGGGACTTGGCAATGTTGGGAAGCCTCTCCCTTGGCCATCCCGAAGCTGCAAGACTGTTCGGTCGTGGCGCTGAAGTCGGATGGACTTTGGGCCGTGACACTGGAAGGAGCCCCAGCCCATAGAACGAGTATCGCAACGCTCAGCGGTCGGTACAAGGAATACATGCCGGCGATGGTAGCACAGCGGTCCGGCTTGCGGCTATGAATGACTCTGCGTAGAATCACGCCCGGGCGTCGGATGAATCCCAACGGCGTGCCGCACGGATCCGTACCCAGGTGCACCGGCCGTGCCGTCGGGGGGCGCGCTTCAGGACGGCGTGAACGAGCCAGTCTGTCTTGTTGATCACCGCGTCCGTCTGAATAATTGATTGTGTATCCCATATGTGCGGAGACGACAGACAACCTTGAGGGAGGAACCATGCTAGCCACGCGGATTCGTCAGAAGGAAGGCATGTTTTACTTCATCGGGTACAACGCGGCCGATCTGCTCGCGAAGGTGCAGTTCACCAGCCGTTATTACTTCGAAGGCGAGGAGATCTCGGGAGGGAAACTGTCCGAGCACGACGACGTGGCGCAGTTCATCGCCGGAATCGAGCGGAGCGAAAAAGGGTTCCAACGCTTGCTGAATCGGCAGAAGATCAAACAGATCGTGAATTTTTATGAAACGGTGGTGGCGCAGCCCATGATTCCGGGGACAGTATTGCTCTTCACCGATGAAACGCTCCGTTTTCAGCGAGCCGGCGAACATGAATCCATCGGCCACTTGAGCGAGCCGAAGGGAAAATATCTGATCATTGACGGCCAGCACCGGCTCGCCGGTCTCCACTTTTTTCAGCAACACCATCCGGATCAGATCGACAAGGTCGAGGTCCCCTGCATTCTCTTCGACGGCAGAACCGCGGAGTTCGCCACCGAGATGTTCGTCATCATCAACAGCACGCACACGCGGATCAACCGATCGCACCTCGTGGATCTCTATGAGAAGGTGTCATGGGAAAGTCCTGAGAAGAAGTTCGCCGCCAAGGTAGTCAACTTGCTCTATGGGGAATCGGATTCTCCGCTGCAATACAAGATCAATCGGTTGGGCGGACGAAGCAAACAAGAAAAGTGGATCCTGCAGTCGGAAATCTTCAACGAATTGCTGAAAGTGGTGACGGCCCACAAGCGATGGATCGAATCCCATTTGGGCATGAAGCCCGAGCGGTGTTATGCGCTGGTGCGGGACTATCTCAAGGGCGTCAAAGACGTCATGCAGGATGTGTGGGGGCAAAACGAGCGGTATATGTTCACCCGCGACGTCACGCTGAAGGCGCTCATTCGGGTGCTCGACGACATCGTCGTCGATCGAAAGCTGATCAACGACTGGGAGTCGCAGCGGTCGGCCGAGCCGTTCGCCGATCTCGTCAGGCCATGGGCGGCGCTGGGAAAAGAGTTCCGGGCCGAGGGATTCTATGAACGGTTTCCGGCAAAGGGCCAGCTGGAGCGCGTGCGAAAGATCCACCAACGGCTTCTGGATGCGATCATCGGGTAGCCGGAGCCTTGCGACGGTTCTCACCCTTCTGGTGTTGACGTGCGCGATCGAATCGTCCGGGATCGCCGTTCCGTCTACCGTCGGCGCAACAGATGCGGATGAACTTGAAGTGAGAACCGAGCCTGATGGCGGAGTCCGGGCGACGGCAAGGATCGTCTTCGACGCCAAGCCCCGTGTCGTGTTCGGCATTCTGACGGATTATGCGCACTGGCCGGAATTGTTCGAGGTGCGCATGAAGCTTGCCGATCTCAAGATGCATGAGGGGATTGCCAGGACCGACCTGCGCATCGAGCACGCCCTGCTGCCCGGAGAACGCCGCTTGGTCACGGACTCGCGCACGGTCACGGATCGCGGTATTGTGACTGACCTCGTGGAAGGGGATTTCAAGCGGTACCATCGCGCCTGGACATTGAACGCCGCGGATGGCGGCGTCCGCACGCTCGCCGACTTTGAGCTGTTCGTTGCCATCGACTCAATGGTGCCGGACTGGCTGGTGGCTCTCGCCATGCGGCGGGAGTTGGAATCGCACTTTCGGATCGTCAAGAAGAAGGCGATGGAACGTACCGGAGTGGAAAGGTGAACTCCGACGGTTCCGCGGCGTCCACGCCCTGCTTGACGAGTCCGCCGATGTCGAAACTTCGCTCGACCCTTCGAATATCGTCGATCCTCGTTCGTGTGCTCGGGTGCGGCGGCGTAAAGAGGGAGCAACAGTCCTCATCCGGCTCGATCGAGGTGGTGAAGGTCCCGATGTGTTCCGCCTGGCGCGTAATTTCCGTCTTGTCCATTCCGATCAGCGGGCGCAGGATCGGAAGTTCCGCGGCTTCCTCGATGACCGTGAGATTCTCCGGGGTTTGAGAGGCGACCTGTCCCAGACTGTCTCCGGTCACGAGCCCCCAGCACTTCTCCCGTTGCGCCAGTTCCCCTGCAATGCGGACCATGAGACGGCGATAGAGAACCACCCGGTATGGCGCGGGCGCCTGCGCCACGATTTCGCGTTGGATTGTGCCGAACGGGACGACATACAGTTTCGAGCGGTACTGATAAGCGGTCAGCATCTGGACCAACTCGCGGACCTTTTCCTCGGAGGCGCGGCTCACCAGCGGGCGTCCGGAGAAATGGACGAATGTGGCGTTGCAGCCACGTTTCATCATGCGGTAGGCGGCGACAGGGGAGTCGATGCCGCCCGAGATAAGGCACGCTACGGTGCCGCTCACACCCACCGGCATGCCTCCTGGACCTTCGATTTTCTCCAATGAGAAATAGGCCTCTTTGGTCAAGAGATGGACAAAGACTGTTAAATCCGGATTCTTGAGCTGGACCTTCTTGCCGGTGACCCGATGCAGGTGGGCTCCGACCGCTCGTTCCACATCCATCGACGTCAGGGGTAAACGCTTGTCCGCGCGTCTGGCCGTCACCCGAAAACTTTCGAACGTACGATGGACGAGGGCATTACCGATCCTGCCGGCCAACACATCGAGATTCGGGCTTCCCAGATCCAGCTCCACAGCTTCTGCAAAGAAAAAATTGGCGATGCCGAAGACGCGCCGCAGACGATCGACCACTTGCTGATTGTCCGCTTCTGGCGGAAGGGCGATGCGGATACGGCTGCGCAGGCTTTCAATGCGCGTGATATGAAGGCCACGAAGCGAGGATCGGATGTTCTGAACCAGCCGCCGTTCGAAGAAGTCCCGATTGCGACCTTTCAGCGCCAGTTCGTGATAGTGGATGACAACATATTTCATGGGAGGCATCGTCCGTACGCGGCTCGATATGTTTGCCGTGCGTCTGCCTGCGGTGCGGCCGGCCGCGTCACGTGCTCAGAGCTTCCAGGTAGCGTTCAGCATCGATCGCGGCCATACACCCGGAGCCGGCGGCGGTGACAGCCTGCCGGTAGACGGAATCCTGCACGTCACCGGCGGCGAAGATGCCGGGCACGCTTGTCGCCGTGCCTTTGAAGGTCATGAGATAGCCCTTCGGGTCCATGTCCAGTTGTCCGGAGAAGAGCGACGTATTGGGACGGTGGCCGATGGCCACAAATACGCCAGAGCATGGAATTTCCGTCGAATGACCTGTCACGACGTTCTTGAGCCTGACGCCCGTCACCACGTCGGCGCCAAGGATATCTTCGACGACGGTGTTCCAGACGAACGTGATCTTGTCGTTCTTCATGGCGCGATCTTGCATGATCTTTGAGGCACGCAGCTTGTCTCGGCGGTGGACGACGGAGACTTTGGCGGCAAACTTGGTCAGGAATAGAGCTTCCTCAAGGGCGCTGTCTCCGCCTCCGACGACCATGAGCTCCTTGCCTCGAAAGAAAAAACCATCGCAGGTTGCGCAAGTGGAAACGCCGTGACCGATAAGACGGGATTCGTTCTTGAGGCCCAGCTGAATGGGGGAGGCCCCGGTCGCGATGATCACGGACGTGGTATGAAACGATTGTTCCCCGTCGATGGTAACGGAGAACGGTCGGATAGTGAAATTGACCGCCGTTACGTCGCCCGTTTGAAGCGCAGCGCCGAACCGTTCGGCCTGTGCGCGCATCTCCTTCATCAGTTCCGGCCCCATAATGCCCCGGGGAAATCCCGGATAGTTCTCCACGTCGGTTGTCGTCGTAAGTTGTCCGCCTGACTGCCATCCTTCGATCAACAACGGCGCCAAATTGGCCCTGGCCGCGTAGATCGCCGCAGTAAGGCCCGCGGGACCGGATCCGATGATGACAAGGTGATGCATGGAATTCACTGTAGCACAGGGGGATAGGAGGATGACAGAACAGGGGGGAGAGCGCAGTCTACGCTAGCCGCTGAAACTGACGATAGAGCTTTCTGACTTCGGCTCGAAGAGACGGGAGGGGCGCCGCGCCGTCGAGCACCACGTCGGCTTGTGCGAATTTCCGCTCCATGGGGAGCTGACTGTCGATCCGCCGAAGCGCCTCGTTTCGCCGCAGACCGTCCCGGGCTTTGAGCCGTCTGATTTGAGTCGCACGCGGAGCCGTCACCACGACGATCCGGTCGACTCGGCGGTCGCCCCCTGCTTCGAAGAGCAGCGGGACTTCATAGACAACAACGGCATGACGATTTTTCCTGGCGGCGTCTCGAGTCAGTTGTGCCTGCAGACGGGCGACGCGGGGATGGATGATGCATTCGAGCCGGCGGCGTTTCTTGGGATCACGGAACACGATGTCGCCCAGCTTCTGTCTGTCGATGGCGCGGTCGGGAGTGAGAATGGATCGGCCGAACTTCGCGACAATTTCCCTCCAAGCCGATTTTCCCGGGCGGACCACCTCGCGCGCCAGAACATCGGCGCTGATTATAGTCGCGCCGCATTGCTTGAACATCCTCGCCACAGTCGATTTTCCAGTCGCGACTCCTCCGGTAAGGCCCACGAGAATCATCGCGCGGAGCATAGCATGTGGGAAAACTGCCAACAACAAACGCCGATTGACTTCTCGATGGGCGCGCCTGTAAGACCTTATCCCATGCGCGTCCTTGCCCTCACCATTACGTTTCTTGCCGTTGCCGGCGTCGGTTCTGCGGAGCGTCCCCAGGATGCCGGTCATGGGGCCAGAACCATCGTTGTCGCGCTGGACGGCTCCGGCGATTTCACGTCCATTCAGGAGGCTGTCGACAGCGCCAAAAAGGGTGACACGGTGTTTTTAAAAGCCGGGCAATACCATCAGGATGTCACGGTTCACAGCAAGGAGAAGGTCAAGCTCGTGGGAGCCGGAAGAGATCAGGTTGTCTTGCTTGGGCGCGAAGATATCGTGGGAGTGCTCCATGTCGGAAAGTGGCCGTACGGTGCTACGGACGTGGAAATCAGCGATATGACGATCAATGAGCACGGCGGACATGCCGTCGGTCTGTTCAACGGGCGAGGCGTTACCCTTAGGCGTCTGACGGTGAACGGGATGTTGTTCAGCCAACAGGTTCAGGATGCGCGCATCGAGGATTGCACGATTGGGGGAAGCGAAACCACCGGGGTTCAGTTTGCCGATACCCAGGCAGTGCTGGTGGCGAATTTCATTCACGACAACGATCACGGAGTCAACGTTGCCGGCAAGTCCGACGTTCGCATTGAGCGAAACGTCATCACTCGCAGTCTCTTCGAAGCCGTGGTCGTGAACGACAAGGCAAAAGCTCTGGTCATCAGCAATACACTCGTCAAAAATGGAGGCGGGGCGGCATTTCTCGGCCTATCTCAGAGTGAGGTGACCGGCAACGTCGTGGGATTGAACCGCGTCGGCTTTCTGATTGCGTCCTCCAGCCGGGCGCACACCTCCTACAACGCGCTGTATAACGGCGATCACGACTATATGCGGGTCGGCAATCCCAATCAGCCGGCTCCCGAATTGAAGTCGCAATCAGATATTACGGGCGATCCGTACTTTGTTGACCCTGGGCGCGACGATTTTCGCCTAAGAGGCGACACTCCTCTTCTCAAGGTAGGGACGTTTCCCTTCCTCGGCGCACTCCCTCCGACTGTCCAATCTTCCCAGTAAGTCACGAGAAACGATCACATTATCAAGCGGTTGTCGGCTGGATTCCCGAGCTGCAATGACCGTGTGCTATGCTAACAATACATTGGCTGATTGAGCCTGGCGCGCGAATTGCTGATTGATCTGGTATTGATCTGATGTTGTCGCAGAGAATTCCGGAAGAAGCCGTGTAGAGGCCGGAGGGCAGCGTGGCAAGTTACCGACAAGAACTTGAGCAACGATCCGGAGATGGAATGCCCTCGCTCGATGACATTGAGCCGGGAAAGATCGTTGGAGCCGTGATCCCTATGTCGGAGCGGGCTCAAACGCAGATGCGCGACAGCATTGAGGTGATCGATTATCTTCTGAACCAGGAACGGGTCGTCTGGAGCTAGGACTTCCCGTTCCCTTCCGATCCCCTTTCTTCGAAGCTCCCCTTGACAGGCCGATCTCTCCTTCGTAGTCTGCCACCACTGCCTCATTATCCAGAAGGAGTTGTGTATGTCATCTATTGGACGATCGTTGTCCGTTCGCCGTTTGCACAAGACAGTGCTCGTAGCGCTGATGTTCGGCCTGGGTCTTTCGGGAGTCGGTCATGCGGCTGAAGAGTTGCCAAAGGAATCGGTATTGCCGCTGCTGATGGCCAGCAAAGCCGTGCAGGCTGCGGTGGAGGCCTGTAAGAAGGACGGGTACAAAGTCAGTGCCTCGGTCGTCGACCGGGGCGGTGAGCTCCGGGCCATGGGTCGTGCTGATGGCGCGGGACCCCACACCATAGATAGCAGCAGGAAGAAGGCCTATACGGCCGTCAGTTTGCGTCGTCCCACGAGCGAGTTGGCCGACCTGATCGGCAAAGTTCCGACCTTGCAGGCGCTACGTGACATGAATGAGAACGTGTTGATCCTAGGCGGCGGATTGCCGGTCGAAATCGGTGGTGAAGTTGTGGGGGGGATCGGTGTGGGAGGCGCCCCGGGTTCGCATCTTGACGATGCCTGCGCCCAAGCTGGACTGGACGCCATCGGCGCAGCCCAAAAAGTTCCTACCCCCAAGTGAGGCGAACGGCCCTTGCGGCCATCATCTTGTGGGCTTGGGGCCATCTTGCGGCGTGCAACAGCGATATTCCCGAGGTCGCCGTGGCCGAGATGCCATCACTCGGCCTGGTGCTCACCATCACGCGGGTGGCGACACATCCGTTCCTGGCCCGATACAACCTCAGCATGAAAGCCGCGGCGGGAGCCGCCTGTTCTGCAGCCAGCGAGCTATTTCCCGATACCGGAGGGGTCAGTCGACGCAATGTGTATCTAGGAACCACGGGGTTGCTCTACGTAGTAGGACAATACGACATTCGCGTATTTAACAGGGACCGTTGTTCCGTTGAGCTGCAGGAATTTCGCCTCCTGGAGAGTCAATTAGATTATCTGGGCACGTTCGACCTCGATCGCGACCGGCGATGGAGGTTTTTCCCGCCAGCCGCCCGTCCGGAACAGCAGTTTGAAAAGCTGTAACTTTGATCGGCTTGAACCGATCACGTGAGGCGATTCTGAACCAACCGATTGTGGGTTATCATCAGGACGAACAAGGAGACTGGGTGGCGGACTTGGCCTGTGGGCACGGGCAACATGTGCGCCATCAGCCGCCGATGACGAATCGCCCATGGGTCCTAACGAAGGAAGGACGTGAGCAGCATCTCGGCGAGGTCCTGTACTGTAAGAAATGTGAAACAGGCTAATATGCCTGAATGTGTTTGGTGTACGGCGGTTCGATGGTATTCTTCCCCTGGAGAACCGGTCGGAGTCTGAACCCCAGACGACATCGGTTCGTTTCAAGGAGGGAAGATGACCACACTGACTGTGGCGGATTCACAGGCGTCCGATAATCCTTCCAACCGAATGCCACGGGGAATCCAGCAGGGATATGTTCTTTGGATCGGCGTGTTGCTTTTTCTCTACTCCGCTCTTTTTTTCACCCTGGCGTTTTTCGGTCCCCACCTGCAACCTCTCGTGACATTGTATGCGGGCAGTTCGCTGGCCGAGCGCCAGGAGGCCGCGCTGAAGCTTCTTTCCCTCAGCGAAACAGTATCAGTGGCGGTCCCGGTTCTGTTTCTGGGGGCGGCAATTTTCAGTTTGGTGCTGACAAGACGAGTGGCCGGCCCGCTCCATGTCTTGGAAGAGAGCGTCGTCCGGTGGGCGGATGGAGACCTGACGACTCGCTTGCGATTTCGAAAGGTGGATCGCCTCGATGCGCTCGAGAAGTCGATCAATGAGGGGATGCAGGCGATCGAAACCTCCTTTGCCACAATCGCTCGGGAACAGGCGCGCGCGGAAAAGGCGTTGGACGAGATTCGTTCTACACTCCAAGCGCAGCCGGGGCTGTCGCAGAAGGCCCTGCAAGGACTCAGCGAGGCCAACGATGCCTTTGGCAAGATGACGGGCGCTCTCCGGAAGTTTCAGTTCACTCGCCGATAGGACGAGTTGTACTCATATGGAGCGATCGTCAACGGCGCACGGAGGGTTTACGCTGACGGAATTGATGACGGTCCTCGCGATCGTGTCCGTGCTGGTTACCGTGGGGGTGGCCTCATATTCCCGGTTCACCGCCAAAGCCAAATCGGTGGAGGCCGAGATTGCGCTCTCTGAAATTAACCGGCTGGAACAGATTCACTATGCCTCGACTGGAACATACACGGCGAATGTCGACGAATTGGGTTTCAAGCCCTTTCAACCGCTCAAGTACTATTCCCTGTCCCTTCAAGTCGCCGGTGAGTCGGGCGATGGGGCGTTCCGCGCGCTGGCCATTCCCCTATCCGGCTCCGGAGGACAGACATTCTCAGTCGTGCAATATGCTCCGGGCAAGGCTTCATCAGGCGGTGAAGCCGGTCTGTCCGGTCAAGGAGGAACCGGTTCCGGCTTCGCATTCGGTGGGGAAGGCTGGAGCGACGAAGGGATCATTCGATTGGAGACGAACGGAGGTCCGAAAGGCGGCATTGAGAAGACCGTCGTGAATCCCAAGTCCACCATTGCTCCTGAGTTGGCGAACAAGTAGATCTATCCCTGTTCGATGACCGTCGCGCTTGACCTGGGTTGCACCGAGAGACCGAGGCCGG
>Ga0268299_1001789_pt1 | contig 32330 bp, 30 predicted proteins | sample NOBtaG_FD_193484 | JGI IMG/M metagenome (GOLD analysis project Ga0268299, IMG submission 193484) | Activated sludge microbial communities from bioreactor in Nijmegen, Gelderland, Netherland - NOB reactor | ecosystem: Engineered > Bioreactor > Aerobic > Activated sludge | place: Netherlands... | reverse complement strand
ATCGCGCTCATGTGAGCCCCCTGCGGCCCTGCGGGCCGGTCCCCCCAGGGGGGAGCGAGCGCGACCGGGAGACCCGGATCGCGCTCATGTGAGCCCCCTACGGCCCTGCGGGCCGGTCCCCCCAGGGGGAAGCGAGCGCGACCGGGAGACCCGGATCGCGCTCATGTGAGCCCCCTACGGCCCTGCGGGCCGGTCCCCCCAGGGGGAAGCGAGCGCGACCGGGAGACCCGGATCGCGCTCATGTGAACCCCCTACGGCCCTGCGGGCCGGTCCCCCCAGGGGGGAGCGAGCGCGACCGGGCAACCCGGATCGCGCTCATGGCGTGTCCTCGGTTGCGCGCCAGCAGGCGGCCCGGGTGGCGCCGGCCTCCAACAGCTCGGGCCGCTCGAGGCTGCAGCGTTCGACGATGCGCGTGCAGCGTGGATGGAAGGCGCAGCCGTTCGGGATCGCATTGAGGCGGGGCATCGCGCCGTCGATCTGCAGCAGCCGCTCGCGGTCTTCGTCCATTGCCGGGATCGAGCCCATCAGCCCGCTGGTGTAAGGGTGGCGCGGATGGTGGATCACGTCGTGAACCGGGCCCACCTCGGCAATGCGGCCGGCATACATCACCGCCACCCGGTCGCAGGTTTCGGCGATCACGCCCATGTCGTGCGTGATCAGCATCACCGCGGCACCATGCTCGCGGCACACACGCTTGAGCAAGGTGATGATCTGCGCCTGGATCGACACGTCGAGCGCAGTCGTCGGCTCGTCGGCGACGATCAGCTTCGGCTCGGCGGCGAGCGCCAACGCGATCACGACCCGCTGCCGCATGCCGCCCGAGAACTGGTGCGGGTACTGGTCGATGCGCTGCTCGGCGGCCGGGATGCCGGTCTCCCGCAGCAGCCTGACAGCCCGCGTGTTGGCCTCTTCGTCGCCGACCGGCAGGTGGGTCTGGATGGTCTCGACGAGCTGGCGGCGGATCGTGTACAGCGGGTTCAGCGAGGTCAGCGGATCCTGGAAGATGGCGCCGATCTTGCGGCCGCGGATCTTGCGCATCTGTTCCGGCGGCAGCTGGTCGATTCGCTGGCCCTCGAGCACGATCTCGCCGCCGGCGATGCGACCCGGCGGTTCGAGCAGGCCGATGATCGCCGCGCCGGTGAGCGACTTGCCGGCCCCCGACTCGCCGACCACGCCGAGCACCTCGCCGGGGGCGATCTCGAACGACACGTCGTCCAGCGCCAGCAGCGTCGCGCGGCGGGTCGGGAACTCGACCCGCAGGTGGCGCACCTCGAGCAGCGGCGTCATCTCGCCCCCTTGGCCCTGCGGGCCTTCCCCCATGGGCCCGAAAGGGCCACATCGTGGCCCTTGGGGAGCGAGCGCCTCCGGAGCGGCCGCGCGGCGCTCATCTCAGCCTCGGGTTCAACGCGTCGCGCAGCCAGTCGCCGAGCAGGTTCACCGAGAGCACGATCAGCACCAGCATCGCGCCGGGAAAGATCGTGATCCACCATTCGCCGGAGAACAACGAGTCGTTGCCGATGCGGATCAGCGTGCCGAGCGAAGGTGATGTCGGCGGCACGCCGACACCGAGGAACGACAACGTGGCCTCGATCAGGATCGCCTGCCCGATGTCGATCGTGGCGAGCACGAACACCGGCCCGAGCACGTTGGGCAGCACGTGGCGGCGCATGATCCGCCATGGCGCGACGCCGATCACCCGTGCCGCCTGCACGTACTCCTTGTTGCGCTCGACCAGCGTCGACCCGCGCACCGTGCGCGCGAACTTCACCCAGCCGGTGAGCGAGATCGCGATGATCAGCACCGCGAACGCAAGGGTGTCGTGTGCGTTCGGGAACATCGCGCGCCCGATGCCGTCGATCAGCAGCGCGATCAGGATCGCCGGGAACGACAGCATGACGTCGCAGACGCGCATGATGAAGCCGTCGACGCTGCCGCCGACGAAGCCCGACAGCAAGCCGAGCCCGACGCCGAGGATCACCGAGATCACCACCGAGGTGAAGCCGACGAAGAGCGAGATGCGCGCGCCGTACATCAGCCCGGAGAGGATGTCGCGGCCCTGGTCGTCGGTGCCGAGCAGGTACTTCGCGCGGCCCTCGTCCTGCCAGGCCGGCGGCAACCTTGCATCGGAGAGCTCGAGCGTCGCCAGGTCGAAAGGGTTGTGCGGCGCGAGCCAGGGTGCAAACACCGAGCCGACCAGGCACACCAGCGCGATCACCGCCGCGGTGATCGCCACCGGCGAGGTGCGAAAGCTGTGCCAGACATCGCCGTCGAGGAAGCGGGCCCATGCACCTGGCGCGGCGGCCGCGGCGGTGGCCGGCACGGCGGTGGTCGCGGTGCGTTCGGTATCGGATGCCATCAGTGCCCCTGCGCTGCGCGTTCGATCCTCAGCCGCGGGTCGACTGCGAAATAGAGCAGGTCGACGACGAGATTGACGAGCACGAAGATCAGCGAGATCAGGCACAGGTAGGCCGCCATCACCGGGATGTCGGCGAACTGCACCGCCTGGATGAAGAGGAAGCCCATGCCGGGCCACTGGAACACCGTCTCGGTGATGATCGCGAACGCGATCAGCGAGCCGAGCTGCAGCCCGGTGATCGTGATCACCGGCACCAGTGTGTTCTTCAGCGCATGCCCGAAGTACACCGACCGGTCGGCCAGGCCGCGGGCGCGCGCGAACTTGATGTAGTCGGTTCGCAGCACCTCGAGCATCTCGGAGCGCACCAAGCGCATGATCAGCGCCAGCTGGAACACCGACAGCGTCACCGCCGGCAACACCAGGTGCTTCCAGCCGTCGACGGTGAGGAAACCGGTGGTCCAGGGGCCGAGCGCGACGACGTCGCCGCGGCCGAAGCTCGGCAGCACCTTCAGGATCACCGCGAAGAACAGGATCAGCAGGATGCCGATCAGGAAGGTCGGCAGCGAGACACCGAGCAGCGACAACATCATTGTCAGCTGCGCACCGATGCGCCCGCGCCGCAGCGCGGCATAGACCCCCGCCGGCACGCCGACCACGAGCGCGATCACCGCCGCCGCGAGGGCCAGCTCGAGCGTGGCCGGGAAACGATCGGCGATCAGCGACGACACCTTGCGCCCCTGGCGCAGGCTGATGCCGAACTCGCCGCGCACCGCGTTGCCGACGAAGCTCGCGAACTGCACCGGGAACGGGCGGTCGAGCCCGAGGTCGCGGCGCAGCATCTCGCGCTGCTCCTGCGTCGCGTCCTGGCCGAGCAGGTTGGTCACCGGGTCGCCGACATACTGGAACAGCATGAAAGCGACGAAGGCCACCGTCAGCATCACGACGATGGCCTGCGCAAGGCGGCGGAGAACGAAAGCGAGCATCGAATCGGTTGTGCGCGGTACCGCCGTGCGCCGGAGCTAGCGGCAGGCGCCCCCCGAACCGGGAACGGGCGTCCGCCGCGCAAGCGTCGGATGATGCGCAAACCCCATGCCGCACGCAAAAGGGAAAACACCCGCGGACGAGGGCGGAACGGGTCCCGTCGGCCCGCTCACTGCAGCGCGATCGGCCCGTACCACGCGGTGGCGGCCGAACCGGTGTTGTCGGCGTCGGTCATCACCGCGAGCGAGATCAGCGGGCCCGGCTCCTCGCCGAAGGCGCGGCGGAAGTCGGCCGCGACCTCGCGCCGGTGGGCACGCCAGCCGCCGAGATGACGGTGGCCGGAGTCGACGACGATCTTGCGGATGCGGTCGGTCCGCGGGTTGACGACGACGCTGTCGAGCGGCGCGTGGGTGTCCCAGACATACATCAGCGTCGCGAACGGTGGTGGCTCTCCGCTCAGCGCCTCGGCGAGGTCGAACAGCATGCGGTTGCGCATCGACAGCCGGCCGTGCTCGCCGGCGAAGCCGAGCACGACGCGGGCCACAGCATCCTCCCGCTCGGCATCGGCCACATGGGCCCCGGGCAGCAAGGCATCGACGCGCCACGAAAACGACAACGTGCCGATCTGGGGTGGCTCGACGCGCACACGGCGGCGCCACAGGCTCGCCGAGCGCTCGGCACGCGCCATCAGCGCGGCGCGCCCGTCCTTGCGAACCCACTCGTAGTGGGTGGCCCGCTTGCCCGGAATCGCCACCGCGTGCCAGCCATCCGTGGCCGGTGGCGGCGTGGCGCAACCGGGCAGCAGCAGCGACGATGCCGCCGCTAGCGCCCAACGCCGCCGGTCGATCTTCGACTCCATCTGCGGACCCCGAGAACGTGAACAGGCCGCCCGGAGGCGGCCTGTCTCGGTCAGCGGCCCGCTTGCGCGGGCCACCTTGCCGGCATCAGAACGCGTGACGGACGCCGAACTCGAAGCCGGTGGCGTTGCCACCCGCAGCCGCCGAGACCGGGCCGAGGCCGTTGGCACCCGGGGCACGGGTCTGCGTGCCGTCGTTGCTGACGCGGGCGTAGCTCCCGTACACGGTGGTGCGCTTCGACATGTTGTGCAGGTAGCCGATCGCCAGCTTGGTCCAGTCGTTGGCGTTGACCGCGGCGGTGCCGCCCTTCTGGTCGTAGTCGCCCCACGAGGCGCGGATGGTGCCCGAGCCGACGCTGACCAGCAGGCCGAGCTGCAGCGCGTTGACCTTGGCGCCCGCACCGACCTTCTCCTGCGCCCACAGCAGCACCGGCGTGATGGTGCCGAAGGTGTACTGGCCACCGAAGTTGGTGTACTTGACGTCGGCGGCGTCGGTCGCGCCTTCGGTCTTGCCGTAGGCGAAGGCGGCCGACAGCGGGCCGGCGGCGTAGGCGACACGGAAGCCGAAGTAGTCGTTGGTCTTCTTCGCGGCGCCGGTGTTGCTGGCCTGTTCGCCGAAGGCCTTCATCACCTGCAGGCTCAGGCCACCCATTGCCGGGGTGAAGTAGCTGACGCTGTTGTCGGCGCGCACGGCGTTGAAGCCGTTGGCACCGATGCCGCCGGCCATGCCCGGCGTGTTCGACGAGCCGACACCGTTGGTGCCGAACGGATCGAAGATCGTGGTGTTCCAGAAGGTCGGGCTGTAGTCGCGGCCGAGGCGGATCTCACCGAAGCCACCGAGCAGGCTGACCGTCGAACGGCGGCGGAAGTTCAGGTCGGTCGCCGCCGACTCGCCCTTGCCGTTGTCGTTGAACAGCTGCGCCTCGAGCCAGAAGCTGGCGCGCAGGCCACCACCCAGGTCCTCGACCCCGCGAACCCCGAAACGGCTGCTGTTGTAGTTCGAGTTCGTGATGCCGGTGAACGACCGGCCACCGCCGGACAGGCGCGTCCAGGCGGCGTCGACGATGCCGAACATCGTGACCGACGACTGGGCGGATGCAACGCCCGCGAACGCGGACAGCGCGGCGAGGGCGAGCAGCGATTTTTTCATTGCAGCTATCTCCTAGGTTGAACAAGAGGTCCCGATCGGGGAGGTCACCCGGCGAGGGGCTGATCAGGCCAACCTCCTCAGCGGAAGTTGCGTGCATTTCACCAGACGCCCCCATGGGTTGCAAAAGGAACGACCCGAATTCAGCCCCCGCTGTTGCCTGGCAACAACGAGGTTGGCGCAGTCACATCGGTGACAATCCCGCCGCGCCGAAGCGCGGATCAACGTCCCCCGGACGCCGCCTTTTCCGGCGATCGCCGGAGCCGGTTTGCACGGCGGCGTATGCTCACCCCATGTCCGCGATCGACCCCTGGCTTTCGAGCGCCGAGAAGGCGCTGCGCACGCTGGCCGGCGCTGCGCACGCCGCCCGCCCCTGCCCCGGTGGCACCGAGGGCCCGGAGCTGACACCGGCGCAGCGTGAGCTTTCGGGCGCGTTGATGCGGGTGAACCATGTCGGCGAGGTGTGTGCGCAGGCGCTTTACCAGGCGCAGGCCATCACCGCTCGCAGCCCCGAACTGCGCGCCCAGATGGAAGCCGCGGCACGCGAGGAGACTGACCATCTCGCGTGGACGCAGCGCCGGCTCGACGAACTCGGCGCACGTCCGAGCCTGCTCAACCCGCTGTGGTACGCCGGCGCCTTTGCGATCGGCCTCGCCGCCGGGCGGCTGTCGGACGCGGTGAGCCTGGGCTTCGTCGTCGAAACCGAGCGCCAGGTCGAGCAGCACCTTGCCGGCCACCTCGACCGGCTGCCGCTCGAGGACGCCCGGTCGCGCGCGATCGTCGACACGATGCGCGATGACGAGGCCCGCCACGGTGCCGCGGCGTCGGCCGCCGGCGCCGCCGAGCTGCCGACCCCGGTGCGCTCTCTGATGCGGCTGGCGGCGCGTGTGATGACGACCACCGCGCACCGCCTCTGAGCACCCCCAGGGCCGGGCTGCGCCCAACCCGCCCCCCGCGGGGGTTCAAGGTGACCGGCCAAGCCGGATCACCTTCAGAGCACCCCCAGGGCCGGACAGGGTCGGCCTTCCCGCGCGGGGATCACGCAAGCGCGGCGAAGCCACGATGCATGAGGCGCCGCAGCCGGCGCCGAGCACCCGGCGCGATCAGTCCTCGAGGAGCTCGAACGAGGTCGTGATCTCGGCGGTCTTGGCGAGCATCGCGGTGGCCGAGCAGTAGCGATCGCGCGACAGCGCCACCGCACGTTCGACCACCGCCTCGGCCAGCCCGCGGCCGCTGACGCTGAAGTGCAGCGCGATCTTCGTGAAGACCTTCGGGTCGGTGGTCGCCCGTTCGGCGCCCACCTTGACCCGGCAGCCGCGCACGTCGTGGCGGCCCCGCTTGAGGATCAGCACCACGTCGTACGCCGTGCAGGCAGCGGCGCCGGCGAGCAAGGTCTCCATCGGCCGCGGCGCGAGGTTGCGGCCGCCGCCGTCGGGCGCACCGTCCATCACCAGCAGGTGGCCGCTGCCGGTTTCGGCGACGAAGCCCATGCCGGTCTCGGGCATCCAGTTGACGGTGCATTCCATCGCAGCAGCAAGTCGGAAAACGGGCGCGGATTGTGCCGCCGCAACGATCCCCCCAATGGCGTATTGCAGTGCAGCATGCCGGTGCTAGACTGCGTCGCATCGGTCGTGGTGCAGCAATAGCGAACCCGGCCGGCCGCTTGTCTCCTCCACCTCCTCCAATGGTGGATTCGGCCCGAGGCTCCCCGAGCCCCGGGCCGCCTTTTTTGGGCGGGCCTGGCCGGTATCATCGCCGCCCCTGGTCCGTACCCAAAGGCTCGTGATGGCAGCGCCCGCCGACGCCCAGCAACCTGAGCGCGCCCGCCGCCACGCCCTGCGGAGCGCCGCCGCCTACCTGCAACGCATCCTGACCGCCAAGGTCTACGACGTCGCCAAGGAGTCGCCGCTCGAACCGGCGCGCAGCCTGTCGCGCCGGCTCGGCAACCACGTGCTGCTGAAGCGCGAGGACCAGCAGGCGGTGTTCAGCTTCAAGCTTCGCGGCGCCTACAACAAGATGGCGCACCTGGCGCCCGAGCAGTTGCAGCGCGGAGTCATCTGCGCCTCGGCCGGCAACCACGCGCAGGGGGTGGCGCTGGCGGCACGGCGGCTCGGCTGCCGTGCGGTGGTGGTGATGCCGGTGACGACGCCGCGTCTGAAGTCCGAGGCGGTGGCCGCGCTCGGCGGCGAGGTGGTGCTGCATGGCGACAGCTACACCGACGCCTACGGCCACGCGGTGGCGCTGCAACGCGAGCAGCAGCTGACCTTCGTGCACCCTTTCGACGACCCCGACGTGATCGCCGGCCAGGGCACGGTGGCGATGGAGATCCTGCGCCAGCACCAGGGGCCGCTCGACGCGGTCTTCGTCGCCGTCGGCGGCGGCGGGTTGATTTCCGGCGTGGCCTGCTACATCAAGGCCGTGCGCCCGGAGATCAAGGTGATCGGTGTGCAGACCACCGACTCCGACGCGATGCTGCGATCGGTGCGCGCCGGCAAGCGCGTGCAGCTCGCCGACGTCGGGCTGTTTGCCGACGGCACCGCGGTGAAGCTGGTCGGAGAGGAGACCTTCCGCCTCGCGCGGCAGCTCGTCGACGACTATGTCGTCGTCGACACCGACGAGGTCTGCGCCGCGATCAAGGACGTCTTTCAGGACACCCGCAGCATCCTCGAGCCATCGGGCGCGATGGGGGTGGCCGGCATCAAGCAGTATGTCGCGCAGCACAAGCTGAAAGGGCAGACGCTGGTGGCGGTGACCTGCGGCGCCAACATGAACTTCGACCGCCTGCGCTTCGTCGCCGAGCGGGCCGAGTTCGGCGAGCAGCGCGAGGCGCTGTTCGCGGTGACGATCCCCGAGGAGCGCGGCTCGTTCAAGCGCTTCTGCGAGCTGATCGGCCCGCGCTCGGTGACCGAGTTCAACTACCGCATCTCCGACGAGAACATCGCGCATGTCTTCGTCGGGCTGACGATCTCGCGCCGCGACGAGGCATCGCGAATCGCGCGTCACTTCCAGCGACACGGCTTCGCGACAGTCGACCTCACCGACGACGAACTCGCGAAGGAGCACGTGCGCCACATGGTCGGCGGCCGCTCGGAGCTGGCGCACGACGAGCGGCTGTTCCGCTTCGTCTTCCCGGAACGGCCGGGGGCGCTGATGCGTTTCCTGGCCGCGCTCGACCCGGACTGGAACATCAGCCTCTTCCACTATCGCAACCAGGGCGCCGACTACGGGCGCATCCTCGTCGGCTTGCAGGTGCCTGCGCGAGACGACGCGGCATTCCAGCGCTTCCTTCGCAAGCTGGCCTACCCGCATGTCGAGGAGACCGGAAACGCGGTGTATCGACTGTTCCTGCGTTAGTCCGGCGCCCGTACACTGACCGCGCCATGCACGCCAACCGCTCGCTGGTCTCGCCGACGTCGCACCCCAAGCTCGAGGCGGCGCTGCACGACAAGCTGCGGCGCCGCAACGTCACCGGCGGCAGCCTCGGCCAGCTCGAGCCGCTGGCGCTGCGAATCGGGCTGATGCAGCGCTCGCTGCGCCCGCGTTTCGTCGAGCCGCAGCTGCTGGTGTTCGCTTCCGACCACGGCATCGCGGTCGATGGCCTCGCCGAGCCCGACACCCGCCAGACGCACGACATGGTGGCCGACCTGCTCGGCGGCCGGCTGCCGTTGTCGGTGTTCGCGCGCATCCAGCAGCTCGAGCTGGCGGTGGTCGACTGCGGCGTGGCGGCCAACCTGCACTCGCACGACCGGCTGCTGATGCGCAAGATCGCCCACGGCACGCGCAATTCGCGCGTCACCGCCGCGATGTCGGTCGAGCAGGCGCACGCCGCGATGCGCGCCGGCATGGAGCTCGGCAACAAGCTGCGCGGCAACTGCTCGATCTTCGCCGGGCTCGGCGTCGGCGCCCACGAGAGCGCTGCGCTCGTGATCTCGCGGCTGGCCGATTGCCCGATCCGCGACCTGATGCTCGCCGGCCCCGAGATGCCGCGTGAGGAGCTGACGCGCCGGCTCAAGATCGTCCACGGCGCGCAGGCCCGCCACCGCGAGGTGGTCGACCCGATCGAGGTGCTGGCTGCCTTCGGCGGCTTCGAGGTCGCGGTGATGGCCGGCGTGATGCTGATGGCGTCGAGCCGCCGCCACCTTCTGGTGATCGACGGCATGGCTGCCTGCGCGGCGCTGATGGTCGCTTCGCGAATCGCGCCGCCGGTCACCGACTACTGCGTGTTCTGCCGCAGCCACCCGCACCGCGGCCTCGACCAGGCGCTCAACCTGTTCCGCGCTTCGGCGCTGCTCGAGCTGGGCATGCACAGCCAGGACGGCACCGGCTCCGCGCTCGCGTGGCCGATGATCCGCTGCGCCGCGGCGCTGCTGACCGAGGTCGGCGAAGGCGAGGATCCCGGCCCGTCAGACCCGACACCGCTCGACGACCTGACGGTCGAAGACGACGAAGAGCCGGACCCGGATCGGGGCTTCGGCGGGCGCGCGATGTATTGACCACCCGCCGCGGCCGGCGGCGGGATCACCATCGGATCAAAGGCACCGCGTCAGCGCATCGTCGGCGCCGGTTCGCCCGGTGGCCTGTACCGCGCGGGCGGCAGCTCTCCGGGGGATGGCGATGTCGCCGGCGGCAGCGCAAAGGCGGGTGACGGCGCGGCGCGTTGAAGGTCCCCGGTCGCCGGCGGCGGCGCCGTCATCGGCCGCTGAAAGGCGGCCGGCAGCGTCGGCGCAATGGCAGGCCGCGGGAAGGCACCGGGCTGCGGTGGCACCGCACCCCCGGTGGCCGGCAGCGTCACGCCGGGGAACACCCCTCGCGGCTGCGGTTGCGGCGACGCGGGCACCGGGGCCACGCCGGGCACCGCCGGCGGCAATGGCGTCGACACCGCCGCGGGCAGAGCGGGCAGTTGCAGCGCCACGGCCGCGACACCGCCGCGGGGGCCGATCGTCACCTCACGCGCAGCGACACTTTGCAGCACGTTGTCACCGTCGACTTGGGCGCCGACACGGTAGGCGCGCGCGGGCTTGCCGTCGATCGCGATCAGCGCAACACCACCAGTGTTGCCGCGCCGGGCCACCACCCCCAGCAGCTTGAAGCGGGAGTCCGCAGGCGGCGGCGCCGGCGCCGCCTCGGCGGGCGCCACCGGGGCCGCGCCGAAGAGCCGCGTCAGGTCGCCTTGCGGGGGCGGTGTCGTGGCCAGCGTGGCCTGCGGCGGCACCGGACCCGGCCGCGCCAGCAGCCGCGAACCCCAATAGGCCGCGAGGGCCGCGACCGCGGCCCACACGAGCAACGCCACCGCGCGCGAAAACATGCGCCGATTATCATTCAGCCCCTCTTTCTCCAAGCCGAGCGCGCCGCGCGATGGTCCCCCTGTCTCCCCCGAGCGCTCGCAGCCGCCGCAGCCGTCGCCCGCGGCGTGGCTTCACGCTGATCGAGCTGATGGTCGTGCTGGTGATCCTCGGCGTGCTGGCGGCGCTGATCGTCCCCAACCTGATCGATCGCACCGACGACGCTCGCATCACCGCGGCACGCACCGACGTCAACAACCTGATGCAGGCGCTGAAGCTCTACCGGCTCGACAACCAGCGCTACCCGTCGGCCGAGCAGGGGCTCGACGCGCTGGTTCGCAAACCCACGGCCGGCACCGTTCCGCCGAACTGGAAGCCCTACCTCGACAAGCTGCCCGCCGACCCCTGGGGCCACGCCTACCAGTACCTGAACCCGGGTGTCAAAGGCGAGATCGACGTCTTCAGCTTCGGGGCCGACGGCCAGCCCGGTGGCGAGGGCAAGAATGCCGACATCGGCTCGTGGCAATAACGCTTCACATGAGACTGCCGCGCTGCTGATCGCACGACGGCACCGGCGGCGGCTTCCCTCCGCCTGCGCGCGTGGATTCACGCTGATCGAGCTGATGGTCGTCGTCGCGGTGATCGCGATCGTGGTCGGCCTGGTCGGACTGGCCCTGCGCGACGCGGCGGCCAACCAGCTCGACCGCGAGGGCGCGCGGCTCGCGGCGCTGCTCGAGTCGGCCCGCGCCGAGGCCCGCGTGCTCGGGCTGCCGGTGCGTTGGTCACCCTCGCGCGAGAACGCCGGTGAGCACTTCCGCTTCGCAGGCCTGCCCGATGCCAGCCGCTTTCCGAGGCACTGGCTCGACGCACGGGTCGTCGTGGAGGTGATCGACGCGAGCGCCGTGCTGCTCGGGCCGGAGCCGATCCTCCCGCCACAGCGCATCCGGCTTCGGCTCGAAGGCCGCACGCTCGACATCACGAGCGACGGCTTGGCGCCGTTCGCGCCCGCGCCCGCGGTCGAGTCGCCGGGATGACGATGCACAGGCCAACGGCACGGGGCTTCACGCTCGTCGAGGTGATGGTCGCGCTGGCCATCGTCGCGGTGGCGCTTGGCGCCGGGCTGCGCGCCGCCGCCGCGCTGACCGACAACGCCGCCCGCTTCGAGCAGGTGCTTCTCGCACAGTGGTGCGCCGACAACACGATCACCAACCTGCGGCTGCTTCGGACGTTGCCGGGCATCGGCGACAGCGACCTCGCCTGCGAGCAGCTCGGCCACCCCTTCGCCGGCAAGCTGGTCACGAGGCCCACCCCGAATCCGCTGTACCGCCGCATCGAGGTCCGGTTCGACGACGAAGCCGGGCGGCCGCTGGTGCAGCTCACCACGGTGATCGGCAGATGACGGCCACCGCCCGCGTACGCCCGGTGCGTGGCTTCACGCTGGTGGAGCTGCTGGTCGCGCTGTTCGTGATGGCGGTGCTGGCGGCGCTGGCCTGGCGCGGGCTCGACGCCGTCCTGCGTGCCCGGGAGGCGACCACCGCGTCGGTCGACTCGACGACGCGGCTGGCCACCGTGATCGCACAATGGGAGCAGGACCTGGCCGCGTTGCAGGACCCCGGCGCGGCGATCCCGTCGGCGCTGCGCTTCGACGGCCGCTCGCTGCGGCTGGTGCGGCGCGCCGACGATGCGTTGCGGCTGGTGACCTGGACCCTCGACGGCACGACCTGGAAGCGCTGGGTGTCACCACCGGCCACCCGCGTCGGTGCGCTGCAGGAGAACTGGATGCGCAGCCTGCAGCTGCAGGGCGGCGAGGCCGGGCACCTCTCGTTGCTGGAGGGGCTGCAGGGGTGGCAGGTCTACTACTTCCGCGGCAACGCGTGGACCAACGCGCAGTCCACCGGCGACATCGCGCCCGAGAGCGCCACCCGGCCGCCTGAGTCCGCGGCCTCGGCACCGGTGTTCGCGCCGCGCGAACAGCTGCCCTCGGCAGTGCGCCTGGTGCTGCAGTGGGAGGGCCGCACGTTGACCCGCGATGTCGAGATCGCCCCCGCCCGATGAACGGCCGCCCCCAACGCGGCACCGCGCTGCTGCTCGCGATGCTGATCCTGACGATGGTGGCCACCGCGGCTGCGGCGATGGTCTGGCACCAGCACCGCGCGATCGAGGTCGAGGCCGCCGAGCGCGGCCGGACGCAGGCCGCGCTGATCCTCACCGCCGCGTTCGACTGGGTCGGCCGCGGCGTGCTGCGCTCGAACACGATCAGCCGCGACCTGCCGCTGGAACTGAAGGAAGCCGCGCTGTCGCAATTCCTGGCCGCCGACCAGGAGCGCAACGCCGACACCGTGCTCGATGCCTTTCTCTCGGGCACCGCCACCGACGCGCAGGCCCGCTACAACCTGCGCAACCTGCTCGGCAACGAAGGCAAGCCCAAGCCGGCTGAACTGGCGGGTTTCCGCCGGCTGTGCGACACGGTCGGCGTCGACCCGGAGACCGCGCAGCGAATCGCCGAGGCCCTCACGGCCGCCTGGGGCGCACCCGGCGCCGATTCACCGTTGCCACCGACCCGGCTCGAGCAGCTGGCCTGGCTCGATGTCGATCCGGCAACGATCGCCTCGCTGGAACGTTATGTCGTGATCCTGCCCCAGCCGACCCCGGTCAACGCCGGCAGCGCATCGCGCGAGGTGCTGGTGGCGGCGATCGACGGGCTCGACCTCGCCGGCGCCGACCGCATCGCCCGCGAGCGGCCGAAGGACCTCGCCGGGCTGCGCGCGCTGCTGCCGGACGGTGTTGCCACCGACGACGCGCGCGTCGGCGTCGGCACCCGCTTCTTCGAAGTCACCGGTGCCGTCCGCCTCGGTGAGCGCGTGCTGGCGGAGCGGGTGCTGATCGAGCGCCGGCCGGGCGACGAGATGGTGGTGCTGCGGCGCGAGCGATTGCGTTGATGCGGCCCCACGCTCTTTCCCGGTCCCTGCCCTGGCGGGGCGCGCGGGCCGCCAGCGCCCAGCCGATCGCCGAGCGGCGACAGTCCCCCGGACCGTCGCCGCCCGGGCTCGCCCCCAAGAGGGCTCTGCCGGTGGGCCGGCGGAGCCGGATCCGCGGCAATCCCGGTGTCCGGCAGCGACGCCACAACGTGAAGCGACAATCGCCGCCGCCATGAGCTTGCTTGCCGTGCTGATCCCGCCCCGGCCGCGTTCCGAATCCGGGGCCGAGCCCGCGCCGGCCACCTTCGCCTGGGTGCTCGGCAGCGACGGCCACCAGGTGCTCCGGCAGGGCCGGGGCCGGGGTGCCGAGATGCCGCGCGCCCAGCAGGTGGTGGCCGTGCTGCCCGATGCCGAGGTGTCCTGGCACCGCATCACGCTGCCGAAGGCACCAGCGGCCAAGCTGCGGGCGGCGCTTGCCGGCGTGCTCGAGGAGCAGTTGCTCGACGATGCCGACCGGCTGCAGCTTGCGCTCGAGCCCGGCGCCTCGTCGGCCAAGCCGGCCTGGGTGGCGGTGATCGACAAGGGCTGGCTGTCGAGCGTGATCACCGAACTCGAACGCTCCGGGGTGCCGGTCGACCGCGTCGTGCCTTCGAGCTGGCCGGGCGCGCCGGGCTCTGCGCACTTCGCCGTCGGTGCACATGGCGAGGCGCCGCTGCTCGTGCTGAGCGGTGACGACGGCGTCACCGTGCTCGGAACCGCTGGATCGCTGGCGCGCCAGCGCCTCGCGGCCGCCGGCGGTGCCGCACTGCGCTTCACGGCCGAGCCCGCCGCGGCGGCCGCCGCCGAGCGCTGGCTCGAGGCGCCGGCACACCTGCTCACCGATGGCGAACGTGCGCTCGCCGCCGCCGCGTCGCCGTGGAACCTGCGCCAGTTCGACCTTGTCGCGCGGAACCGGGGCACCCTGCTCGCGCGGGATGCCTGGCGGCGCTTTCTCGCGCCCGCCTGGCGGCCGGTGCGGCTGGGGCTCGGCGCGCTGGTGCTGGTGCATCTGGTCGGGCTCAATGCCTGGGCCTGGCGGCTCGAGCGGGCCGAAGCCGACAAACGTGCCGCGATGGTGGCGCTGCTGCGCGAGGCGCATCCGCAGGTGCGCACGGTGCTCGATGCGCCGGCGCAGATGCGGCGCGAGACCGAATTGCTGCGCGAACGCGCCGGCCGCGCCGACGCCGGTGACCTCGAGCCGCTGCTCGCAGCCGCCGCCGCCGCGTGGCCGGCGGCGGCCCCGCCTTTGCAGGGGCTGCGCTTCGAGCCCGGCGTGTTGACACTCGAGACGGCCGGCCTCGCCGAGCCGCAAATCGCTGCGATCGGCGAGCGGCTGCGCGGCAGCGGCCTGGTCGTCGAGGCCGCATCGGGAACCCTCGCGCTGAAACGGGCACGCTGACGATGCAGACCACCCGCCTCGCGCTCGGTCGCCAATTGGAGCCGCTTCAGTCGTGGTGGGCCACGCTTGCGCTGCGCGAGCGGCGGCTGGTGGCGCTGGCTGCGGCGGTGCTGCTGGTCTACGCGCTGTGGGGGCTGGCGCTGCAGCCGGCGTGGCGCACGACACGCGAGCTGCCGCGCAAGCTCGACCAGCTCGACGCCGAACTGCAGGCGATGCGAACGCTGGCCGCCGAAGCCCGTGAGCTGCGCAACACCCCACCGCTGGCCCCCGGCCAGGAGGCCGCGGCGCTGAAGGCCGCCACCGAACGCCTCGGCGGCAAGGGGCGGCTGTTGCAGCAGGGCCCACGCACCGTGCTGGCGGTCGAAGGCGTCAGCGGTGAGGAGCTGCGCGCCTGGCTCGCCGAGGCTCGGTCGGGCGCACGCGCCCGGCCTGTGGCGGCCCAGCTGAAGCGTGTGCCGCAGGGTTACTCCGGGACCATCACGGTGACGGGGAGTGCCCCGTGAAGCCGTTGCCACGCGCCCTGGCGATCACGTTCCGGCGCCGCGAAGCCGCGGCACCGGCACGCAGCGTGCACCGCCCTTGGCGCTGGGTGCTCGCCGGCATGCTGCTCGGCGCGACATTCGGTGTGCTGCGCTTCGCGCCGGCGAGCTGGCTCACCGGGCAGGTGGCCGCCGCGAGCGACGGCCGCGTGCTGCTGGCCGACGCACGCGGCACCGTCTGGACCGGCAGCGCGGTGGCCGTGCTCGCCGGCGGCCCCGGCAGCCGCGATGCCGCGCTGTTGCCCGGCCGGCTGCGCTGGAAGCTGCGCCTCGCGGCCGGTGCCCTCGAGCTGCGCCTGGTTCACGACTGCTGCCTCGAAGGCGAGCAACGGCTTTCGATCGAGCCCGGCATCGGCCGCCTGCGGCTGGCCTTCCCCGCCGGCCCGCGTGCGGTGGGGCATTGGCCGGCGTCGTTGCTGGCCGGGCTCGGCACGCCATGGAACACGCTGCGCCTCGGCGGCACGCTCAGGCTATTCAGCGACTCTCTGGTGGTGGAGACGGTGCAGGGCCGCTGGCGGATCGCCGGGCGCGCGCACCTCGAGCTGCGGGACCTGTCGTCGCACTTCGCGCCGCTGCCCCAGCTCGGCAGCTACCGCCTCGACCTCGCCCCCGGTGCTGCCGGCGCAACGTTGACTCTGGCGACGATCGACGGCGCGCTTCAGATGTCGGGCCAGGGCGAGTGGTCCGGCGACCGCCTGCGTTTCCGCGGCGAGGCGCGCGCGGCCGCCGGCGCCGAGCCGGTGTTGAACAATCTGCTGAACCTGCTCGGCCGGCGGCAAGGCGCCCTGGCCCTCCTTTCGATCGGATGAGAATGAGCCCGTCCCCTGCCCCGGCTCGCCGCCTGCGCCGGCGCTGCACCGCCGCTGCCTGCGCGCTGCTCGTGATGCTCTCGCCACCGGCTCCCGCGCAGGGGCTGCGGTCGAGGGCACCGGTGACGGTGAACTTCGTCAACACCGACATCGAGGCGGTGACGCGCGCCTTCGCGGCGATGATCGAGCGGCAGATCGTCGTCGACCCGCGCGTCAAGGGCACCGTCACCGTCTACAGCGAACAGCCGCAATCGGTGGCCGAGGCCTACCAGAGTTACCTCTCGGCGCTGCGCGGCCTCGGCTTCGCGGTGGTCGAGACCGGCGGGCTGCTCAAGGTCGTTCCCGAGGCCGACGCAAAGCTGCAGACCAGCACCGTCTCGGTGGGCGAGGTGGCCCCGCGGCCCGACCAGGTCATCACGCAGATCTTCTCGCTGCGCTACGAGAACCCGAACAACCTGGTGGCGGTGCTTCGCCCCTTGATCAGCGCCAACAACACCATCAACGCCAGCCCGGCGAGCAACTCGCTGGTGATCACCGACTACGCCGAGAACCTGCAGCGCATCGCGAAGATCATCGCCGCGCTCGACCAGCCGAGCGCGACCGAGATCGAGGTCATCCCGCTCGTGCACGTGGTCGCCGCCGACATCGTGCAGGTGGTGCAGCGGCTCGCCGACGGCAGCGGCGTGGCGGTGCCGGGCGCGGTGGCCGCGGGCGCCACCACGGTGCTTGCCGACGCCCGCAGCAACGCGCTGATCGTGCGCTCGCCGAACACGGCGCGGCTCGCGATCGTCAAGGCCGCGGTGGCCAAGCTCGACCGCCCGGCCACCAGCGGCGGTGTTCCCGGCGCGCCCGGCATGTGGGTGGTGCACCTGAAGAACGCCGACGCGGCCAAACTCGCGACCGTGCTGCGCGCCGCCTTCGCGGCCACCGGCGGCACCGCCGCCGGCGCCACCGGCGCGAGCCCACTGCCGGTGAGCCCGGCGGCGGCGCTCACCGGCGTCCCCGGTGGCGTGCTCGGCACCACCACCGGCGGCGCGTCGACCGCGGCGACGCAGCCGGTGGGTGCGTCGCCGCAGCCGTCGACCGGGGGCTTCATCCAGGCCGACCCGTCGACCAACTCGCTGATCATCACCGCGCCCGAGGCGCTGTACCGCCAGGTGCGCGCGATGATCGACCAGCTCGACAGCCGGCGCGCGCAGGTCTACATCGAAAGCATGATCGTCGAAGTGGGCGGCGACGACGCCGCCGACGTCGGCTTCCAGTGGCTGGGCGCGCTCGGCAGCGGCGAGCCCAATTCGCTGGGCGCGGTGCAGAACCTGCCGAGCAGCGCGCAGCCCGGGGTGTTCAACACCGTCAACAACCTCGCCGCGCTCGGCCAGGGGCTGTCGGTCGGGCTGCTGCGCACGGTCAACAACGTCACCTCGCTGAACGCGGTGCTGCGGCTGCTGCAGAGCCGAACCAACACCAACCTCGTCGCGACGCCGAACATCATCACGCTCGACAACGAAGAGGCGAAGATCGTCGTCGGCGAGAACGTGCCCTTCATCACCGGCCAGTTCACGCAGACCGGCACCGCGGCGACCAACCCCTTCCAGACCATCGAGCGCAAGGACGTCGGAATCACGCTGCGCATCCGGCCGCAGATCGGCGAGGGCGGCGCGATCCGCATGCAGATCTACCAGGAGCAGTCGGAGGTGAAGGACAGCGTCGCCGCCGGCACCACCAACGCCGGGCCGTCGACCACCAAACGCTCGATCGAGGGCACCGTCACCGTCGACGACCGCCAGATCCTGGTGCTCGGCGGCCTCGTTCAGGACCGCTTCACCACCACACGCAGCAAGGTGCCGCTGCTCGGCGACATCCCGTGGCTGGGTGCGCTCTTCCGCAGCGAGAGCCGCGAGCGAAGGCGCACCAACCTGATGGTCTTCCTGCGCCCGATCGTGCTGCGCGACGCCGAGAGCGCGGCCGCCTTCTCGGCCGACCGCTACGACCAGATCCGCGCACGACAGCAGGGCTCGCAGCCGGCGCCGAGCGCCGTGATGCCGATCAACGAGGCGCCGGTGCTGCCGGACAACCGCCCGGGCCGCGCGGTGCCGACGGTGCCCATCGAGGCGCCCTCCGCGCCCTCGGGCGCCGCCCCGTCCACGCCACCGGCCGCGGCCTCGGCGCCACCGCCGGCGGCGAGCGCCCCACGCTGACCGGCCGGCGACGATGGGCGCCCGCCACCCGCTGCCCTACGCCTTCGCGAAGGCCAACTCGCTGCTGCTCGAGGACGACGGCGGCGGTCTCGTGCTGTGGGCCGCCGAGACCACGCCGGCGCCCGCGCTGTCGGAGGTGACACGCCAGTACGAGGTGCGCCGCTTCGAGCACGAGGCCGCGGCGACGCTCGGCGAGCGCATCGCCGCCGCGTATGCCGGCGGCGAAGGCTCCGCGGCGGCGGTGATCGGCGAGGTGGAGTCCGGCGTCGACCTCTCGCGCATGATGCAGGACCTGCCGGCCGTGGAAGACCTGCTCGAGGCCGCCGACGACGCGCCGATCATCCGCATGCTCAACGTGTTGCTGACGCAGGCCGCGAAGGACGGCGCCAGCGACATCCACATCGAGCCCTACGAGCGCTCGAGCGCGGTGCGCTTCCGCGTCGACGGCACGCTGCGTGAGGTGGTGCAGCCGAACAAGGCGCTGCACGCGGCGCTGATCAGCCGGCTGAAGATCATGGCCGAGCTCGACATCGCCGAGAAGCGGCTGCCGCAGGACGGCCGCATCTCCTTGCGCATCGGCGGCCGCGCGATCGACGTGCGTGTCTCCACCGTGCCCGCTGCCCACGGCGAACGTGCGGTGCTGCGGCTGCTGGACAAGACCGAATCGAAGTTCACGCTCGAGGCCCTGGGGATGAGCGGCGACGTGCTCGCCGCCTTCGAGCGGCTGATCCACCAGCCGCACGGCATCGTGCTCGTCACCGGGCCCACCGGCTCGGGCAAGACGACCACGCTGTACGCCTCGCTCGGCCGCATGGACACCGCCACCACCAACGTGCTGACGGTCGAGGACCCGGTGGAGTACGAGCTGCCCGGCATCAGCCAGACCCAGGTCAACCCGAAAATCGACCTCACGTTCGCGAAGGCGCTTCGCGCCTTCCTCCGCCAGGACCCGGACGTCATCATGGTCGGCGAGATCCGCGACCACGAGACGGCGCAGATCGCGATCCAGGCCTCGCTGACCGGCCACCTCGTGCTGGCCACCGTTCACACCAACGACGCGCCGAGCAGCGTGACGCGGCTGATCGACATGGGCGTCGAGCCCTTCCTGCTGTCGAGCAGCCTGCTCGGCGTGTTGGCGCAGCGGCTGGTGCGCAAGCTCTGCCCGGCGTGCCGGCGGCCCGACGCTGCCGGGCAATGGCACGCAGTGGGTTGCGCCGAGTGCAGCTTCAGCGGCTTCAAGGGCCGCACCGGCGTCTACGAGCTGATGGTCGTGGACGAGGCGCTGCGCGCGCTGATCCACGAACGCGCGCCGGAGCAGGAGTTGGTCTCCGCCGCCCGCGCCGCCGGCCTGCGGTCGATGCGCGAGGACGGCGAGCGGCTGGTCCGCGACGGCACCACGTCCGCGGCCGAAGTGATCCGCGTGACGCGGGACTGAACCGGCGGCTTGCCGACGGCGCCGAACACCGATGCCCGCCTACCGCTACGAAGCGCTCGACGCCGAAGGCAAGTCGGCCTCCGGCATCGTCGAGGCCGACAGCACGAAGGCGGCACGGTCGCAGCTGCGTGCGCGCTCGCTGGTGCCGCTGGCGGTGATGCCGGTGGCCGCCGCGTCCGCCATCGATGCCGAAGTCTCTCCGCGGTTCGGGCGGCGCGTGTTCTCGAACACCGCGCTCGCGGTGTGGACGCGGCAGCTTGCCGGCCTCGTCGGCTCCGGGCTGCCGCTCGAGCGCGCGCTGACCGCACTCGCCGACGAGGCCGAGGACGAGCGCCAGCGCGACCTCGTCGCCCACCTGCGCAGCGAGGTCAACGGCGGTGCCACGTTTGCACGCGCACTCGCCTCGGCGCCGCGCGAGTTCGACGATGTCTACCGCGCGGTGGTGGCGGCCGGTGAACAGAGCGGCGCGCTCGGCACCGTGCTCGAACGGCTGGCCGAGGACCTCGAGCAGCGCCAGCTGCTGCGCGGCAAGCTCGTCGGCGCGATGCTCTACCCGGCGATCGTCTCGGTGATCGCGATCGTCATCGTCGGCTTCCTCGTCACCTACGTCGTGCCGCAGGTGGCGCAGGTGTTCACCAGCTCCAAGCGTGCGTTGCCGGCGTTGACGGTGGCGATGCTCGCGATCAGCGGCTTCGTCCGCCAGTGGGGCTGGGCAGTGGCGCTGGCGCTCGGCGTGCTCGGCGCGCTCTACGCCGCGGCGCGGCGCAACGAGGCCTTTCGCGAACGCACCGACGCCGCCTTCCTGCGGCTTCCACTCGCCGGCCGGCTTGCCCGCGGCTACAACGCGGCGCGCTTCGGCGGCACGCTGGCGATGCTCTCCGGCGCCGGGGTGCCAATCCTGAAGGCGCTGCAGGCGGCCGCCGAGACGCTCGGCAACCGCGCGATGCGTGCCGACGCACTCGACGCGCTGACCCAGGTGCGCGAAGGCGCACCGCTGGCGAGCGCGCTGGCGGCGAAGAAGCGTTTCCCCGGGCTGCTGGCGATGTTCGCGCGCCTCGGCGAGCAGACCGGCCAGCTGCCGACGATGCTGCAGCGGGCGTCGAGCCAGCTCTCCGCCGAGGTGCAGCGCCGCGCGCTTGCGGTGGCGACCATCCTCGAGCCGGTGCTCGTCGTCGTGATGGGCGGCGTCGTGCTGCTGATCGTGCTTGCGGTGCTGCTGCCGATCATCCAGATCAACACCTGGGTCAAGTGAAGTCGCCGGCCTCCGAGGTCCGGGCGGCCAGGCGGCCGCGACGGCGTCAGCGGGACCGGTGGGTGTCGACCTGTCGTTGCACGAAGTCCTCGATGCGCATCAACGGGATGCCGTAGCGCGCCTCAAGCTCGGCGGCGCCGTCGAACCGCTCGTCGGAGGCGCCGTCGGGCAGGCTCAGCAGCGTCATGATTCGCGCCATGCCGGGGTGAACCGGACGCGCCACGGTCGCAATCAACCGCGCCACCCCGCGCGGCAGGTGCGAAGCCCTCGCTGTGATGCCGGCAGCGCGGGCGTACATCGACGCCACCTCGGCGTTGCCGTGGTTGCCATGGCCGCCGATCGCCAGTTCACGAAACGGCGGCGGGTCTTCGAGCAAAGCGCGCACCGCGAAGCGCGCGACATCGGCGGCGCAGACGAAGTTGCGCGGCTTGGTGCCGGGGCCGATGATCTGCGCCTTGCCCTTGTCGAGCACCGCCTTGCCGTTGAAGTTGTGCACGTGGTGCTCCATGAAGGCCGTCGGCCGCAGCACCACGGCGTCCAGCCCCGAGGCGGCCAACACCTGTTCGATGGCGTGCTTGGTGCGGAAGAAGTCGACCGCATGCCCCGGCGCGGCGCCCAGCGCCGAGGTGTAGACGAAGCGCGCAACGCCGGCCGCCCGCGCGGCGGCGATCAGGTCGCGGTGGCCGAGGTCGTCGACCGCCTCCGAGCGCCAGCGCCCGCGCCCCATGATCGCGTGCGCGGCGGCCAGCACGCGCGTCGCGCCGCTGCAGGCGCGCTGCAGCGACGACGCGTCGGTGAGGTCGCCGGCCATCACGTCGGCCCCGAGCGCTGCCAGGTCGGCGGCCTGTTCCGGGTGGCGGCTGAACGCGCGCACCGCGATGCCGCGCTCGCGCAGCAGCCGAACCACCGGGCGGCCGAGCGCGCCGGTGGCCCCCACGACGAGCACCTTCTCGCGGTCTGTGGCCGCGGTCTGCGGCCCGGCGGCCGCCGCCCGAGGGTGGGCGCTCGTCATTCGACTCCTTCTCGGTCGGGATCGGCTTCATCGGCCTCATCGGCCTCATCGGCCCAAGCGGCACGATCGGCACGATCGGCACGATCGGCGGCCAACGTGGCAGCCCGCACCGCCAGCAGCTCGTCGGCGGCGGCGAACTGCCGCCGGCGCCCGGCGCGCAAAGGTCCCGGCTGGGACGCGCAGTCGCCTGGCCCCGGGACTTGGACGAGCAGGCTCAGGCGAGGCAGGGGGGACAAGGTCATCGGCAGCAGCTCGGGTGGCGGCAGGGCCAACTATCGGGCGGCAGCGCGACGCTGTCACGTCTCGAGGCCTGAACGTTCCTGAATCCCGCCGGCCCCGGCGCACCGACTCCCGTCTGCCCCCGGCTCTGCGATGAAACAAAACAAACACGGCCAGCCGGCGGCGAAGTGCCGATGAAACCACCACGCCGGATGCTGCCGCCTGTCGATGAGCAACCGCCGAGGAACCGAGATGACGCCGGAACACGTGGCCACCGCCCGCAAGAGCTTCGTCCGCCTGGCCAGCCGCTACACCCAGGTGGCCGACATGTTCCGCGTCAACCTGCTCCGCATCGACCCCACGCTGACGACGGTGTTCGACAACGACCCCGAGGGCCACGGCTTGATGCAGACCTTCGCCGCCGTCGTCGCGCTGCTGCACAAGCCCGACCTGCTGCTGCCGGCGCTGCAGCGCATGGGGCGGCGCCTGGGCCCCGATGTCGACGCCGAGCAGATCGCCGCCGTCGGCCGCGCGGTGATGGACACCCTGCGCCAGGCGCTCGGCCGCCGCTGGGACGCCGAGACCGAGGGCGCGTGGACGGCGGTCTACGCAATGGTCAGCATGACGGTTGTCTCGGCGCTGCTCGTCGAGGCGCAAGCCTTCGAACCCCTCGCGGCCTGACGGCGGCGCGACAAGTCCTGCGGCAGCGCGGCCGGCTCGCGCCGGCCGGCCCTGCCAATATCAGCCCCTGCGCGCCGCAGCGCCTCTTCGCGCCAACCCGGCGCCAAGCAGGGCCAGCGCCGCAAGGCCGATGACCGAAGGTTCGGGTATTTGAAGATCGAGCCGACCGCTCACCGCCACCTCGCCCGAGTAGGCACCCACGTCGTCGACGACGCCGATTCGCGTCTGGTACGGTGCCGCGTCAGCCACGCCGGTGTAGCTGCCCGCGGGCGCGTTGACGATGTCGACGTTGGCGATCCAGAAGGTGAACGACTCGCCGGGGTCGATGTCGAGCCCGCTGTAGTAATCGGTCCAGAAGTCGGGGTTCCAGTTCCATGCGCTGATGTACGGCCCGATCGACCCGTACCAGCTCTCGAGGTAGGTGATGCCGACGATCTTGGTGCTGCCGGTGTTGGTCAGCGTGCCGATGATTTCGTAGGTGTCGGTCGGCAGCAGCTGCTGATACGACGGCGTGAACTCCCAGTTGAAGGCCAGTGCCGCGAATCCAGGCACCGGGGCGAGTACCGACAACGAGACGGCGGCCAGGCCGCGCCGCAGCTCCCTCATGCCCATCGACATCGTCATCCTCCAACGGTTGAACGCGCCCGATGCGCGCAAGCGCTGACGCACGCAAGAACTGCACCGGGAAGCTTGTTCACTGCGGAATCTCCAGCGCCTGCGGGCAGCTGGCGCATCCGGCCTGCGCTTACGCGCCATCTCGGCCAGGTTGGCTGTAAACCGAGCCGACACCGCCGGTGGAGGCCCATCGTGATGACTGCGCGACGGTTGGTGTTCCCAGTCTCCCGGGAGTGCGGGTGTGCTGGCAGCCGCGCCGGGCGGCTGCCAGCATCGGCATCGCCGGCCAGCCCGCGGCGCGCGACTTGCTACACGAGTTCCCGACAAGCCCCGAGCAAGGCGTGCAACACCGTGTTCCTCCGCACTTGAACGCGGGCTTCACTGTGGCACGCTCGGTGCAGGATTCATCGGGCGAAGGAGTTCGTGCATGAGTTCGAGCCAGAGCGGGCTGGTCCCCATCTCACGGCATCAGTTGCCGATCGCCAGCATGCGCGCGCTGTACCGCGTGGGCGATGTCGAGAAGCGCCTGGACAAGCTGCCGCAGCGTGAACACGAGACGCTGCGTGCCACCTACGAGCGAATGATCGAAAAGGGCGCCGAGCGCTTCCAGGTCAAGCCCTCGGGGCTGCCGGCGATGGAACACCTGTACGAGGAGCTGCCCAACTTCGCCGAGGTGCTCGACGACGTCAGACGCCAGCTCGCGCTGTGCCAGGACAGCCGCGACGCGCTCGAGATCACGCCGATGCTGCTGCTCGGCCCGCCGGGAATCGGCAAGACCCACTTTGCGCGCCAGGTGGCGGCGCTGCTCGGCACCGGGCTCGGCTTCATCTCGATGAGCAGCCTCACTGCGGGCTGGGTGCTCTCCGGCGCCTCGTCGCAGTGGAAGGGCGCAAGGCCGGGCAAGGTCTTCGAGACGCTCGTCGACGGTTCGTACGCCAACCCGGTGATGGTGGTCGACGAGATCGACAAGGCGCGCGGCGAGCATGCCTACGACCCGCTGGGTGCGCTCTACAGCCTGCTCGAGATCGACACCGCGACCGCCTTCACCGACGAGTTCGCCGAGGTGCCGATCGACGCCAGCCAGGTGATCTGGGTGGCCACCGCGAACGACGAGCGGTCGATCCCGGAGCCGATTCTCAACCGCATGAACGTCTTCGAGGTGCAGGCCCCCGACCGCGACGCGGCACGCTCGATCGCACTGCGGCTGTACCGATCGATCCGCGCCCGCCACGACTGGGGGCGCGGCTTCGACGACGAACCCGCGGAAGCCGTTCTCGACCGCTGCGCGCAGCTGGCGCCGCGCGAGATGCGCCGCGCCTGGATGACGGCCTTCGGCAACGCCCGGCTCGACCACCGCGGCACGCTCGAGGTGCGCGACCTGCCCGAAGCCGGTGCACGGCGCAACCCGATCGGCTTCACGCACTGACGTCTACCCCCTACGGCCCTGAGGGCCGGTCCCCCCGAGGGGGAGCAAGCCCGACCGGGGAACCCGGATCGGGCTCATCGCCGCCTACGCGCCTGCGGGCCGCGCGCCGAGAATCCGCGCATGCCGTCTCGTGCCGCGCTGCTATCTGCTGCCGCCCTGCTCTTCGCCTCGCTCGCCGGCGCAGCCGCCAATCCGCCGCGAATCGGCCTCGTGCTCGGTGGCGGCGGCGCACGCGGCGCGGCGCACATCGGCGTGCTGGAGGTTCTCGAGCGGCTGCGGGTGCCGGTGCATTGTGTCGCCGGCACCAGCATGGGCGCGATCGTCGCCGGCGCCTTCACCTCCGGCGTCAGCCCCGAGCGCATGCGCGCCGAAATGGCGATCGCCGACTGGGCCGACATCTTCGACGACAGCCCCAACTACACCGAGCTCGAGCTGCGCCACAAGCGCCTGGCGCAGCGCTTCCTGCCCGGCAGCGAACTCGGGCTGGCCGACGGTGGCGTCCGCGCGCCGCCGGGCGTGGTGGCAGGGCAGAAGGTCAAGCAGTTCTTCAACCGCCTGGTGCGCGCCGACCTCGGCGACCCCGACATCGCGCACACCGCGCTGCCGCTGGCCATCGTCGCCACCGACATCGGAACCGGAGAGCGGGTGATCTTCCGCGCCGGCAGCCTGACACGCGCGATGCGCGCCAGCATGTCGGTGCCGGGGCTGATGGCGCCGGCCGAGGTCGACGGCCGCAAGCTCGTCGACGGCGGCCTCGTCGACAACCTGCCGGTGAAGGAGGTGCGCGAGCTGTGCCGGCCCGACGTGGTGATCGCCGTCAACGTCGGCACGCCGCTGCTCGCGCCGCGCGAGGTTGGCTCGCTGCTGACGGTGACGGCGCAGATGGTGGCCATCCTCACCGAGCAGAACGTCACCCGCTCGCTCGCCGAGCTGACGCCGCAGGACATCTACATCCGCCCCGCGCTCGACGGCATCGGGCCCGGCGACTTCGACCGCCACGCCGAGGCCGCCGAGCGCGGCCGCGCCGCCGCCGAGGCGCTCGCCGGCAGGCTGGCGTCGTTGGCGCTGCCGCCCTCGGCCTACACCGCCTGGCAACAAGGACTGCAGCGCGCGACCCCACAACCCCCGCGGGTCGACGCGGTGGAAGTGGCCGGGCTGGTGCGCGTGAACCCCGAGGCGGTGGCACGCCACCTCTCGCAACGCACCGGCGAGCCGCTCGACGCCGAGCGGCTGCAACGCGAGCTGCTGCGCGTCTACGGCGACGGGCACTACGAGAACGTCGACTACGAGCTGGTGAACCTTGGTGGGCGCCGGCTGCTGCGTGTGCTGCCGGTGGAGAAACGCTGGGGGCCGGACTACCTGCGCTTCGCGCTCGCGCTCGCCTCGACGCTCGGCCAGGGCTCCACCTACAGCCTGCGCGCGGCCTGGCAGAAGACCTGGCTCAACGCCTGGGGCGCCGAGCTGCTGCTGCAGGGCGAACTCGGCCGCAGCAGCGGTGCCGCGGCCGAGTGGCTGCAGCCGCTGGGTGCCGCGCAGCGCTGGTTTGCCGATGCCTCGGTGGCCTACCGCCGCGAGCGGCAGGACCTGTTCCTCGGCGAATCCCGGGTCGCGCAATACCTGGTCGAACGCAGCACCGCCGAAGCCGCGCTCGGCCTCAACCTCGGGCGGCTGGGCGCGCTGCGGATCGGCCGCCGCGAGTTGCTGCTCAGGCCCGGGCTCGAGACCGGCCTGCCGCTGCTGCCGACGACGTCGCTGCACCGATCGGGCTGGCTGGCGACGCTCGAGCTCGACCAGCTCGACCGCGTCTGGTTCCCGACCCGCGGCTGGGCGCTCCGGGCATCGTGGTTCGACACCGGAAACGGCAGCGCCGATCGGCCCGGCTACAGCAAGAGCAGCGCCGAGCTGCGGCTGGCCTGGCCGGTGGCCGACACGGTGTTCGGTGCCCGCGTCGCGTCGACAGTGTCGCCGCGTGGCACGCTGCCGCCGTTCGACGCCGCCAGCCTGGGCGGCTTCCTGAACCTGTCGGGCTACTCGTCGGGGCAGTTGCTCGCCGATTCGGTGCACTACGCGCACCTGCGCACCGAGCGCATCGTCGGCAAGCTGCCGCTCGGGCTGCGCGGCGACCTGCGGCTGGGCGCCGCGATCGAGGTCGGGCGGCTCGGCCAGCCGCTGGTGCCGTCGCGGCTGACCGGTGGCTGGATCGACTCGGCCACGCTCTACCTCGGCGGGCAGACGCCACTCGGCCCGGTGTACCTGGGCGCCGGCTACTCGTCGCGCGGCGGCGCCAACGCCTACCTCTTCATCGGCGCACCGTGAGCGCGCCTCCCCCCTGGCTGCGGGGGGTGCCTGTCGCGTGAACGCCATCACGGTTTCACGAAGCCCCCGCTATCGTCGACCGCTCGCTGACTCGGGGGGAATCGCTTGGCCATCAGCATCGGCGTCTCAACGTATACCCAAGACTTCGACACGCTATCCAACACCACAGGCAGCACGACCAACGTGCTGTCGATACCCGGCTGGGCAATGACCGAGACCGGCGGCGGCGCTCGCGACAACGAGCAGTACGCCGTCGACACCGGCGCCAGCAACACCGGCGACACCTATAGCTACGGCAGCACCGGAAGCACGGAGCGCGCCTTCGGCGGGCTGCAGTCGGGCACGCTGATCCCGGTCTTCGGCGCCGAGTTCTCCAATGCCGCGGGCGGCATCATCACCGCGCTGACGATTGCCTACACCGGTGAGCAATGGCGCCTGGGCACCGCCGCGCGCACCGATCGCATCGACTTCCAGATCAGCTTCGACGCCACCTCGCTGACCACTGGCACGTGGAGCGACGTCGACGCGCTCGACTTCGTCACCCCGACGACCGAAGTCACCGGCGCAAAGGACGGCAACGCCGCAGCCAACCGCACTGCGATCACAAGCACGATCACCGGCCTGTCGATCGCCGACGGCGCCACCTTCTGGATCCGCTGGACCGACTTCAACGCCAGCGGCGCCGACGATGGCCTGGCGGTCGACGACTTCTCGCTCGACGCCACCACCGGGCCCGCCGTGCCTACCGTCACGCTGAGCGTCAGCACGGCGGCAGCCTCCGAAAGCAGCCCGGCGGCGATCACCGTCACTGCCCGTGCCTCGGCACCGGTGACCGGCGACCAGACGGTGACGCTGGTGGTCAGCGGCATCGGCATCACCGCCGGCGACTTCACGCTCAGCTCGAGCACGATCACGATTCCCGCTGGCCTGGATAGCGGCTCGGTCACCTTCACGGTGGTCGACGACGCCTTGGTCGAAGGGCCCGAGACGGCCACGCTGACGATCTCCAGCCCGAGTGCCGGCATCGCGATCGGCACACCGTCGTCGCAGGACATCGCGATCGCCGACAACGACGCCGCGCCGCCCCCGCCGGCGGTCTTGATCAACGAGATCGACTCCGACACGCCGGGTACCGACGTGGCGGAGTTCGTCGAGCTGTTCGGCGCGCCGAACAGCTCGCTGGCCGGCCTCGTGCTGGTCTTCTACAACGGCGCCAACGACCTCTCCTACTTCGCGCTCGACCTCGACCCGTTCAGCCTCGATGCCAACGGCTACTTCGTTGCGGGCAACGCCGGCGTTCCCGGTGTCAACGCGGTGTTTGCCAACGGCACCTTGCAGAACGGCGCCGACGCGGTGGCGATCTACGCCGCCAACGGCAGCGATTTCCCCAACGGCACCGCGGTCCGCATCAGCGGTCTGGTCGATGCAATCGTCTACGACACCGCCGATGCCGACGACACGGGGCTACTGGCGCTGCTCAACGCCGGCCAGCCGCAAGTCGACGAGAGCGGCGGCGGCGCGCCGGACACCCATGCGATCGCCCGGCTGCCCAACGGCAGCGGCGGCGCGCGCAACACCGGCACCTTCGTCGCCCAGGCGCCGACGCCCGGGGCCTCGAACGACCCCGCACCGCCGCCGCCGGCTCAGCCGTTCAAGATCCACGAGATCCAGGGTGCGGGGGCGACGTCACCGCTGCTCGGGCAAGGGGTGATCGTCGAAGCGATCGTCGTCGCCGACTTCCAGGGCGACTCCCGCCTCAGAGGCTTCTACCTCCAGGAGGAAGACGCCGATGTCGCGGCAACGCGGCGACCTCGGAGGGCATCTTCGTCTTCCTCGGCGACAACAGTTCGCCGGTGGCACTGGGCGACAAGGTGCGCCTGACCGGCAACGTCACCGAGTTCGGCGCCGTCGGCGCCAGCCTCACCGAGCTGACGGGCATCAGCAACCTGGTGGTCGTCAGCTCGGGCCACCCGCTGCCGGCGCCGGTGGCGGTGAGCTTCCCGCTGGCCTCGCCGAGCGCGCTCGAGGCGCTCGAGGGCATGCGCGTGACGGTGACGACGACGCTCACCGTCAACGCCACCGAGACGCTCGGCCAGTTCGGTGAGGTGTGGCTGGCCTCCGACGGCGCGAGCAACGTCGCGGGCAGCGACCATCGCATCGATCAGTTCACGCAGTTCCACCTGCCCGGCGTGGCCGGCAACACCGCCTACCAGGCCGAGGTGGCGACTCGGCAGCTCATCCTCGACGATGCCTCGGGCCAGCAGAACCGCGACCCGGTGGCCTACGGGCGCGGCGGGCTTCCGCTCTCGGCGGCGAACACGCTGCGCGGCGGCGACACCGTCTCCGGGCTTACCGGCATCCTCGACGACCGCTTCCGCGGCAACACACTCGACCCCTACCGGCTGCAGCCCACCGACGCCGTGGTCTTCGACGCCGTCAACCACCGTGAAGCCGCACCCGATGTCGGCGGGCTGCTGACGGTGGCGGCGCTCAATGTGCTGAACTACTTCAACGGCGACGGCCTCGGCGGTGGCTTTCCCACCTCGCGCGGCGCCAGCTCCGCGCAGGAGTTCGCTCGCCAGCGCGACAAGGTCATCGCGGCGATCATCGGCAGCGGCGCCGACGTGGTCGGCGTGATCGAGATCGAGAACGACGGCTTCGGTGCGCAGAGCGCGATCCAGGATCTCGTCAACGGCCTCAACGCCGCCACGGCACCGGGTACCTACGCCTTCGTCAACCCCGGGCTGCCGCAGATCGGCACCGATCTCATCACCAACGGGCTCATCTACAAGCCCGCGGCGGTGACGCCGGTGGGCACGGCGGCGATCCTCGACGCCAGCGTCGACCCGCGCTTCAACAGCGCGCAGCAGCGGCCGAGCCTGGCGCAGTCGTTCGTCGACAACGCCACCGGCGCGCTCTTCACGCCGGTGGTCAACCACCTGAAGAGCAAGGGAACTTCGGCCGGCGGCCCGGGTGATGCCGACAGCGGCGATGGCCAGGGCCTGAGCAACGGCACCCGCACCCGCGCCGCCGAGGCGCTGGTCGATTGGCTGGCCACCTTGGCCAACGACGCCACGCGCCAGGGGGACGCCGACTTCCTGATCCTCGGCGACCTCAACGCCTACGCGATGGAGGACCCGGTGCGAACGATCGAGGCCGGTGCCGACGACACCGCCGGGTCCGCCGACGACTACACGAACCTGGTCGCCGGGTCTGCCTACTCCTATGTCTTTGATGGCCACTGGGGCGCGCTCGACCACGCACTCGGCAGCGCGAGCCTGATGTCGCAGGTGACCGGTGCCGCCAAGTGGCACATCAACGCCGACGAGCCGACGGTGCTGGACTACAACACCGAGAACAAGAGCCCGGGCCAGCTCGTCTCGCTGTACGCGGCCGACGCCTACCGCGCCTCCGACCACGACGCGGTAATCGTCGGCCTCGCGCTCGGCAAGGTGATCGTCGGCAGCGCCCGCGGCGAAGTGTTGGCCGGCACCGCCGGCAACGACCGCATCGCCGGGGGCGGTGGGCGCGACCTGCTGATCGGAAACGGCGGCGCCGACGTCATCGTCTACACCTCGCTGCTCGACGCCTACGACGCGCTGCTCGGCTTTGTCCCCGGCCAGGACCGCGTCGACATCGCCGCGCTGCTGGCCAGCGTCGGCTACGGCGGCAGCGACCCCGTGGCCGATGGGCTGTTCGACGCCTGGGTGCCGGTGGCGCCGCTGCTCGCCTTCGGTGCCGCTGCGGCGCCCGCGCACACGATCGTGCTCTTCGACGCCGATGGCGCCGCCGGCCCCGGTGCGCCGCGGCCGCTGGCCGAACTGGTCGGCGTCGCGGTCGACGACCCCTACCTGCTGCTCGGCATCGCAGGGGTGGGTCAATGAAATTGCCTCGCCCACTGCCCGCCCCCTTCCGACCGACTGCCCGCACCGCCGCCATGAACCAGCCGCTTCGTTCCGCCCTTGCCGCTTCGATGCTCGCGCTCGCCCTCGTCAACCCGGCGTCCGCGGCACCGGTGCTGCGCACCTTCGAGGTCACGCCGGATTCCGGCCCGCTCGCCGGGCAGACGCTCTCCGGCAGCTTCACCTACGACGACGCGGTCTCGGCGCCGAACCCGCGGGTGCCCGCCGAGACGGTGCACCCGTTGACGGCCTTCGAGTTCGACTTCGCCGGCACCCCGTTCACGCTGGCGCAGCTCGAATACGCCGACGCGGTGTTCGCCGGCGGGCAGTTCACCGGCCTCGACGCCGCCGCAGCCGGGCTGTTCTCCTTCCTGCCCGCCGCGTTCGGGCAGGACGCGTTCTTCGCCTACGCGCTGCCCCGCCTCGGCGGCGGCAACGGCGACTTCGCGGTCGCCGCGGTGGTGCCCGAGCCGGGCGCGCTGGCGCTGCTGCTGGCGGCGCTGGCGCCGCTGGCGCTGCGCCGGCGCAGATAGCGAAGCGACGATGCCCGGGTCCCCTCGGGGACCGGTCGCTGGAGGCGACCAGGGGGAGCAGGCTGCTTAGCGGGCCGAACCCGATCCGGTTTCGCCGGTCGGGTTCGGTGCCCCCCCGGGGGACGGCCGCCCACGGCCGGGGGTCGTCACCAGGCCTGCCGGCACGTGGCCGGCGGCATGTTCGACATGGCCGGTCTGGTCGTCGAAGAAGAAGTCGGGCTCGAACTCGCGCAGGAACTCGCCCTTCGGCAGCCCGCCGAGGAACATCGCCTCGTCGACCTCGATGCGCCGTAAGCGGCTGGCCATCCCATCTTGAGAACGGCGACCGGGTCCGCGAGCATGGTGTCCACCAAGGAAATAGGTGGACACCATGCAAGACGCCAAGCGAGCGACGCGCCGCCGACACGACTCGGAT
>Ga0268299_1001788_pt1 | contig 32334 bp, 15 predicted proteins | sample NOBtaG_FD_193484 | JGI IMG/M metagenome (GOLD analysis project Ga0268299, IMG submission 193484) | Activated sludge microbial communities from bioreactor in Nijmegen, Gelderland, Netherland - NOB reactor | ecosystem: Engineered > Bioreactor > Aerobic > Activated sludge | place: Netherlands... | reverse complement strand
GAGGTAGTCGAAAATTTACTAAATGAACAACTACTAAATGATTTAATTAGATTAGGTTTGATTAAAGAAACTGGAAATTTAGTACAACTTGATAATTATAGGATCATAGCCTGGCTAGGTTTTTATATTATTTCTTCAGATCCAATTTTTGAGCCTTCAGCCACATTAACATCTGAAACTTATAAGTTAAGTTATGAACTAATGAAAACAGATGCTAAATCTGCAATAGATCTAAATTGTGGTTGTGGTTTAGCTAGCTTAGTGGCAGCAGAAAAAGCAGAGCAAGTTTTTGCTTTTAGTGATTCTTTAGCTGCTATTAATATTACTAAAGCTAATGCAGCATTAAATCAACTATCAGAAAAAATTATAGTTTCTAGTACACCAAAGGCAGAATTTCCTAAAGTAGAACTAATTTTTTGCTCTAGCACTAGATTTTCTTTACCAATAAATATTGAAATATTATTAAATAATAAATCAAGTAATATAGAGAAAAATAATTTAGAATTATTAAATGAGTTAAAAAACATTGCTAGTGATAAAAGTAAAATAATAATACAAATACTAGCAACAGATAACATAAATATACTATCTGCAAATATAGAGAAATTATTACTAAAAGATAATCAAAAAGTAAAGCTGTTTATTTTATCTCAAAGTTATATTGATAATGAATATTTTAAGGCTTGGGCAGAAATACTATATTATCAACTAAATATGTTAGAAATAAATAGTATACCACTAGAAAATATTACTAATGAGTTAATAGAATACTATAAAATACTAGAAGCTAAATGTAGTTATTTGATCTTAATAGAAAGTAATGAAGCAAATAATTTTAGTTTTGAATTAATAAATTTAGTTAGTGAGTTAACAAATCAATTAGAAATACCTGAAGATATTAAATTAATAGAACAAGATATAAAAATCCTTAAAACGGAAAAAGGAAATATATCTATCATAGTTGATGAAATACAAAAAGATATAGTTGAGCTAATAGATTCAGAAAATCTTTTACTTAAAGAAGTAGCAGAAATTATTTCTAATCGTCATGACTTATCTTTAGAAACAGCTAGTGTAAAAGTTTTAGAGCTATGTCAAGAATTGTTTTTATCAGGATTGCTTTCAAATCCTGTAATGTCTAGTTTACGTGGTCAAATGCGGTTAATGACCTTAAATGTAAATAAATTTGCTAGCACTCTTAAAACTATTGGCGAGGAATTAGATAAGCAAAATAACTAGAAGTAATCATTAGTACTCTGTAAACTAAATTTACTGATATTTTAATCTTAAGCCCCAACGGGGCGACATAACTGTAGCCTAGGGCGTAAGCCCTAGGAAATTATAGTTAAGCCTTCTTAAGCCCTGAAAGGGCGAAAGAGTCTTTAAGAAAAGGCTCTTTCGCCCCGTTGGGGCTTTATATGATATATTACTTAAACCCTGAGCTTACGCTCTGGGCTACATATCTTTCGCCCCGTTGGGGCTTAAGATTTAACCCCTTACTTTTCAATTAGTTGTTCTTAAGTTCGCGCTTATGGGTCGTAAGACTTAGGTATAGTTGTTATACATAATTAGAGTCGCGTAGCAACGACATAATAAATCTAATAAATTCAATAAATTAATTATGTTGTCACGTTCGTGATTCTCTAAATACTATACTATCATACGTAGGGTTGAAACCCTACGCTACAAATATGTCGCCCCGTTGGGGCTTAAGATTAAAATATTAGAATATTTAAGTTACAGAGCATTTATTGTTAAGAGCTTATCAGTTTGTTGCGACTATAAGTAAGATTATGGTAGAGTGTAGGATCTCATTTAACAACTAAACTTTAGAAATAAGTATGGCAATACAACAAATAAAAGCCTATGTTGAAGTTCAATCACCAGCACAATTAGCTGATTTTAAGGGTGTTAGTAGTGATTTGGTGGTCAGAGCCTATCAAATTAACTGGCGGCTTAAAGAAAGTATAACTAATTTATTGGCGGCTTTGGCTGGTCAAAGAGGCCCTTATATTATTACTGGCCCTAGGGGTGCAGGTAAAAGCCATCTTTTAACCGTGATGCGTGCTTTAACAACTAATCCCGGTCTTTCTAACGCCCTACGTGATCCTGCTATAGTTTCATCTGCTGGCAAATTAGCAGATGAAAAGTTTTTTGTAATTGAACTAGATATTACTAGTAAAGAACCTCCTGATTTATTAAGTATGATTAGAGAGGAACTAGCTACTAGAGATCATAACCCTGTATTTTTTTCTGATACTGAATGGGGTGACTCTATTTCTGGTTCAAGAGTTTTTAAGCTAATTAGGTCAAAACTTCCTTATGGAGCAGTGCTAGCACTTTTTATTGATGGTATTTCACTGCCAATGCGTTCTAGCAAACGAATACAATCACAAATAGTTAGTTGGTTAAGTTGGGTAGCAGATCAATTTGGTGATCAATCTCAAGGTTTAATTATTACTTTAGATGAAGATATTTTATCTGATGTAGGAAGCAAGCTTTTAAGTAAATTTAAGGTAGAGAGAGTAGATACAGCTAATTTAAGAGATATTGCAGATCGGTTTATTTTGAAAAAAAATGATCAGCAACGTCAAGAATTAGGCTATCTTTATAATGAGATTGTACGTTTAATGCCTCAGTTTGCTTGGTCAAAGGAGGACTTTACAGCCGTTTTTCCTATTCACCCAGCGGTTTTAGAAGTTGCTGCTGGTTTAAGAGTTTATTCTAGGAGTTTTTCCTTACTAGGTTTTATTAGTTCTTCTGCTTCAAAAGCTAGCAACCGACGTGCAATGAACCTTTCAGCATTAGACGAGCTTTTTGATGGTTTTGAGTTTGAATTAAGAAAAAATGAAAACCTTGCTAGTTTATTTGCAACTTATGATTTTATTACTCAAAGTGGTATAGGCCGGCTCACTAATTATGATGAAAAAATGTGGGCTAAAATCGCTCTTAAAGCCTTGTTTATTTTTTCTCTTGCTGGAAAAGCTGTAACAATAAGCAAATTAGCTGATTCTGTAATGCTTTATGATGATCGAGATTTTAAGGCAGGAAGCCAAAGAATAAGTAGAATAATAGAATGTTTTCTGCAAACTGCTCCTGATATGATTGAAGTATCTGGAGAAGGTCGTTATTCTACCTACCGTTTTGTAATTAAAACTGCACCATCTACAGAAGAGATTTTAGCTGAAAGTATTGAAAAAATTGCAGATAATGACATAAGACTAACACAATTACTTATTACTGTAGGAGGAGAGTTTTTTTCTGATTGGCCGCTAAAATTTGGTCAAGAATTAAGAGCAGAATTTCCTATTTCTTGGCGTAATAGCTCGCGTTTAGGAATCTTAAAGCTAGGAACAGAAGTTGAACTTTTTCCTGTTACTAGTATACCTTCTAGTCAACAAAATAATGTTTCTTTAGGTGTAGGCTTAATTACTCCAGATATTGGAGATGATGAAGAACTCCTACCTATTGATTTGCTAGTAGAGCCAGCTTTTGCCCAAACGGGCGAATATATACTTTCACAAAGTATTTGTGAATGGGATTGGCAAGTTTGTTTAATTCCTCTTTTAAGCGATCCAATAATAGATTTTCCTTATTTTAATCCACCAACGCTTATTTATTGGACACCTGAATATCCAACTAGAGAAGACTTAAATACATTAAAAAAAGCTTTAATCTTTAGAATAGATTCACAAGAGCTAACTCAAGCAGGAGTAGATTGTTTAGAAGAACAAAAAAAAGTAGACCTAAGTTTACAAGAAATTTTTCAACGCTTATATGTAGATGGGGGGAAATTTAATAATCCTGGGTCAGATAGACCTATTTTAATTTATCAACTAACTGTAGCAGGTTCAACAATTACAGAAATGTTTTCCTCACTTATGGCTGAATCTTTATATCTTCGCTATCCAGAACATCCTCATTTTGGACAAGAGATAACAGAAGAAGTGTTAATAAACTTAACAAAAAATTTTTTTGGCAAACAAGATCCTTTTTCTTCTCAAACACAAAGCTATCTGGAAAATTGCGCTTTACCACTAAAATTAGTTTTATCAAATGAAGGACAATATATTTTGGACTTAAGCGAAGAAAACACTTCTTTAGCTGTAACAGAAATTTCAAGCATAGTTTTAGAGCTAAAAAAAGATGCTACTATGCCTATTCGCCAGCTTTATACCCGGCTACGTGCTGAACCCTTTGGCTTAAGTGCTTTAGTTCAAAAATTGGTTTTAATAGCTTTAGTAGCTGATTGGAAAATAGAACTTACTTCAGAAAATGGTAGCCAAGCCTTAAATCCATCTAAATTAGCTCTGGAATCAAGCTTAAATCAATATACTCATATACGTATTTCTTCTATTACACATTCTCCATCAACTCTTTGTCAATGGTACTCTTTATTAACTTCATCTGAAGAAGAAATGGATTTAGTTAACCAAACTCATCGAGAACAAATGAAAGAAGGCTTAAAAGCATGGCAAGAAAATTGGGTAAGTTTAAGAATTTCTGACCAACTAGAAAAACTACCTGTTGAAAGTGTAACCACTAAATTATCCCAAATGGTTGTTTCTTGTAATCGCTATTTTGAAGCTATTAGTGAGGAAATTAATGACTTTTTATCTAGTAGAAATACTTTAGAAGAATGTTTAACCCAAATTATTGATAATTTTGCTGCTAAAGATACAGTTTATTTTCGAGCAGTTAATGAGTTGACTTTACTAATAAACTTTTTTGCCTGGCTACCATTTTTTGATGCAACTAGAAAATATATTTTAGCAGCAGAAAATACTGGAAATGGCCCAATAGAATCCCTAAGAAGCGAACTTAATAACTTTTTACAAAATACTCATAGTTTGCTAATAGAAGAAAATCGCCAGCTTTATGAATCAGTTTATAGCAGTTTTCAAACAGAATATAAAGAGTATTACTTAAATAAGCATGATAGTGTGATGAATTCAGAAAATTTAACTGAGCTAGAAGATTTACTTATTAGCAAGAAATGGCGTAATTTTGAACTAATGTCACAACTATCAATTGCAAGAAATTATTATTATTTGTTGGCTATGAAAATAGTAAAAAATCTTAAAGCCAATACTTGTTCTTTACCTACTAAAGAGTTGTTAGATTTACAACCTTATTGTAATTGTTCATTTCGTCTTAATCATCAAACAGATAAAAACCTTTCTTTAGAGCTACTTAAACACATTATTGATATAGAGACTACTTATATTCAAAAACTTTTAACACAATATCAAGCGAGCTTAAATATTCTTAATGATTCTCAGGAAGAAAGAAAAGATTTGGAAACTGTTTTTGCCTCATTTTTTAATGGTGAAGCAGAAAAATTAACTTTTTATACAGTAGAAAAGTTTAATCAAACATTAGCTGGAAAAGTTAAATTTCTTCCATCAATATTGCCTACTATGAGACTTGCTAACAAAGTAAATAAAGCTGATTTACGAGATAAATTTGAGCGTTGGCTAGAAAATTTACCTGATGAACCAGGAATAGTGCTAGATTTTTCTCCTTGGAAAGAAATACCTAATGAATGAGTCTTTAACTGTTGCAATAGTTGGAATAGGAAAAGTAGGCAAAGCAATAGCTTTTTTTACTAAAAAGGCTGGTTATAAACTAGAAACAATTTTTACAAATCAAACAGCTACAGAATTAATTAAAGAAACAGAAAATATTTTAATACTAAAAGAAAAAAACTGGAATTTTACCCAACCAGATATCCTTTTTATAACTACACCTGATGATAAAATAGAAAATATTGCAAAAAAACTTTCCGAATTTAATAAAGATAAATGGCAAAAAACACTTGTGTTTCATTGTAGTGGAGCCTTTAACAGTGAACTTCTTCTGCCATTAAAAAATCTAGGTGCTAAAGTTGGTTCAATTCATCCGCTAAAAAGTTTTGCTCAAAATATTATATCTTTAAGTGAATTAGCTAATGTTTATTGGTGTGTTGAAGGTGACAAAGAAGCTATTGATTTTGCTGAAAAATTAATTACTTTTACAGCAGGCAAAATTGTTAATGTTAGAACAGATAAAAAGGCACTCTACCATGCAGCAGCAGTAATGTCTTGTGGGCATGTGCTTGCTTTACTGGATTTAAGTCTAAATTTATTAGCTGAATGTGGTATAAAACCCCATCAGGCAAAAGAAATATTAATGCCGTTAATACAGGGAACTATTAATAATTTTGCGAGTCAAGAAATAAGTGAAGCTCTAACTGGGCCATTTGCACGAGGAGATTTTCAGACCATTAGCCATCATTTGCAGGCAATGTTAAAGCTAGAAAAAAATGACTATTTGCCAATTTATACATTACTTGGACAACATAGTTTAAAAGTTAAAAATAAATAATTATGGAAAATCTACAAATTAAGGCTGAATCTTTGCCCAATCGTTGTGAAATCTGCCACCAGTCAGATTTTTTTGACCCAATTAAAAATGTTTGTAGTCGTTGTTCAATAGTTCAAGAAAAAATAGAGCTTTTAGACCCTAAAAATCAAAGTGCATTAAGAAATTTGCAAAACCAGCCAACTACCTTAAAAAATATAAATATTATTTATGCTGCAATTATGTCTACGGTTTTTCCTTTTACAGTTTTTCTAATATGTTTATTTTTTAATAATTTTATTAATTCCTGGTATATTTCTTTATTTAATTTTACAGTTTGGTTTTTAGTTACTTTCCAAAATATTAGAAATATTAGTTTTGCTCGTCGCTCTATTGGCGATACCATCAAAACACAAGATGATTTAGCTATTATTAAAAAAGCCATTAATTTTAATATGATGGGAGCAATATTTATAATGCTTTTTTCTATTCTTTATTTTTTATTTCTTTATGCTATTTTTTCCAAAATATTTACTCATTCTCCCATTATACACATCTTATTATTTTCTATTATTGCAATAAACTTTGCTATTGTTAATAAATTTTATGATACAAAATTAAGAACATTTAAGGTTGATTCTAAAGATTCAAAAATTGCACAAACCTATGAAACTTGGATAATTCAATGGGAAGAAGCTAGATTTAAGTTACCAGATTAAAAAATAAACTATTAGAAAGAGGAAAATATGGCTAAAAGAAACTCTCATTGTTCATTTTGTGGACATCTCTTTAATGCAGAACAAGCTTGGCCGCGTGAATGTGGCAACTGTAAAAATATTACTTATCTTAACCCAACACCAGTAGCAGTAGTTTTGCTTCCTGTTGATGGTGGCCTTTACACTATAAGACGTGGAATTGAGCCTAGAAAAGGGCAACTAGCATTACCTGGCGGATATATTAATTTAGGCGAATCTTGGCAAAAAGCTGCTGCTCGTGAACTTTATGAAGAATCAGGAATAACTATTGATGTAGAAGAAGTTAAACTTTTTAATGTTTTAAGTGCGCCTGATGGAACAGTTTTAATTTTTGCTATAGCTAATGAGCGTAGAAGCGAAGATTTACCAGAATTTATCATTAGTGAAGAAACTTCTGAGGCACTTATAATTAAAGAACCTCAAAATTTAGCCTTTCCACTTCATAGCCAAGTTGTTAAAGAATTTTTTGCTGGTAAATCATAACTATTTTTCCGAAGTCAGGATTTTAATTTTCATTATGCTACAAGAAAAAAAACTTGCTAGTAAAGATGCTTTTTTTTGGATCACTTTAATTTTAGCATCAGGAATGCTAATTCTTTATAGCATTGTTGGTTCAATGATTTTTCGCTTTGGTAGTTATGAAAAAGAATTAGGCTGGAAATATAACCGTGTAGGTGATTCTTATTTTATTAGCGAAGTTATCCCTAAAACATCGGCAGAAAATAAATTAAAAGTTGGCGATAAACTTTTAGCAATTAATGGCGATAAATTTGTCCAAAAAAACTTTTGGCTGCTTCAAAGCTTAATAGAAGCTAAACGTAAAATCCCTATTAATAGCTTTTATTCAATTGATGTTGAGCGCGATGGAGAAAAATATAGTTTTACATTAAAAAGCAAACCTAAACGTGATTATAAAAACTTAATTATGGCAATAGGTTTCTTTTTTGCTAGTTTAGTGTTTTCTACTTGTGGGCTACTTTTTGGAATATTAAAACCAGAGCTAAAATTAGCTAGGCTTTTAACCATTGGAATGTTTACAGCCGCTTGTTTTATGCTCTTTAGCTCTACTAGGCTATTTAATAGCTTTCTACTAGGCTTTGATTATATTATTTACTTATTTTTATGGCTTTCTTTCCCTCTTATTTTTCCTTTTGCTTATAATATTTATTGTCGTTTTCCTCAAGATGTAGAAGTAAGTCAGTTTTGGAATTTAGCTAAATATTTTCTTTATTTTTATAGCAGTATATTTATAGCTATTTTCTTATGGAAAGATTTTTATTTAATTAATAGCTTACCATTACATTTTCTTTTTAGTAATGAAACATTTCTTAAATATTTAGATAAAGGTTTTGATTTTTTAATTATTAGTACATTATTTCTACTTGTTGCAGTAATGTTTCGTAATTATCAGCAAGTTAAAGATTTAGATCAAAAACGACGTATAAAATGGGTTATTTATGGCTCACTTTTTGGAGTTATACCAACTTTCGTTAATAATTTTACTACCTTTATACTTAACACATTTTCTTATAAATATATTATTGATACTCCAGTTTATTTCTTTTTTACTCGCTTTAGTGATTTATTTATTACTATTATTCCTATAGCATTTTTTTATGTAATTGTTAAACATCAGGTTTTTGAAATTAATTTTGTTGTTAGACGAGGTTTACAATATTTACTAGCAAAAAATTTCTTGCGAGCCGTTTTAGCCTTAGAAGTTTTAGGAGTAATTGCTGTAATTAAACTAAAACCTACTTTAACAATAGGGGAAATTTTTTCCCCTAAATCTATTTATCTTTATTTGGTTCTAACCACCATAATTAGTTTTGTTTATCGAGTAGAGATAACTTCTGGGCTAGATAAAAGATTTTTTCGTAAAGTTTACCAACGTGAAAAAGTGTTAGCTCAGTTGTTAGACGAAATTAAAAAGCTAAACTCTATTGCAGAAATATCTTTAATTGTTACAAATAAATTAACAGAAGTCTTACATCCAAAAAGTATTTATCTATTTTATAGAGATCCTCAGAAAACACATTTTACCCTAGGTCATTCTGTTGGCGGTGTAGCTAAAACTCAAATGGTTGTTGCTGGTGCTGAACTAATGCGGGCAATGCGTGGAGAAGAAGCAGCAAAAGAAATAGAATTTTTAGCAGATTTCCCAGAGGCAGAGAAAGAATGGCTTTTGGAAATGAAAGTTCAGCTAATTGTTCCAACTCTTGGAGGAAGTAAAGATTTAGTGGGACTTTTGCTTTTAGGTGAAAAACAGTCTGAAGAACCTTACTCACAAAGAGATAAAAACTTACTTGAAGCAATAGCTTCTCAAGTTGGTGTAGTTTATGAAAATAGTTTACTAAAAGAAAAAGTCGATATAGAAGAAAAAATAAAGAAAGAGGTGCTTTCAAAATTAGAAGAACAAAATATTAATTTAGTAAAAGAATGTCCTAAATGTGGGCTTTGTTTTGATAGCAATATAAACATTTGTGATAAAGATGGTGCAGAATTAATTTTGTCTTTGCCTATAGAACGAATAGTTGAAAATAAATATCGCTTGGACAAATTGTTAGGTAAAGGCGGTATGGGAGCAGTTTACAAAGCTGAAGATTTGCGCTTAGGACGTAGCGTTGCAGTAAAAATGCTTCGAGGTAATATGTTTAATGACCAAGATGCTATTCGTCGTTTTGAACGTGAAGCTAAAACTTCAGCAAAATTAACTCATCCAAATATTGTTGCTATTTATGATTATGGACAGCTTGCTACAGAGGGTGCTTATTTAGTGATGGAAATGGTGACAGGCTTAACATTAAAATCTAAGCTTGCACAAGAAAAAATGCTGCCTCCAAGCCTAGTTGCAGAACTTTTTGAGCAAATTTTAGACGCAATTAAAGCAGCACACTCATCAGGAATAATTCACCGTGACCTTAAACCTGATAATGTTTTAATCACAGAAATTTCTGGGCGTAAAATAGTTAAAATTCTTGATTTTGGAATAGCAAAAATTAAGCCTACCAACAAAGTTGACCCCAATAGCTTAACTTTACCAGGGACAATAATGGGAACATTTGGCTATATGCCTCCAGAGCAATTTTCAGGTGAAGACGTTGACGAACGTGCAGATATTTTTGCTTTAGGAGTAATGATTATTGAATCCTTAACAGGTACTAAGCCTTTTATTGGTAAAACTTTGTATGAAATTATGGGAACAATGCTAAAAAAACCTTATCATTTACCAGGTAACTTACCAGAAATTAAAAACTTAGACTTAAAGCTGCAAAAATGTATTACTCCAGACCCAGAAAATCGCTTTTCTTCAATTGATGAAATGCTAGCAGAAGTAATTCCAGCTATTCGCAATTGCTCACCTAATGCTTTTTTAGCTCCAAATAAACTTCCAAGCTCTGAGTCTGATACAGTTAAAATCCAGCGACCAGACACAAATAAAAATTAGATAGGTAAACTTAAAACTATCCAGCTAAAGATTCAATTGTTAAAACTGCATCTTTTGGGAGTGTTAATTTAAGACTCTCAAGGTCTTGTTTCATATGCTCTGCATCAGATGTTCCGGTCATTGGTAGCATTCCAACTTCACGAGCAAAAGAAAATACTATTTGCATAGGCGTAACATTAAATTGAGTTGCAAGTTTATGGACAAAAGGATGTCGCAATACTCCTACGTTAGCAGTTAAAAGGGAAAACCCTTGATAAATTATGTTATGTTTTTGACAAAATGCCCGCACTTCACGATCCCAACCAAGTTGAGCATAGCAACGATTTTGCACAAATGCTGGAATTTCTTTTTGAACAGAAATCATTTGCTCTAAATGTTCTAAAGAAACATTGCTAACCCCAAGAAAGCGTGTGCGACCTGCATCACGTTCTTTTTTCATTGCTTCCCAAACTTCTGAGTCTGCATCAGTCCAACCATAACCAGAAGCAGGCCCGTGCAAAACAAAACTATCAATATAATCTGTGTGCAAATGCTCAAGAGAACTTTTTAAGGATTGTGCAACTTGTGTTGACAAGCTTGCTTTAGGATCATAGGGCAGACGATGATCTTGGCCTCGTTGATAAGTATATTTTGTCTGTAAAAAAAGATCTTCGCGTTTTACAATTCCTGCACCATAAACATTTGCTAAGGCTTGACCTACACCAATTTCAAAATAATGACGACGTTGATTAGCTGTGTCAATTATGCGAAAACCTGTTTTAATTGCAATCTCAGTTAAGATTGCTGTGCGTTCTTCTTTCCAAGCTGTTCCATAAAAAAAATTAGGTTGGGGGAGTGCTTCTTTAGCTAACATTTAATCACCTCATTAAATTAATTAAATTTGTTCATTAAGCCAATTGATCACATCTGTAAAAACTTCTTGTTTGTTGACTTCATTAACCATTTCATGACGGCCTTCTTTGTAAAGTTTTAATTTTACATTTTTTATTCCAGAAGCGCGAAGTTCTGTAGATAAAAGGCTAATGCCTTTACCAAATCCGCCTACAGGATCACAGTCTCCACCAAAAATATAAATTGGTAATTGTGCTGGAATAAGTGCTAGTTTTGGACGTTCAGAAATTTCTATAAGTCCGCCTAATAAATCCATCCATGACTTATTGCTTATCTTAAAACCGCAATAAGGATCATTGATATAAATGTCCACTTGCTGAGGATCCCGACTAAGCCAGTCAAATTTTGTTCGTGCAGGCTCAAATTTTTTATTAAATGAACCAAAAGAAAGAAATTCAAGCAAACTGCTTTTACCCTCGCTACCTTGTCGCCAAATTTCAATTTGTGTAAAAAAACGTGCAAGCTTATAAAGTAAAATTGGGGAAGAATTACTACCAGAAAGTATCAAAGCTTTAAGTTTATTTCCATAACGTATTGAAAAACCAAGGCTAATAAATGATCCCATTGAATGACCAAATAAAATTAATGGAATATTTGGATTAAGCATTTGAAGATGATTTATTACTGTATTTAAGTCTTCAACCACTTTTTCCCACCCGTTTTCATTTTTACTAAAATGTCCAATATCGGTTTCATCACGAGTTGATTTTCCATGTCCTCGATGATCTATAGCATAGACAGATATTCCATAATTATTAAGAAATTTTGCTAGTGTTGCGTAACGCGCTCCATGTTCGGCCATACCATGAGCAATGACTAGTAATTTATTTGGTTTGTCTATTTGCCATTGATGGACAAAAATTTCATGACGATCTGTTGAAGTTAATTTAAAAAAAGACATAGATTTTTTAATTTTTGAATAATTGGAAATTCTTACAATATTTGATTAAATGCTGATTAAAAGATGGAGTCAACCTAATCTAAACTAATTTTCTTGGTAAGACAGCAGTTAGCTCTAAAAAGCTAGGCTGAAATATTGTGAGCTAGCTTGACGCATTGCTAAAAGGCAATTAAACTGTTTCGCTATCAAATAGTTAAGATGTTTTTTGCTAATTAACCATTAAAAGAAATAGCTAAATCTTGAGGTAAATGGACGGAATCAATATGCATAATCTTTTTAATACTTTACAAACTTTTGATCTTGGCAATGGGCAAACAGCCAAATATTACTCTCTACCACAACTAGAAAAAGAAGGTGTTGGTAATATTAGTAGATTGCCGGTTAGTATTCGTATTGTGCTAGAGTCAGTTTTACGTAATTATGATGGAAAGAAAATTCGTGAGGTTGATGTAAAAACTCTATCAAACTGGCAAGCTAACGCAGAAAGAACAGAAGAGATCCCCTTTGTTGTAGCAAGAATTGTTTTACAAGATTTTACTGGCGTTCCACTACTAGTAGATTTGGCAGCAATGCGTTCTGCTGTAGATAAATTAGGTAAAAACCCAAAAATTATTGAACCTTTAGTTCCAGTAGATTTAGTTGTAGATCACTCAGTACAAGTTGATGTTTCTAATCAAAGTGATTCATTAAAACTTAATATGGAAATAGAGTTTGAACGTAATCGCTTACGTTATCAATTTCTAAAATGGGGGATGCAAGCTTTTGAAAGCTTTAAGGTTGTACCCCCAGGTATAGGTATTGTTCATCAAGTAAATTTAGAATATTTAGCTAAAGGTGTACTGCAAAAAGATGGAGTTTATTATCCTGATACTTTAGTAGGAACAGATTCTCATACAACAATGATTAATGGTTTAGGCATAGTTGCTTGGGGTGTTGGTGGTATTGAAGCCGAAGCAGGGATGCTTGGACAACCTGTTTATTTCTTAACTCCTGATGTTGTTGGTTTTCATATGACTGGAAAATTACGCGAAGGTGTTACAGCAACAGATTTAGTTTTACATTGCACAGAAATGTTAAGAAAAGCAAAAGTAGTAGGTAAGTTTGTAGAGTATTTTGGAGAGGGTGCAGCATCGCTTTCACTTCCTGACCGGGCTACAGTCGCAAATATGGCCCCTGAATATGGTGCGACAATGGGCTTTTTCCCAGTTGATGAAGAAAGTTGTAATTACTTAAAAGCTACTGGTCGAACTGATGATCAAGTATCAGCTTTTCGTAACTATTTCAAAGCACAAGAGATGTTTGGAATGCCTGCAAAAGGTCAATGTGATTATAGCAGTGTCTTAGAACTAGATTTAGCTGATGTTCAACCAGGAATTGCCGGGCCAAAACGTCCTCAAGACCGCATTAATTTAGGTGAAGTAAAATCTAAATTTGTTGACTTGTTCCAAAAACCTGTTAATCAAAATGGTTATAACAAATCATCAGAAGAACTTAATAAACGTGTAGGAGTTGAATTTAAGACAACTAGCTTACCAATGCTAACTTCTACAGTTAAAACTCGTGCTAATGAAAAAGCAGTAGAACTTGGTCATGGAGATGTTTTAATTGCTGCAATTACTTCTTGTACTAATACTTCTAACCCAAGCGTAATGCTAGCAGCAGGACTATTAGCTAAAAAGGCTGTAGAGAAAGGCTTAAGCGTTCCAGCGCATGTAAAAACTTCTTTAGGCCCTGGTTCAAGAGTTGTAACAGATTATTTAGCTAAAACCAATTTACAAGGCTATTTAGACCAACTTGGTTTTTATGTAGTTGGTTATGGTTGTACAACTTGCATTGGTAATTCAGGCCCACTTGATGCAGATGTTGAGGAAACAATTGTTAAAAATGACTTAATTGCTGCTAGCGTTTTAAGCGGCAACCGTAATTTTGAAGCGCGGGTTCATCAAAATATTAAAGCTAATTTCTTAATGAGTCCTCCGTTAGTAGTAGCATTTGCTTTAGCAGGTCATGTCAATATAGATATGAACAATGAGCCTTTAGGAAAGGGCAAAAACGGGGAAGATGTTTATTTAAGAGATATTTGGCCGTCATCAGATGAGCTTAAAGAAGTGCTAGCAAGTGCAATGGATGCTGAAACTTTCCGCCGTTTATATTCTAACTTTACAGATGACAACCCACTTTGGAATGAAATACCAAGTAGTGTTGGCGATGTTTATGAGTGGGACGAAGAATCTACTTATATACAACAACCTCCGTTTTTTGAAAACTTTAGCCTAGAAGCAGGAACTTTTGCTGATATTAAAGGCGCACGTCCACTAGCAATTTTTGGTGATTCAGTAACTACAGACCACATTAGCCCAGCAGGTTCAATAAAGAAAACCTCTCCAGCAGGTATTTATTTACAAGAAAAAGGCGTAACAGTAGAAGATTTTAATAGCTATGGTTCGCGTCGTGGTAATGATCGAGTAATGGTTAGAGGAACTTTTGCTAATGTTAGAATTAAAAATTTAATGGTGCCAGGTACAGAAGGAGGAGTAACTGTTTATCAGCCTGCTAATGAGCAAATGAGCATTTATGATGCCTCAATGAAATATCAAGCTAGTAAAACACCATTAATTATTTTTGCTGGTCAAGAATATGGAACAGGTAGTTCGCGCGATTGGGCAGCAAAGGGAACTAGATTGCTAGGCGTTAATGTTGTAGTTGCACAAAGTTTTGAGCGTATTCACCGAAGTAATTTAGTAGGAATGGGAGTCCTACCTTGTCAGTTTAAGGAAGGTACAACTGCACAAAGTCTAAACCTTGATGGAACAGAGACTTTTGATATTTTAGGTCTTGAACCTACTCCAAGACCACAGCAAGATGTTACTTTAGTAATACATCGTGCTAATGGAGAAAGTCAAGAAGTACCGTTAACATTAAGAATAGATACTGGTATAGAAGTTGAATACTACCAACATGGTGGTATATTACCTTATGTGTTAAGAAGCTTAGTTGCTAATGCGTAGTATTCTTTAAGAGCTTAAAAGCAAAGGAATTGACTAAGAGAGTCAATTCCTTTGCTAAAAATCTAGACCTTCTAAACAAAGCTAAACAACTCTTAAACTCTCCAATTTACTTTTAAGTGTTAGAAAGTAAAATTCTCTAAAAATTCAAAGCAAACCTTTTTCAACACCCAAATAAATTTGGGGTAATTCTACTGCTTTTGGGCATACACTTTTTAGAAACTGCCACTAGTAAATAGAAATAACTAAAGCATCAAACCAACGTGTTTTAAAAAATACCAACAAGCATTATCCAATACCAACAACACTTTGTAGAAGTAAAGGCCAATCTAGTTATTCAGAAATTAAAGGGCTATGTGTGGTTAATGAGTTATAACCTAAACCTGGAAAATTAGGTTAGATTACTAGAATATTTTTGTAATTATAAGTTTTTAAAAAATATCTCAACAAATCAAAACATCTTTTAAATATTTTTAACTTAAGAATTTTTATGGGAGTTATAATGCTTACTCGCTTATATTATAGTTTACGATTATTTTCTTATAAGAAATACATTTTATTTTTGGTTGTTCTATTAGTTGTTTGCATAGTTGCAATTTTTAATCAAGATGCCAAAGTTAAGGCTATGAATCATTCTTTAGTTAAATTGCCTATTATTGTTCAACAGGCTTCATTAGAAAATATTCCGCTAGAAATTAATAAACCTATTAATCGACAAATAAAAGAAGGGGAGATTCATTACTATCAAATAGACGTGATGGAAGATCAATATTTGCAAGTCCTCCTTGAACAAAAAGGAATTGATGTAGCAGTTGATTTAATTGATTTTCAAGGCAATAAAATTGCTGGGGCTGATAATCTTTATGGTGAAAGAGGAATAGAAAATCTAGAAATAATTACTAAATTTGCAGAAACTTATAAAGTTACAGTAGTTGCTAATAGTCTAGCAGGAGAATATGAAATTCAGCTAAAGCAACTAAGGAAAGCTTCCTTAAAAGACAAAACTTTTGTGTCTGAAAAACTTTTGGCTGAAGAAATACTAGCTCAAGCACACCAACAAGGAGATCCTTTAGTTGCACTTGAATACTTTGAAAAAGCTCTACCACATTGCAAAGCCTCCGAAAACAAGCCACTTGAAGCAGAAGCATTAAATGAGATGGGAATAATTCATAAGCGTTTAGGAAATGTTATAAAAGCAGAAGAATATTATAAAAAGGTTTTAATTGTAGTAGCTGATTTAGATGACCTTATTGCAAAAGCAACTTTTGAATCTGGTAGCCACAATAATTTAGGGGAACTTTATTATGAGCAAGGGCGGTTTCAAGAAGCTTTTGATAGATTTAAAAAAGCATATGAAATAGGAAAATCTGTAAAAATAGCTGCTGCGACTGCACGGCCACTTAATAATTTAGCTAATTGTTATTTGTCTTTTGGTGATATTAAGAAAGCTATAGAGCTATATACTGAAGCTCTCTTAATTCACCAAAAAAGTGGGGATCAAGACGCAAAAAATTCAGAAGTTGCTGTGCTAAATAACTTAGGTGCAGCAAATTTCTACTTAAATAATATTGCAGAGGCAAAAAGTTTTTATCAACAATCAATTGCTAAGAACACATTTGATATTTTAACAAAAGCTAAGTCACTAAAAAATCTTGGATGTTTATATGCAAATACTAAAGACTACTCAAAAGCTTTAGATTGTTTACAGCAAGCTTTAGAAATATTTCAAAACAATGTTAAGGCCGAAGAAGGACATAATTTGTTGTTAATTGGACAAGTTTACAAAAACCGGCCAAAAAACAACTCCAAAGATAAAGATGCGGATATTTCAAAAGCTTTTGAATACTTGAATAAAGCCTTAGAGCGATTGCAAACTACAGAAAGAATTACTTGGATAGCTAATACTTTTTATGAATTAGCAGATCTTAAATTCCAAACAGGTAATTTTAAAGACGCTCAAACAGACATTGAACATGCTATTCAAATATTTACTTTTATTCGTAGTAATATAATCAATTTTGAATTCCGTTTAGCTTACAACGAAACACTACAAAACGGATATGAGCTTTATATTACTTTATTAATGAATCAGCATTTAAAAGAACCAAATGCTGGTTATGACATTCAAGCTTTTAGAGCTAGTGAACAGGCACGAGCAAAAGCTTTTTTAGATTTATTAATAGAATCTGGTGTTGATATTAAAGAAGGAGTTTCTTCAAAAATACTTGATAAAGAGCAAAATTTACAAAACCAACTTAGTAAACAACAAAATGAATTAATTACATTATTAAAAAGTGAGAGTGCAAGAGGAACTGAAACTTCATCAACAAAGATTCAAGAAATAAAAATAAAACAAGAAGAGACTCTAAGAAATTTAAGAGAGGTTTTGACAGAAATTAGACAACAAAGTCCTAAGTATGCTACTTTAATACAACCTCAACCATTAGAAATAGATACACTTCAAAAACAGGTTCTTGATTCAGAAAGCCTACTTTTAGAGTATTTTTTAGGTACTAATGAAAGTTATCTTTGGGCAATAACTCAAACATCTATAAAAACTTATAAACTTCCTAAGCGTGAAGAAATAAAAAAACTTACTACTGATGTATACAACATTATTTCTAAGGAAAATCCTGAAAATCCTAAAGCTTATTGGCAAGTAGCAGCTAAGTTAAGCAAAGTAATTTTTCCAAACTTTGAACAGTTTCAAAAAAAACGCTTAATAGTTGTACCTCATTATAGTTTGCAATATATTCCTTTTGGAGCTTTACCTATTCCTACTGCTAACAAAAACCATAAGAAAAATAACTTGCACATTCCATTGATTCAAAATAATGAAATCGTTAGCTTACCAGCAGCTAACATTATGGTTTTATTGAGACAGCGAGTTAGCAATCAAAAGACTTTAAAGACCTTAGTTGTTGCTGATCCTGTATTTACTCAAGATGATGATAGAGTTAGTTTATTTGCAAGTAATGAGGCTAATAAGCCTAATAGAAATCAAACAAAACTTAATTCTACCCTTAGATCCAATTTTGAACGTTTGCTATATTCATCCAAAGAAGCTACAGAAATTTCTAAGTTAGTGCCTAAAAATGAACAAAAGTTATTGTTAGATTTTAAAGCAAGTAAAGACAATTTTTTGAAAGAAGACTTAAGCTTATATCGTTTTATACATTTTGCTACTCATGGGCTTATTAACAGTGTATCGCCAGAGCTATCAGGCTTAGTTTTATCTCTAGTAGATGAAAACAAAGAATTGCAAAATGGTTTTCTTGCTTTGCATGAAATCTATAAACTTAAATTAGATGCTGATTTAGTAACATTAAGTTCTTGTGAATCGGCTTTAGGTAAAGATTTAGAAGGGGATGGAATTATTGGTTTAACAGGCGGTTTTATGTGTGCTGGTACATCAAGAGTATTATCTAGTTTATGGAAAGTAAATGATCGAGCAACATCGCAATTAATGGAAAAACTCTACCAAAAAATTTTCCTAGAAAATAAAACACCTGCTCATGCCTTGCGTTTAGCTCAACTTGAGCTACTTCAAGATAAAGATCTTCAATTTCCTTTTTATTGGGCGGCATTTCAGTTACAAGGAGAATGGAAATAATTATTAGTTAATAAAATTTAACAACTAACGAAGGTTAGTTATTAAATTTTGCTAACCAGGATATGAAAATAAATGTTTCTATGATAAATAGATTTTCCTATAGTGCTGATGCCTTACTGACTTTTAAGGAAATATATTATATTGGCAGATTTGTTTTCAAAAATTTTAGAAATAGACTCACACCCTGATGCACTTAAGTTGCTACTAAATTGGTTAAATCCAGACTTAGAGTTAGCAGAAAAGACTTATTTAGAGCTAAGAAAAAAAATTATTTACTATTTTCAAAGCCAAGGTTGTTTAGATTCTGAGGATTGTGCAGATGTAGTCTTTTTACGTGTTGGACAAAAACTATTAAATGGAACCAAAATCGAAACTCAACAACCTTATGAATATGTTAGAGGGGTTGCACGCTTTGTATTAATGGAATATTGGCGTGATAGGAAAGAAATTGTAGAACCCCTAGATGAACTTCCTTTAACAAAACACCCTAGCATTAACCCAGTAAGCATTGAACAAGAACAAACAGAAGAATTAAAAAAAGAGCAAATGTTAAAATGTCTAGCGTCTTGTTTAGAGCAACTGCCTAGAGAAAGTTACCAGATATTTATCGAATATCATCAAGATAAAAATTCAACAAAAATAGATGGCCGGTTGTCCTTAAGTCAAAGGTTAGGGATAGACATAACTACTTTGCGAAATCGAATTACTCGTATTCGTTCAAAATTAGAAAAATGTATTAGTAATTGTTTAGAGCAACAAAATAGAAATAAAGTTTAAAAATTAATAAAATCAATCATATACTTCTTTTCTTCTAACACTTAAATATAGCTATTAGGCATTAAGAATATAAAGAGTATCTTATTAGTCAGCAGCAAGGCGTTATCGATTTATTTTGAAAATTGTTGATAATGTCTATTTTGTTAAACAAATTAAAATGGTAGTTAGCTTAAACTCTTTTGGAAATAGTAAATTATAAAGGAAATCCATGAAAGATCGGTTAAATTCTTATTTTCTTGGTGATCTATCCAAAGAAGAAGAAATTAGGTTGGAAGAAGAGTTTTTTGCTGATGATGAAAAATATTTGCAATTTGAAGCAACACAAAATGATTTAATTGATGCTTATATAAAAAAGCAGCTTTCATTAGAAGAACAAAAGAAATTTGAAAAATATCTTAAAGCTAGTCCAGGTTTACGCAAACGTGTAGAAATTGCTCAAGCTCTTGCTTTACATATTGCTAAAATAACAGATTCTAAAACTGAGTCTAAAGAAATTGAGTCTCCTAACTTATCTATTTCATGGTGGAAAACTTTTACTTCACCATTTACTTTATTTAACTCGACTTGGCGGGTTGTTTTTGCAACATCAACCATCCTTGCTTTTTTATTAGCTTTAACTTGGGCAATTTTCGAGCAACAACGATTAAAACAACTCATTGAAAAGCAGCAAAACCAACTATCAATTGAAAAACAACAATATCAAGAAGAAAATCTTGCACTAAGTGAAAAAATTAAATCAGAGCAAGAAAATGCTTCAAAAATTCAAGAAAAAGTTACCAATCTTGAAAAGCAAATAGATGATCTTAAGCAGCAGCTTGCTAAAAATTACTTACCAAAATTACCTTTAGTGAGTTTTGAATTAGACCAAGGCGGAAACCGTTCTATTGCTGGTGGAGAAACCAAAGTTCTTAAACTTTCAGCAAAAACTGAACAACTAGTTCAGTTAAAAATTAAAACTTTATACACTTTATCTGAAGTAAATAAAGTAGTTTTAAAACATGGCGATGATATTTCTTGGCAACCAAGTAGCTTAAAAAATTCTATTAAACAAGCTAAAGGTTTTTTGATTGTAGAAATCCCTTCAAAAAAATTTAATAACAATATTCATACATTAGAAATTACTTACGCGAGTGGTGGCCCTAAGCCTTACATTTTTTCTGTTAAAAAAGAATAATTTTTTTAATCAAAAATATTGCAATAATTAAATCTTTTGCTTATTCAGTTATTATACTATGTCGTTTAGGCTGAGAATTTTTCTGGAAATTCTCATAAAGTCGGCCAATCAGTTCACTAGTAAAATGTTCTTTATAAGTAGGGTCAAAGGCATAACCTCTAATTAAAATTTTTGGAGGTTCAGAAATTAGATTGTTGGGTAATAAAAAAATTTCAGCTTTATTATAAGGACAAGCAAAAGCATTAAGACTTGCTGCTTGATAAGCTAACTCTTTTGCTTGATTAATTGGTAAGTTAAAAGGGATTACTAAAGTAATCTCACAAACTGCACCATGAGTTTTTTGGTCTTGGTTAAGGAGAATTTTATTAAAAAATGTTGTGTTTGGAATCTCGCAAATGGTTTGATTTAATGTTTTAACTCTTACAAAAGTTAATTGAAATGATTCAACTATGCCAGATATTTCATTAATTGCAATATATTGACCTACTTGCAGACGATCTTCTAAAGCTAAAAGCAAGCCAGCAAATAAATTATTTAAGAGTCCCATATTTAACAAAATAATAACTAAAATTAAAAAAAGCAAAACATATAAAAATGGGCCTATAACTACTTGAATAAGATTAGAAATTAAAAAAGCAACTGCTACTAACCAAATAATAGTTTGATAAAGAAATTTTCTGCGATTAAATTTTTTTAGCGCAGGGTAGCGACCAATATAATTAATTAGATAAGATAAGAAAATAGCTGCTATTAAAGGCACTAAAAATTTAATTAATAGCAATAAATTAAGATACATTTTGCCTCTAAAAGTAAAAATTTTTATACTAAATTTGCTGCTCGTAGCTCTTTAGTAATTATTGGTTCAATTAAAGTCTTTATTTCATATCTTTGAGGAGTGCTAGAAATTTTCTCTACAAATTGGAATCTAACCAAATGATAAATTTCTTTTTCTATTTCCGTTTTAGGCCAAAGAAGTATTTCGCCTAATTGCTCAATTGATAAAGACCCATGTTGAATTAAACAGGTTAAAAGCAATTTTTTGTTTGTTGAAAGTTCAGATGTTAAATCTACTTCTCGATCAGGTAAAGTATTAACTTGAATAGTTGTTTTGCTATCAACAGGGTGAAGTTCTACTGCTTGTGACCAATAAAGTAATGCTAAAAGGGGATAACCCTCACTAAATTTATATAAACGTCTAAAAAACTCTTGTGCAGGATCTTTAAGTGCATTAGAAGTGCTAATAGGATGTTGCAACCTTTCAATAATATTAAATTTTGCTGTTGGAAAATCTAACTTAAAACCGCTTAACCAATGCCGATTTCGGATTACTTTTTCAATTGCAACACTGTCCATAGGTTCAACTTTGAAGACCTGAGTAAAAAAGTCAAATAATTTAATTGTATTATTAAGCAATGTTGCAGCAGGTTCACTAAGAATTATGACCCATAGTATTTTATCTGAAGTCGCTGACATCATTTGTAAAAAGCTTCTACATAGGTCAATGCCTTTACTGGTACGCAGAAATAATTTATTTCCATTTTCTATAACAATAATTTGTCTATCTTCAAGATTTTGTAAATATTGCTCAACACTATTTAAGTTATAAAAAATTTCACTAGTTAATTTTTGTGTTAACTGAATAGCTAGTTGTGATTCATTTTCTACTTCTTCACTTAGACGGATTATGTGAAGTGGGTGTCTTCTAGCCAATTGGCTTTGTAGTTGCTCTAAATTATTATGCAGCAAATGTTGTAAAAGAGTATTTTTGCCTACACCACGATCACCATAAAGTAAGATTGAAGTTGGACGTTCTGCTAACCATTGCTCGATTGCAATTAGACATTTAGCCTCTAATTCTGGACGTGAAACATAAAAGTCTGGGATATCCAAAAGTGTTGGTGTAAACATCCGGCTATAAGAGGCTGGTACTTGTGAACTTGTTTCAGAGCTTAGTAGTTTTAATTTAGCATTATTTGATGATTTAGCAGATTGATTAAGGATAGATTGTAAGTCTTTGGTCACTTGACCATAAATAGGAGTAAATTGACTTACAAATGATTTTGTGACATTTTTTATTGGCTCTAAGGTATTGGCTTGATTGGTGATATTAGCAATTTGTTGTCTACGTTGAGAAACTATATTTTGTATATCTGTTAGGCGATGTTGAAGAAAAGGTTTAGTTGTATTAAGAAATAATGAGTCAGTTTCACTATAAATCCATGCTCTTAATTGACTAGTGTTTTTTTCTAAAGAATTACAAAGCTGCTCAGCAATATGTTCAACACGTTTTAATGTATCTACAATATTGTTAATTGTTTGCGAACTAGTATCTTTATGTATACTTCGGAAGTTAAAATTAATTACCTGCTCAATATGATGAAGTTGTGTCAAGCTATCTTCTAATAGTTTCTCCATTCGCTCACTTAGTTCAATAAGTCTAAGTGCAATTTCTCGTGCAAGTTCTGTTATAAACCATTGACGTAGAGCAATATTTAAAGTTTTTGGATTAGAAGTTTCGGAAATTAATTGATTTGGATCTTGCCCTAAAAACTCTAGCTCATCAGCAAATTTATAGATTCGATCCTCTATTTCAGCTAGTAAATTACGAGCAAGCTCTGCTTTTACTGTCACAATAGATTGTTCAATTTTGTGTTGTGTTTGATTAATTTGTGAAAGTAATTTATTAGCTAATTCCTTCCAATTATATGAAATATTAGTATCTTCTGGTTTTGTACCTAATCGATTAATTTCTGTTAAAAACTGCTTCTTTAACAATGAAATTTGATGATGACAAGATTTTTCTAAATGTTGATTAAGCGTGACAATTATATTTTTTTGATAATCAAGAAATTCTTGACGAAATATTACTAAAGTTTGATTAAATATAAGCCAGCTACGATAACCATAAACTATTGATTGCTCACGTTTTAATATATCAATTAAATGGTTTTCTGCTCTTTGAGCGCGGTCAAATTCTTTAGATGGACGATAACGAAATGCAGGCAATTCTACCGTTCCAGCTTTTTCTACAGCATTAAAAAAGTTTTCTAAAGTTTTTTGTAAACTCCAAGTGTAATGGTCATATTTAGCTTTAATAGCAATAGTTAAACTATCTTGAATTATCCTTGATTGTGTTTGTAGTTCGCTTTTTCCTTGTTGAAATAAAGCTATTGGAGAGGAAGTTAATAGTTTTTTATCAGGTGATAAAGACTTTTCTGCTGAATTGTTGGATTGAATTTCAAAGTTTTTACTTGTTTCAACTTTTTTTGCTTCAGAAAATAATTGTTTTTCTAAAGTACCAACAATATTTTCAAATAACATATCAAATTGTTTTAAGTAATAACCTAATAAATACCACAGCTTTTCATTATGCCTAGAAGTATTAGCTACACCTGTAGCTAGATAAATTGGCAGAAAAAGCTCAACATAGTAACGCCATAAACGCCCCATAGCAATACTGCGATATCCAGGATGCCTAAGTATAATTTGTCTTATTTTACGTAATCTTTTGATAATTCGTACATAAAAACGGTCAGTAGTATTGATTTGAAAGAACTTATTAGCTTTAGCAATTTGGATATTTTCTTCAAAAGAAAGTCGTCCACGTAGTTGAGCTAAAATTTCTTTTGTTGAAACTGTATTAATTGCAAGGGGTTCAAGTAGTGCTAAAAAGTCTATTTTATCTTGAATTTCTAAACGCCAAGTAACTTGTAAATCCCTAATAGCACCAGCTTGAGCTATTTCATCAAGATAACTAGAGTCTTGAATAATTTTTTCTAGCTTCTGAAATGTTGAGTTATTGATTTCTTCAATTTTGCCAATAGTATTTCTTAGTTTTGCAGCAAGTTGATTAATTGGATCTGAAACTTTTCTTTGGTGAATATCAATAAATTCTTGACGCAGGTTTAGTAATTTTTCTTTTAGTTCTTTATTTTCAATATTTGTCAGTGAAAAAGTTGTTTCTGTTGGCTCAGATGAATAACTATTTTCTAAAACTTTATCAAGTTCAGCAACTTCTTCTGAACCTTTTTGACGGGCTTCTTCAGTTTCTCCAGCACGGTCTAAGGCAAATTTAAGGAGTAGTGGCCCACCTATAATATAAATTAATATAGTTGCTAAAGTTACGGTTTGGAATTGTTGCCCCCAGGAAGGAATATTACTAGCTACTATAGCAGCTAAAACCAGATCTATACCACCTTTTGGGAAAAAACACATCCATAAATATTGCTGAAAATTTTCTGGAGGTTTAGCTAATTTGTTAGCTAAACTAATACTAAAATAATAGGTAATACAACGTAAGCTTACCAGAATTATTGTTAATGGAACATATGCAGCAACAGCTTTTATATCTAGTTTTAATGCTTCAACTGTAAAATAGATAACAAAAACAGGTAAACCAATACTTTCTAAAGCATGAATCATTGTATGACCATGTTTAGAAAAATTTTGAACACAAAAACCTGCTGTTAAAAATACTAGTAATGTTTCAGCGTGTAAAAGTGAAGAGGCATAAGAACCAGCAAATATAATTAGAATAGTAAAAAGAAGTTTTTCTCTGTTAATAAAACGAAGGTAAAGAATAAAGACGATACCTATAATTACACCTAAGACTAATGACCAGCCAAATTCTGCTAGGATAGCTGGCAAAGCTGCTAAAAAGGCTGCTAAATCAATGCCTTCAGGTCTTATCATTAGTTTTGATAAAGCCATACCAACTAAAAATAATGCTACTAAAGCTAAATCTGCTACTACAACAATACCTAATACTAAAGAAGTAAAAAGCCCTTTTGCACGTAAATCTTGAATTACTGCTAGAGTAACAGAAGGACTCATGCCAATAGTGAAAATACTAAATAATAAAGCAGCAGCTATTCTACTTGTTAAAGGCTCATTTTTAAGAAAAACAATTATATTTGGAGCTAGATAAGAAAGTCCTAATATAAGACCTGTTACTAATATAAGTATGGATGGAACTAATATAATAACAATTGCAATAATAGTACGTAGATTAGTTTTTAGTTCAGAGATTTTTAATTCACCACCGCCCATAGTACCAATAATTCCAACAGTTAACACACTAATTAAAGCTAAATCATTTGTTACATCCTGACTAAAAAGGGCTTTATTGGAAGAATTAAATATAAGAGAAGCAAAGTTTGGCCCAAAAATTATACCTGTAACAATATAACCTAATAGAGAAGGCAAGCCTATACGCTTTAATAATTCTCCCATAGTAAAGGCAGTAACAATAATAAAACCTGTTACTACTAATGTTTCTGGTCGAAACTCACCAGTAAAAGAACTAATGCCAAGCAAACGTAAGCCTAACATTAATCCAAACATTATTAATATAGTAATTACTTGCCACATCTTTTTAATAGTCCTAAGTTATATTACTAGTCGCGTTTTGTTGGAATATCAGCCGCATCAATTAACCAAGCACGCATTTTGGCTGGGGCAAAAACTTCACTTAAAATAATGCTAATTAGTAATGTTGAATATATTAAAGGAGTTAAAGTTAGTGTCTTATACAATGCAGCAAAATTTAGTGTCATGGCAATACTTAAACCGCCCATAGACAACATTGCTCTTTCTAGTCCTGGTAAGCGTCCAGATAATGGAGAATTATGTAAGGCTAGGAAAACTCCTAAAGTGTGACCCAAACGTCTTAATAATAAAAAAGGAATAAATAAAAGATATGCCCACCAAGGAGCAATAAATACCCAACTAAGCCCAGCAAAAAAGAATAACATTATATAAAAAGGTCTTTGCAATGAAGCCAACATCATTTCAACTTGGTTCCCATTACGACAAGTATTTATAAGAGTTACTCCTAGAATAAAATTAACAAATATTGGAGATAACCTTAAATATGATGCTAGTCCGCTAGAAAAAACTACTACCCCTAAAACTATAGTTAAAAGTTTTTCATCCTTAAAATCTTTACGTAAAAATGTGCTAAATATTAGACCAAGTATTAAGCCTAATGATAAGTGAATTAATAACCAGTGACCAAAGGTAAAATTAGCTGTTGTTTGACTAGTCCCAGGGTTATAAAAACAAAATATAAGACCAAAACAAATTATTGATAACGAAGAATTTAACTGAGTAATTTTTATTGCTAGATCTGAAGCCGTTCCCTTAGCTTTAAGAAAAGAACTCATTGCATCTAGCCCACTAGCATCAATAACTAGAGAATTTGCACCAGCACAAAGAATTATTGGCATCCATAAAGGAATATCTAGTTTTAATTGATAAATAATTAAAGTTGGTAGTCCAACTACTATTGATAAAGTTGTAATTGAAATTAGTAGAGCAGTTTTTAATAAATCTAAATTTTTTAATAAATTCTTAAAATCTATTTCTAAACCAACCAATAATCCAAGCGAGCCTGTTGCTAAAAATATAGCAAGCCTAAAACGCTCTACTATTTCAGGGTTTAATAGTCCTAGCCCAGGGCCAATAATTGCCCCAAGTAAAATAAATTCTACTCCACTAATAAAACCAAATCTTTTTGCTACTTGATTTACCAATAAATGACTAACTAAATAAGCAACAGCAACAATTCCTAACAATAACAATACTTCCTGAATAGGTCTTTGTCCCGCTCCACCTGCTGCTAATGCTGGTGATGCAGAACAACATAACAAAAATATTATTGTTAATAAAGATAGATAGAACTTGCGTCGCATAAAAATATTATTTTTTGTAGACTAACCCATAGAATAGTTATCAAATAATAAACCATCAATCTAAAAATAAAAAAGAGGCTTTGGAAGAGCCTCTTTTTTATTTTTTTAAGCAAACTTTTAGTTTATCTAAATCTTATCTAACACTAGTAGGGGAATTTGATTCGCCTACGTCAAATCCTGGAGAAACAACTTCTAGCGTAGTGCCGCCTAGTATAGATCTTCTTTGGATTCTGTTATTTAGCGTGTCGCTAACAAAAACGTTGCCAATATCAGAAAGCACAATACCTTCAGGTGCATTAACTGTTCCAAGTACTGTACCTTCTCCCATAAAAAGTGACCAACCATTTAAACTACCATCTTTGTTAATTTGAACCCGATTATTGCCAGTGTCAGCAATATAAACCCGATTTAAGGAGTCAATAAAAATTCCTACAGGTGCATCTACTTTACCTAAACTAGATCCAGAAGAAGCACCAGCAAAAAGTACCCAACCGCCGGCCATTCCTGTAGTAGAAAGCTGAATACGATTATTACCAGTATCAGCAACATAAACTCGGCCAATAGAATCAACTGCAATACCACTAGGTCTTAAAAATTGCCCTAATGCTCGACCTGAAGTAGAACCAGCAAAAACAGACAAGATAGGTTTTGTTGTAGCATCCGTCATTTTAAGAATTCGACTATTGCCAGTATCAGCAATATAAAGAATATCTTGGTTTTCGTCATAAGCTAATGCTTGTGGGCTTCTAAGTTGAGTTGATAAAGTACCTGTACCAGCCATTACTACCCAAGTTTGTCCGCCATCTATAGTACGTTGAACCCGATGATTGGCAGTATCAGCAACAAAGATTACTTGACCATTAGCACTAGTAGCAATACCACGGGGGCCATTAAAATGCCCTGCTGCATCTCCTTCTCCTGCTCCTACAGTTGCCCAAGTTAGCCCTTCATCAGTCGATTTTTGAATTCTATTATTAGCTGTATCAGTAAAAAATATTGCATTATGTTCAAGTGATGGCCCCTTAGTACAAGCTAAATTAAGGTCAGGATTACCACAATCTTCCATTCCTGCCATACTAAAGCTGTAATCATTACAAGAAGTGTCACCAGTAATAATACTAGAAACTACTACTACAAACTTAGATTTTGCAGGAATATTAAAAGAAAAGGTTTGATTGGTTGAACTTGTACCAGAATCAGCTACATAATTTTGAGCAATATTATTAGGATTAAAGCAACCTACATAAGCAGTAGCAAAAATGCTAGCACTTCTACAAGAACCGCGATTTAGTCTTACTGTTACACAACGATCTTCACTAGCACTATTTTCAAAACGATAAGAGTCATACTTAAAACTGCCAGGCAATGTGCCAGGAAAGACCTTACCTCTACCACAATTTGTTGGAATTCCATCACGAAAAATGCGATTTTTTTGCGCACCAGAACTAAAAGGGACTGAACGACTACCTTCACCTAATACACCTTTGACAGTTAAACATTCAGCTAAGGGTTCTGGCTCAATGGTTGATGCCATCATATCAAACTCAGTATTTGCTTCTAACTCTTTAGCTGAAAAATTTTTATTTTCTTTATTTAGTAAGTAAAGATCCGTAGTGTACTTGGTAGGGTTTTCTTGCTGTGCTTCAGTTGAGGTAGTGATAAAAAATATACCAATTATTAAAGTGAAAATTAATATAATTGTAGTGGTTTTATAGGTGTTTTTCATAGAACTTTTTAATAGTATTGCAATTACTTAATACTATTAACCTCCTTAAAGCATTTTATTATAACTATACATTATCGAAAAATTAACATACTTAAAATAAAGAAAAATAATTGCATAAATTACCTTTTAAGGTATACGAAAACGTGTTTAAAAACAAGCCATTTTATTGGTTTTTACCTAAAAAATATTAATATAATGCCTAACTCTTAAAAGCATGCCTAAAGTTCAACAACTTGCTGAAAAACGTTATTTAATCAATACTTTGGTTTATATTTTTTGCTTTTATTTATCAGCCTTTGGTTGATAAAAGCGAAATTTCTGTTATTTTTGTTGTTTTTGTTATTATATAATGTAACTGGTAATGTTTATATATAGTTACATTATGTAAATATCGCACGTATTTTTAATAATACTAGTAAAATATAGGGGAAAGCTGTGATCTTAGAAACAAATAAAAAGTATTTTTTAGTGATTTTTTTGATTTTTTTTATAATATCAATCCAAAAAATTTCAGCTAATCGACTAAATCACCAAAATATAGATATTCAACCTTTAGCTACTAGTTCTTCTAACAATCCAAACTTTGGGCCACCTACTAATATTAGTATTGGAACAAATCCATTTTCTGTATCAAAAGGAGATTTTAATAATGATGGTATAACAGATTTAGTTACACCTAACTTTAATGCTAACAACATTTCCATCTTTATTGGCAATAGCTCAGGTACTTTTAATACACCTACTAATTTACCTACAGGTGCAAGCCCTAGACAAGTTACGATAGGAGATTTTAACAGTGATGGTTTAGAAGATTTAGTTGTAGTAAATCGTAATTCTACATTTGTTTCTTTTTTTCAAGGTAGCCCATCTGTTCCAGGTGTTTTTACTGGGCCAACAAATATAGCCACAAACGCAGCAGGTATTTCTATTGATTCTGCTGATTTTAACCTAGATGGAAATAGAGATTTAGTTGTAGCAACTATTGCTGGTTCGGTAAGCGTTTTTATGGGAAATGGGTTAGGAAGCTTTTCTTTAACACCAACTATTTTTACTCCTTTAGCCCAACCTAATTTTGTAATTTTTGCAGATGTTAACAACGACTTAAAATTAGATATTGTTACTTCAAGCCGTGCAGGGAGTGTTTCGGCTTTTCTTGGTAATGGAACAGGGGGACTAATTGGCCCAGCCCTTAACACTTTAACAGGTTTAGATTCTGCTACTGTTACAGTAGGTGACTTAAATCAGGATGGAAAGACGGATCTTGTAACAGCTAATTTAACTAATGCTAGTAGTTCAATCTTAATAGGTGATGGGACAGGAAATTTTACAGTTACTAACATTACAACAGGAGCAAACCCAACTCAGGTAGCTATCGCAGACTTAAATTTAGATGGAAAACAGGATTTAGCTATAACAAATTCTATTCCAAACACAGTATCGGTTTTTGCAGGTAATGGAAATGGTAGTTTTGCCGCTGCTGTGAATTTTTCAGTTGGAACAACTCCAAATTCTATTATTACAGATGATATTAATAAAGATGGAAAAGTAGACTTAATAGTTTCTAATCAAAATTCTAATAATCTTTCTCTTTTAAGTAATATAACTAGCGTTGTCGTTGCAGCACTACAATTTACAACAACCAATTTTCCAGCAGGTGTATCACCATTTTTTGGAGAACTAGCAGATTTTAACAAAGATGGAAATTTAGATATTGTTGTAGCTAATTCTGATTCTTCTAATGTTGTTAATTCTATCTCTATTTTGCTTGGTACTAGCACAGGGTTTGGCCCAGCCACAAGCTTTCCTGTCGCTGGAAGTGCTGTTAATGGTGTTACAGCAGGAGATTTTAATAAAGATGGCAATTTGGATGTGGCTGTTGCTGCTAGGTTTTCCAATAATGTAGCTGTTTTGTTTGGTGATGGAACAGGAAGTTTTGGGGCATCTACATCATTTTTTTCTGGTGCTGGCCCTCGTGAAATTTCTAGTGCAGACTTAAATAAAGATGGAAATTTAGATTTAGTAGTACCAAATATATTTGATAATACAATTTCTGTATTAATTAATAACTCAATGGGGTCATTTGCTTCTCCTTTGACACTTCCTACACAAAATAACCCTAACTTTGTAGCTATCAATGATCTTAATAAAGACGGAAATTTAGACCTAGTTGCTTCAAATGAAAATTCCGCTAGTATTTCAGTTTTTTTAGCTGATGGAAAAGGAAGTTTTGGTCGTGCTGCTAGTTTTGCTGTTGGAACAACACCAGGACATGTCATATTAAGAGATATAAATAGTGATGGTAATGTAGATGCAATTACAGCAAATTTTTCTGGCACTGTTTCTGTACTCTTAGGAAATGGTTTGGGGAGTTTTGCTCCTACAATTGACTTTCCTGCTGGTTCAAGTCCAGGTGAATCAGCTTTAACAGATATAAATAATGATGGAAAACTTGATCTATTAGTTCCTAATCAATTAACTTCAACAGTTACGATTTTACTAGGGGATGGACTTGGTAATTTTACTTTAACAAGTTCTGTTTCTGTAGGAACAGGGCCGTTAGAAGTTTTTGCAGCGGATTTTAATTTTGATGGTTGTGTAGATTTTGTTACAGCTAATACTGGAGGAGCTAATATAACGCTTGCACTTCAAACAGGTTGTCCATCTATTAGTATTTTACCTGCTGCTTTGCCAAACCCAACACTTAATATTAATTATTCACAACAATTAACTGCAACACCAACAGGAAGTTATGCTTTTTCATTAGTTTCAGGAAATCTTCCAATAGGCTTATCCTTGAGCCGTACCGGTCTTATTTCAGGTATAGCTACTAGTCAAGGAACTTTTACTTTTACAGTTCAAGCTATTGATAATAATCAATGTACTGGTAGGCGTACTTATACCTTAACAGTTGGTGCTAATACTGGAGCCGGAAGAATAGGATTTTCAGTAAATAGTTTTACAGTAACAGAAGGAAGTATAGCAACAATAACAGTAGTAAGAACAAATGGAG
>Ga0268299_1001787_pt1 | contig 32343 bp, 34 predicted proteins | sample NOBtaG_FD_193484 | JGI IMG/M metagenome (GOLD analysis project Ga0268299, IMG submission 193484) | Activated sludge microbial communities from bioreactor in Nijmegen, Gelderland, Netherland - NOB reactor | ecosystem: Engineered > Bioreactor > Aerobic > Activated sludge | place: Netherlands... | reverse complement strand
TCGGCAACGGCATTGCGCATCGGTTGATAGGCCGCACCTCGGCGGCGCGGCAACGGCCCCTTGCGGGCCGCTTCTGTTTGTGGCTCGTGACGATCGGCATGGGCAAGCGATGACCGGGTGATGACGACGAGCACTGTCGCTGTGGCGGGTCGATTCCTACAGTGATTCCATCGACAGCGGGTGCTGCCGAACCCATCAACCGACAGCGGAGCGACACATGAGCAAGACCGACATCGCGGTCGCGATCTACGATTCTCACACTCAGGCCGAAGACGCCATCCACGCGCTCGCGCGCGCCGGCTTCGACGTGAAGACCATCTCGATTCTCGGCAAGGACTATCACACCGAGGAGCATGTGGTCGGCTACTTCAACGCCGGCGACCGAGCACGGTTCTTCGGCAAGCTGGGTGCCTTCTGGGGCGGCATGGCAGGCATTCTGTTCGGCTCGGCACTGATGTTCGTGCCGGTGGTCGGGCACATCGTCGTGCTCGGCCCGATCGCCGCGACGATCGCTGCCGGCCTGCAAGCTGCCGTGCTCGGCGGCGGCTTCAGCGCCCTGGTCGGTGCGCTGACCGCGATCGGCGTGCCGAAGGACTCGGTGCTGCGTTACGAGACGGCGCTGAAGGCCAGCAAGTTCCTCGTCTTCGTGCACGGCGGCGGGGACGCCATTCGCCGCGCTCACGACCTGCTCGGCGCGGCCGGCAGTATCGACGTGCAGACCCACGCCGGTCAGGGGTGATCGCGTCGACACCGCGTCTCCTTTGAAACCTCGAACCTCAACCCCGAACGAAAGACTCGCGCCATGAACACCCGTCACTCTCTCCTTGCAGCGGCCGCGTTGGCCCTGCTGACACCCGTGCCGTTCGCGGCGATGGCACAAGCCACGAAACCGGCGACAGTTCCCGCGGCAGCAGCAGCCCCGGCCAAGGCACCGATCGTGGCCGGGGCGCCGGCCGAGTGGATCCAGTTCGATGACCTCAGCGTCACGCCGGTGATCGACGACGTGAGCCGCCATCTGGCGGCGGCCCGGGCGGCGTTGGCCAAGAAGGACACCGCCAAGGCTGCCGAGGCGATGCATGCCGCGGCACGCGCGCTGGAGGCGCAGGGCGACCGGGTCGCCAAGCTCGACCGACAGCGCGCCGCGGCGGACCTCAAGTCCGCCAAGGAGGTGCACGGCAAGATGACCGCATTGACCAAGCAGCTCGATGCGACGGCGGCCCAGATCCAGGCCGGCAAGGTCAGCAGCACCTCTGCGCTCGACAAGACCTTCGGCAGGGCGCAACGTGCCGACCTCGAGCGGCGCTGGCTGGTTACCGACGTGACGACCTGGTACCCGGTGGCCGAGGAGCCGCAACGGCACTTCGGCGCCGCCATCGAAGCCTATGCGAAGAAGGACTACAAGGCCGCCGCGACGGAAGTGCGCAAAGCGGCATCCTACGTGCGGCTGGAGGCCGCCCGAGCGGCCGGCGACGTGAAGAAGGGTCTCGACACCGCCAATGCCGACCTGGAGAAGACCGCGGCCGCGCTCGACAAGGGCGCCGTCAGGGTTCAGAGGGACATGGAGAAGACCTTCGCCGGCGCCAACCATGCGCTCGCCCTGGCCCATCGCGCACGGGCTGCCGAGTCGTGGGCACGCAAGAGCTACGACCAGGTGGGCTACGAGCTGAAGGCCGCCGCGCACGGGCTCGAGAGCGGAGCGGGCTGGGTGAGCAACGAGGCCAAGGCCGCGACCTCCGCGGCGACGGCGGACGCCCGCGCCATCGGCGACAAGCTCGCCAGCGGCGGCGTCTGGGCCAAGGACGAGATCGCGAAGGGGTTCGAGTCGCTGGGCAGCGGCCTGAACAAGCTCGGCCAGTCCATCGGCTCCAGGAACAAGGCCTCGCCGTTCGACGTCGGCGCCTGAGCGCCTATCCGATGCGGCGGGTTCGCCCGCCGCGTAAGTCCTCCTTAAGCCGCCCACGCTTACGGTCGCCAGCCGCAAACATGCATCGAGGGAATCGAAGATGGAAAACACGCTCAGTGCACCGATGACGCGCACGATGCTGAACAAGGTACCGCTGGTGACCTTGTACTTCTGGGTCATCAAGATCATGGCCACCACGGTCGGCGAGACCGCCGCCGACTTCCTGAACACCAACCTCAATCTCGGGTTGACCAACACGTCGTTGGTGATGGGTGCGCTGCTGATTGCCGCGCTCGTGGTGCAGTTCCGCAAGGACCGCTACGTGCCGTGGATCTACTGGGTCGCCGTGGTCCTCATCAGCGTGGTCGGCACCTTGATCACGGACAACCTGACCGATCACTTCGGGATTCCCCTGCAGACCACGGCGACGATCTTCGCGAGCATGCTCGCGGCGACCTTCGCGGTCTGGTATGCGGTGGAGAGGACGCTGTCCATCCACACGATCTTCACCACCCGGCGCGAGTGGTTCTACTGGGCGGCGATCCTGTTCACCTTCGCGCTCGGCACGGCTGCCGGCGACCTGCTGGCCGAACAGCTCCAACTCGGCTACCTGCATTCTGCGATGGTGTTCGGTGCCGGCATCGCGATCACCTTCGCCGCCTACCGGCTGCTGAACCTGAATGCGGTGGCCGCTTTCTGGATCGCCTACATCCTGACCCGGCCCTTCGGCGCTTCTTTCGGCGACCTGCTGTCGCAGCCGCACGCGAATGGCGGTCTGGGGCTCGGCACCGTTGGCACGAGTGCCATCTTTCTCGGCGTCATCCTGCTGCTGATCATGGTGATGACAAAGGCACAGCGGCCTGTGGTGGCCGAAGCGACGGACGACACGAGCAAAACGCAGTGACGGGTGAGCCAGCAGCTTGCAGCGCCATCGGTCCGAACGGAGCACTCTGATGAGGCATGCCGAGCGCCATCGAAGCGGTGTGGTCGGTTGGCTGCGCGCCGCCGTGCTGGGTGCCAACGACGGCATCGTGTCGACAGCCAGCCTGCTGGTCGGGATTGCGGCCTCCGGGGCCGATCGTCAGGGCCTGGTGGTGGCGGGTGTCGCTGCATTGGTGGCCGGCGCCGCAGCGATGGCAGCGGGCGAGTACGTCTCCGTGGCCTCGCAGGCCGACACGGAGCGGGCCGATCTCGAACGTGAGCGTGGGGAACTGGCTGCAGACCCCGCGGCCGAGCAGGGGGAACTGGCGGCCATCTACGTTGGGCGAGGCTTGGCTCCCGACCTGGCCGTGCAAGTCGCGCATCAGCTGATGGCGCACGACGGGCTGGGCGCCCATGCCCGCGATGAACTGGGGCTCTCCGACCAGCTGGCCGCACGGCCGATGCAGGCTGCACTGGCCTCGGCAGCAAGCTTTGCCGCAGGTGCAGGTTGGCCTTTGCTGGTGCTGGTGCTGGCCCCGCGCGCGAGCCTGACGGCTTGGCTGATTGGCGGGAGCCTAGTGGGACTGGCGGTTCTTGGCGTGCTGGCCGCCCACATCGGCCGAGCGGCACGTGTCCGATCCGCCATGCGGATCCTGGGATGGGGCGCTGCGGCCATGGCGCTGACCGCCGCTGCGGGCGCGCTCTTCCCGGCGTAGTTGGCGCGGCTGGCGCATGACGAAGCCGTCACGTCCTCGTAGTCCGCGCGCGCAGTCCGGCGGAGAGACCGCTGCGACGCAGTGGAACTCCGGGCCGCAGCTGCTGATCTGAGGCCGCGTCAATCTGAGGAGGATCGAACTCGGTGTCGATGGCTGATTTCGAGCTTGATCGGCCCGGACTCCGCGGGCTCTACGCCCGAAAGCTCATGATCGTCGAACGATAGCGCCGACTTGAGCCTCGCCCGCTGGGAAGTGGCCCATCGCGGGCCACCGCGCATGATCTCGAGTGCATCTGAGGTGATGTTCGCAAAAAACAGAGACGGTTCGACGTGATGCTTCTTGATCACACGATTCATGCGCTTGATCCTCTTTTCCCACACATCCGAGTCCGCAGCGTCAGCAGGCGGCCCTGCATCCTGGTAGATCGATGCAGCCCAATGCAAACTTCTCCGGGCTGCGGCCGAAAGAATAGGCACGGCCCGTGCAGCGCGCAGACCAGGCTTGACGAAGTACGGGTTCCGCTCGACGACAAGTCCCCACGATCTCTGTCCCATGGCCGGATCGACCAATGTCGCCTCACGCTTGGTCAAGCCGAAGTGGCGGGCCAGCAGAAGCCTCGAAGCGATCAGCGGGTCTCGGCTGCGGATCTCACTGAGAACTTCGCATGCCTCGGCATCCCGCCCGTCCGGGCGAACGACGAGCGTTTCCAGCAGTCCAGTTGCTTCCGAATCACCGGACTCTGCCGCTAGATGTAGCCAGCTCACGGCTTGCTCAGTCCGGACCATATCCACGGCTTCGCCCAGCAGCAGCGCTCCTAGGATGCGTTGTGCCGATCGGTGTCCGCGGCGCGCGGCCTTCTCAAGAAACACGCGGGCCAGAGGAGGATTGGCGACCGACGATTTGGACGCTGCATGGAGGCAGTACAAGTGCAGCCAAGCCTCATCGAGGCCACCGTCGGCAGAACGCAGCAGCAGTGCGCTGCCCCAACGGAGGTTGGGCTGAAGCGTCAGCTGCCTGGGTGCGAGGCGACCCGAAGGAATGCTGCACATCGCGCGCCCGAGATAGTAGTGCGCCCTTGGGTCGCCGCGATCGCTGGCGCACCGCAGACAAGTCTCGATCCATGATGTCGGGATAGACCCTAGCGATAGCTGCCCTGCGCTGGCCAGGTCCAGGATCGATAGCGTGATCTCCGCGAGATCGTGCGTGGGTAGTGGTGCGAGGGCAGCAATGCTGCCCACGCATCTGACCGCATCGCTCGGCTCGCCCGAGTCCAGCGCCTTCCTCGCCGCGATGGCGTTCAACCGAGCGATGTCCGAGCCGTTTGCGCCGCAGTGCAGGGCCAGAAGACTGGAGGCAATCGTCACGCTTGCTTCGCTCTGCAGAGCGGAAAGCGACTCACGCGCTACGACGTTGCCGCTGTCGGCGCATACGCTCAGCCATGCGCGTGCGTCTTCACTATCGCCATGGCGCACCAGCAACCAGGCAGCCACCCTGATCTGGGCTTGGTGGTTGCCAGACACCGCGACTTGACGCAGTGTCGCCTCGTGACCCGTGAGCAAGAGTTCCTCCAGGGTCAGGCCCTCGACCAGGATCAAGGCAGCTTCAGGCGAACTGCGAGTTGCCGGACCGGTGAGATAAGAGAGCGCAGTACGTTGATGGCGAGGGAATCCGTCGGTCCCGTGCAGGTATCGACGCCCTAGCTCACGACAAGCGACTGGGTCACCTTGGCGAGCCGCCGCGATCATTTGAACGTACTGTCTCTTCACGGCTTTAGACGTCTCGTCGCGATCAGCGGCAAACCGGCCCGCGCAAGCTGCGTCACGCGATGCCTTCAATGCAGACCCCCGCCAGGACAGTAGCTACAGCCGTTCAACCGAAAGATTGCGGTTTGATGACGGTTCAGCAATGTTCGCCTCGGCCATGTCGCTGTAGGGAGACGCTGCCGATCCGAAAGGTCGCACCTCGCGCCGAGATAAACCTCATCGATACGAGGTCTGCGTCTCGTTGTGTGGATGAAGCAACGAAATCGACGTGATCTCCTTTGTCGCAGCTTGTGGAGTTCGTCGTTTCTGATCGGCAAGCAACGTTGCTCGTCTTCGGTCTCTAGGCTGCCGAGCTGGTGGCTGAAGGATCGACGTGCAGCGCGCATCTGCGCGACCGCTGGTTGATCAATCCCATGGCCGTCGCATGTCAACATTCTTTGCGGAGCATTCAATGAAGAAACCGGTACTCGCTTATGTCGTCCTGGGCGTCGCCGCCAGCTCGGCCAATGCCCAGTCGGTGACGCTGTACGGCGTTGTAGACGGCAGCATCAACTACCAAACCCCAGGTGACAGGGTCAACGGTGGCGAGTCGTCTTGGCGACTCGCAGGTGACGGCTCGCATCAGACGGCGGCAGGTAGTCGCTGGGGCTTTCGCGTTGCGGAGGATCTGGGCGGAGGACTGACCGCGACCGCTGTTCTGGAGAGCGGATTCAACTCGGACACCGGGACGTCGGGCCAAGGTGGTCGCCTGTTCGGCCGCCAGTCGTACGTTGGCATCCGGTCGACGTCTCTCGGCGAGGTTCGGCTCGGTCGCCAGCAAACGATGAGCTACGAGATGATGTCCATCATCGATCCAGGCAGCAATGCTTCAGCCACTACGATCAGGGAATCGGTCGTGATCCAGCGTGCCGGATTCGGTGTTGCCGGCGCGCCGGGCGCAGCGTTGGACTCGTACCAGATGTTCGGCACATATGGTGATCGACGCGACAACGCGCTTCACTATTACACCCCAAACGTCGGCGGCTTCGAGGCGGCCCTGTATGCAGCTGCAGGCGAAGGCGTGATTCCTCGGACGAACGGCGGGAAGCTGACGTTTGCGAACAAGCAGTTGCAGGCAGGCGTGTCGTACGAGCAAGCCGAGAAAGTGAACGGCATTGGCGCGGCGGGAAAAAGCTTGACCGTCGGGGCGAGCTATGACTTCGGCGTCATCAAGCTGCACGCCGGATACAACCAAGTGAAGGACTTTGGCTTCGTCAACGCTGGCAACAATGGCTTCTCGCTCAGCGCGCTGATTCGGGACAGCGAGGCCTACACGATCGGTACAACGATCCCGCTCGGTATGATGAAGTTCATGATCAACTACACGGCCGGTACGTTCGCCCTGACCAGCGGCGGCGACCGTGATCTGAACAAGGTGGCTGCCGTAGCGCAGTATCAACTCTCGAAGCGCACCCTGACCTACGCCAGCTACGAACGCAAGGGCGGAGACTTGGCGAACTTTGCGACTGATAAAAGCAATCTCACTGTCTTCGGGGTACGTCACGCCTTCTGAGCGGTTGGGTTCGCGCTGAGTGCGAGCAGTCGTTTCGCTATCGGTCCTGCCAGCAACAGCCGATTGGTCGAGACGGCTGCTCTTGGCGGTGCGAGCTCGAGCGTCACCGTTCGGCGCAGTCGATGCCGGCGTCGAGGGTCTGGGTGGCATTCGGCTGGCCCTCGATTCCAGGATAGCCGTACCGAGGCGACCCGATGCGACGCACTGATGCCGAATGTTCTCGCACCTGCGGATCATCGGCGCAACTCTGAGTCCACGACCGGAGGGCTGAGCCAGTGCGGCGCCTGCACGGTCCCCCGGCCCACCGTCGGGCCGTACCCCCGGGCCGGGGCCCCAAGGCAGCGGGGTGTCGGCGATGGGTACGTGGTCAGTCGATTTCGACAGCACGTAGCCGCAGCGCGTTGGCGATGACGCTGACCGAGGACAGCGCCATCGCCGCGGCCGCCACGATGGGCGAGAGCAGCAGGCCGAAGAAGGGGTAGAGCACGCCCGCGGCCAGCGGGATGCCGGCGACGTTGTAGGCGAAGGAGAGGAAGAGGTTCTGGCGGATGTTGCGCATCGTCGCCTGCGACAGCCTGCGCGCGCGGACGATGCCCATCAGGTCGCCCTTCAGCAGCGTGATCCCAGCACTCTCCATCGCCACGTCGGTGCCGGTGCCCATCGCAATGCCCACGTCGGCGGCGGCGAGTGCGGGCGCGTCGTTGACGCCGTCACCGGCCATGGCCGGCACCCGGCCTTCGCGCTTGAGCTGCTGCACCACGCGGGCCTTGTCTTCCGGGAACACCTCGGCTACGACCTCGTCGATGCCCAGCTCGCGGCCCACCGCCTCGGCGGTGGTCCGGCCGTCGCCGGTCAGCATCACGATGCGGATACCGGCCGCCTTCAGGGCCTGCAGGGCCTGCGGCGTGGTCGGCTTGATCGGATCGGCGATCACGACGAAGCCGGCGAGGCGGCTATCCACCCCGACGAAGATGACCGTGGCAGCCTTCAGTCGCTGGCGCTCGGCCGCGTCGGCCAGCGGACCGACCTCGATGCCCTGCTCGGTGAGGAAGCGAGCGCTCCCGGAGACGATCCGGGCGCCGTCGACCGTGCCGACCACGCCCTTGCCGACCGGCGAATCAAAGTCGCTGACCGGCGACAGCGGCAGCTTGCGCGCCAGCGCGTCGTTCACGACCGCCATCGCGAGCGGATGCTCGCTGGCGCGTTCCACGCTGGCGAGTTGCTGCAGCACCTCGTCGGCCGTGTGGCCCGGGGCCGGCTCGACGTGCACGACCTTCGGGCGGCCTTCGGTCAGCGTGCCGGTCTTGTCGACCACCAGCGTGTTGACCTTCTCCATGCGTTCCAGCGCCTCGGCATCGCGGATCAGCACGCCATGCTGGGCGCCGCGGCCGACTCCGACCATGATCGACATCGGCGTGGCCAGGCCCAGCGCACAGGGGCAGGCGATGATCAGCACGGCCACCGCCGTGATCAGCGCGTAGCTGAAGGCGGGCGACGGTCCCCAGACGAGCCAGGCCGCGAAGGTGAGCAGCGCCACGAGGATCACAACCGGCACGAACCAGCCGGCCACCTGGTCGGCCATCCGCTGGATCGGTGCCCGGCTGCGCTGCGCCGCGGCGACCATGTGAACGATCTGCGACAGCAGCGTGTCGGCGCCGACCTTCTCGGCGCGCATCACAAAGCCGCCGGTCTGGTTCAGCGTGCCTGCCGTGACCTTGGCGCCGGGCGCCTTGGCCACGGGCATGGGTTCGCCGGTGACCATCGATTCGTCGACCGTGCCCTTGCCTTCGGTGATTTCGCCGTCCACCGGCACCTTCTCTCCGGGGCGCACGCGCAGCCGATCACCCACCACGATGGTGTCGATCGCCACGCTGTCGTCCTTCCCGTCCGTGCTGACCCGGATCGCCGTCTTGGGCGCGAGGTCGAGGAGTGCCTTGATGGCGCCCGAGGTCTTCTCTCGCGCGCGCAGCTCCAGCACCTGCCCGAGCAGCACCAGCACCGTGATCACGGCGGCGGCCTCGAAGTAGATCGGCACCGCGCCATCGGCCAGCCGCAGGTCGGCCGGAAAGAGCTGAGGAGCGACTGTCCCGACGATGCTATAGAGCCAGGCCGCACCGGTGCCGAGCGCGATCAGCGAGAACATGTGCAGGCTGCGGTGCTTGACCGACGCCGCGGCCCGCACGAAGAAAGGCCAGCCGGCCCACAGAACCACCGGCGTGCCGAGCAGCAACTGGATCCAGTTCGACAGCTGCTGTCCGAGCACGTGGTTCAGGTTGGTGAGGTGGCCGCCCATCTCGAGCGCGAAGACCGGCAGCGTGAGAACGGTGCCGATCCAGAAGCGCTTCGTCATGTCGCGCAGTTCGGCGCTGTCGCCGGCGACGGCGGTGACCAGCACCGGTTCGAGCGCCATGCCGCAGATGGGGCAGTGACCCGGGCCCATCTGGCGCACCTGCGGGTGCATCGGGCAGGTGTACTCGACCTCGTCGGGGTTGCTCGGGAGCGCCGTTGGGGTTGCGTTGGTGCGCGCGTGACCGTGCTGGTGGTGCTGGTGATCAGAGTGCTGCTGACCGCCATCGGTCCGTGTCGGATTCAGCGGCGCGTGTTCATGGTGCGCACTGTCTCCAAGTGGGCGATCGGTCTTCGCCTCGGCCGCAGCCTGGTGGTGGTTGTGATCGTTGGGAGTTTCCGGGCTGCCTTGCATCGCGTGCTCCTTGTGAGGGAAGACAGTCTGGACCATCCCACCGTTGGAAAGTCAAGCGGCGCGTCGACGCCGCGCCGGGTCGCGGCGCAGCGAGGTCAACGGGATGGTCGTTCCTCGGTTGGCGCGCCGCCGTGGCGGCCATGATGGCCGCGGTGGGACAAGTGCATCAAGGGACAGGCCAGCAGCATCAGGAAGGGCATGGCCTGGAGCAGGTGATCAAAGTGCCAGGTCAGCAGCACGTAGGCGCCGGACACGGGGGCTGCCAGCAGGATCAGGCCGAAGGGGTTGCGCCAGATCGGCGGCTGGCGTGGCGCGGGATGTTCCATGACGAGGGCTCCCGGTCTAGCGCGCGGTGGGCGACTTCATGGCCTCGCGGGCAATCATCATTTCCATCATGTCGATGCGGCGCTTCATGGTCTCGCGGTCTATCGCCATCGGTCGCTTGCCGCTCATGCCCTCGCGCATCCGACCCATCATCGCCATGCCGTCCTGCATGGACTTGCTGTGATCCTTCATCAGCGCTGCGCGCTCGTCCGATGTCTTCGCGGCGGCCATCTTCTGGTGCATCTCGTGCATCGCCACCATCTGCTGCTCGTAGGCGGTGGGTGCCGCCGCTGCGGGCGACGCCGGCGGATGGTGACCCTGGTGCTCGTCCTTCGCGTCGCTGCCGACGACCGCCGCGCAGCCCGTCAGTGCCAGCAGCGCGATCGATCCGACGATGAGCTTCATGATTTTTCCCCGAAGGTGACGAAGCCTTCGTGGCGTCCATGCGGCCAGCTTGCGCTTGTGCGGCGGCGCCGGGCTGACGGAGGTCAATCCCGGCGCGCCGTGGTGCTTCAGCAGCAGCCGCAGGCGCCGCGCCGTGCAGCCTTGACGTCGGGCGCTTGCGGCGTCGGTGCGTCGGATACCGCCACGGGCGTGTAGCCCGCCGCGGCGATGGACTGCCTCAGCTGGTCGGCGGTGGCGGTGGCCGCGTCCACCCGCACCTGGCGGGTCGTCAGGTCGACTGCGACCTCGGCGCGGGGGTCGCTCGCCTGGATCGCCTAGGTGATGGTGCGGGCACAGTGGCCGCAGGTCATGTCGTCGACTCGGAACCGGATCGTGTTGCTCAGGGTGCTCTCCTGCACGTTGATAACCCGGTTACTTTCGTGCTTGTCACCGTGGGAGGGTCAAGCCGCTTGGGGGCCTCGTCCAATTCGCTGCGCAGTCCTTGACCGTGCCACGATAGGAAGGTCTGAACTGACTAATCGTTCGAGAGATCGAGGTGCGCGTCATGATGAACATCGGCGAGGCGGCGGAGGCCTCCGGGGTCTCCGCAAAGATGATCCGGCACTACGAAGGGCGCGGTCTGCTGCCGGCCGCGCGGCGGACCGAGTCGGGCTACCGCCAATACGAGCCCGGTGAGGTGCACACGCTTCGCTTCATCCGGCACGCGCGCGATCTGGGTTTTTCGTTGACCGAGATCGCCGAACTGGTCGGTCTTTGGCAGGACCGGCGGCGGCCGAGCCGGCAGGTCAAGGCCCTGGCCGAGGCGCATATCCGTGAACTGGAGCAGAAGGCCTCGGAGCTGCTGGCGATGAAGACGGCCCTCGAGCACCTGGTCCATGACTGCCATGGCGACGACCGTCCGGACTGCCCGATCCTCGTCGGCCTGGCCGACCCAGGTGTCGCGCGGCCTGTGGCGGGCCGTGCCGCGTCGCGGCCAGCGATACGGCGGGGCTAGACCGGTAGCCGCAGACCGACAGCGTTGCCGTTGGCCTCGGACCGGACGAAGACGCTGCCCCGGTGCATGACGGCGATGGCCCGGACGATGGCCAAGCCGAGCCCGACGCTCTCGCCGCTGTGCTGGCGCGATCCGTCGGCGCGGAAGAAGCGGTCGAACATGCGTGTCCTGACGGCCTCGGGGATGGGCTCTCCGGGGTTGTAGACCTCGACGATGGCTTGACCGTCCTCCTGGGCCAAGCGTAACTCGATCGTGCCGCTGCGCGGCGTGTGCTTGATGGCGTTGGACAGCAGGTTCGACAGCGCGCGCCGCACCAGGCCGGCGTCACCGCGCGAGTGCGCATCGCCGACCAGCTTGGCGGTGATCGACGCGTCGGCGAGGGCCGCCTCGAAATAGTCCAGGGCCTTGCGGGCCTCGGTGCGCAGATCGAGGTCGTGCCACACGGCCGCGGACTCACCGCGGTCGGCGCGAGCCAGGAACAGCATGTCGTTGACCATGCCCTTCATCTCCTCGAGCTGGTCGAGCTGCTGGGCCAGCGTCTGTTCGAGTTCTTCGTGGGGGCGGGCACTGGACAGCGTGACCTGGGCGGCGTTGATCAGGCTGGCGAGCGGTGTGCGCAATTCGTGGGCCACGTCGGCGTTGAAGGCCTCCATGCGGCGGTAGGCCTGCTCGACGCGGTCCAGCGCGGCGTTGAAGGCGCGCACCAGCCCATGCACTTCGGGATCGACGGCGTCGTCGCGCAGCCGCACCGAGAGGGACGCCGGGGCAATGGCGGTGGCTTCCGCCGAGAGCCGGACCAGCGGCTGCAGGCCGCGCCGGGTCGTCCAGGCCGCGAGACCGATGCTCGCCAGCACGCCGATGGTGCAGGCGGCCACCAGCACGACGAGATAAGCGGCCAGCAGGCGCAGGCGCGGACGGATGTCGATGGCGACAAGCATCGACGCGACGGGCAGGGCCCCGGCGTTGTCGACGGCAACCTCTAGGCCCTCCATCGGCGGGCCATCCGCATGCGCCAGGCGCAGCACGCCTTCCATACGCTGGGCGACCGTCGGCAGGGCCGGGTCGCCGACCGTCACGCGGCGCTGCGGGTCCAGCAGCCAGACGCGGAGTTCGCCGTGGCCGATCAGCACGTCGTCGATGTGATGGCGCAGGTCGTTCACGCTGCCGTCACGCGTTTCATCGATGAAGTGGCGGACGATCCGGACCTTGCCGGCCAGGCCGTCGCGGTCGGCCTGTTCGAGCTGGTGGGCCAGGGCCCAGTAGAGGATCCCGCCGACCACGGCGAAGACCGCCACGGCGCTCAGCCCAAGCGTCAGCACGAGCCGCTGGCGGATCGACAGAACCGTCATGGCGGTGGCGCTTCGCCGGGATCGCGCCATTCCATCACATAGCCCATGCCGCGCACGGTGTGGATCAGCTTGGTGCCATAGGGTTCGTCGACCTTCGCCCGCAAGCGACGGATCGCGACATCGACGACGTTGGTGTTGCTGTCGAAGTTCATGTCCCAGACCTGCTCGGCCAGCGTCGTGCGCGACATCGCTTCGCCTCGCCGGCGCATCAGCAGCGTCAGCAGGGTGAACTCCTGCGCAGTCAGCTCGATGCGTTCGCCGGCGCGGTGGACGCGTCGGGCCGACAGGTCGACCTCCAGATCAGCCAGGCGCAGCAGCAGCTGGTCCTCGATCGGCTGGGGCGTGCCGCGCCGCATCACCGCGTCGATGCGCGCCAGCAGCTCGGAGAAGGCAAAGGGCTTGGCCAGGTAATCGTCGGCGCCGGCGCGTAGCCCGCGCACGCGGTCCTCGACCTGATCACGGGCGGTCAGCATCAGCACCGGCGTGTTCTTGCGGGCCCGCAGGTCCTTGAGGACGGCGAAACCGTCCACGCCAGGCAGCATCACGTCGAGCAGCACCAGGTCGTAGTCGCCCTCCAGGGCGAGGTGGCGCCCGTCGATGCCGTCGCGGGCGACGTCGACGACATGGCCGTGCTCTCTCAGGCCCTTGTGCAGGTAGGCGGCGAGCCGCGGCTCGTCCTCGATGATCAGCAGTCGCATGGCGGGGAGGGGCATTTGTCGATGGATGGAGTGTCCGTCAGTGGACGCGCGACCTGCCTCGACGCCATGCGCCCATGACGAAGCTGTAATGATTCGGACCAGTTCCCGACCGAGGTGTAAACGCAACCATTGTTTCGTTCCCGGAACTCCGGCACAGCGTCGAGGGTCCGCAGCGCACTGGCTCGGCCCCTGGGCTCTCCGGTGCTCTCGACTTGAGCTAAGCTCTCGGCCATGTGGTTTTCAGTCCGCGCTGTGTTTATCTGGCTGGTGATGCTGGCGATCCCTCTGCAAGGGGTCGCCGCCTCGGCGATGCTGCATTGCGGCCCGGGACATGAACGCCAGATGCTGCAGGTGAGCGCGACCGATCACCACGACGGTCACTACGGTGCGGACTCTGAGGCCCATCGCCCGGGTGGTATTCACCAGCCCGACAGCACATCCGCGGCTCCGGATGCTGGTCCGGCTGACGATGGGCAGCTGTCGGTGCAGGCCGACCGGGCTCAGCTCGGCAAGTTCAAGTGCAGCGCCTGTGCGCAGTGTTGCGCTTCGGTCGCGCTACTCGGCCGGATGGCCGACCCGATTCGGCTGGAGCCGATGTCGATGGCCCCGGTGATGATGGCGGGCGATTACCCCAAGGTTGCCCAGACCGGCCCCGAGCGGCCACCCCGACCCTTCCTCGCCTAGCGACGCGGCTTGCGCGCGCAACCTTGCGCGCCCCGTCCCGTCGCGATGAACCGTTCCCGGCTGCCCTGGCAGCCGGACCGATCACGAGTTCCTGCGAGGACACCATGCTCCCTTTCCCCATCCGCCGGATGCTGCCGGCGCTGGCGCTGACCGTTGCGGCGGCGGCGCAAGCCGGTCACGATGCCCCCACGGCAGGACGCGCCAGTCCGCTCGACGCGCGTGTCGACGTACCTGCCGTCACCTACGAATCGGCGTTCGCGCGCTACCGCCCGCACGCCGACCAGGCGCTGCGTCCGTGGAAGGACGCCAACGACAACGTCGGCCGCATCGGCGGCTGGCGCTCGTATGCGCGTGAAGCCGCCCAGGAGGAGCCCGCAGTCGCGCCCGGCCCCAAGGCTGCGGGGGGTGAGGGCCGCGCAGTGCCGGCACCGAAGGCCGCTGATGGCCGCCACAAGCACTGAGGACGACCATGCACACAGATCTCATGGCAGACACCCGGCACCCGGGTCTCGGTCGCCTTCGACTGCCCGCCGCCGCGATGTCGATGCTGGTGCTGGCCGGCTGCGCCAGCTTCAGCCCCGACGGCGGCTTCGGTCCGGTGCAGCAGACCGCCAGCGAGCGGCTCGGCAAGGAGGTCCGCTGGGCCCGAAGCGCCGATGACCAGGACCGCATCGATGCCCGCGTGGGCGAGCTGCTGGCCAAGCCGCTGACGGTCGACGACGCGGTGCAGGTCGCGCTGCTCAACAACAAGGGGCTGCAGGCCAGGTTCTTCGAGCTGGGCATCGGCGAGGCCGAGCTGGTGCAGGCCAGCCGCCTGCCGAACCCGGGCTTCAGCTTCGGGCGCCTGAAGCGCGGCGACGAGGTCGAGCTCGAGCGCGGCTACCACCTCAATCTCGCGCGCCTGCTGGCGATGCCGCTGATCCGCCAGGTTGAGGAGCGGCGCTACGCGCAGACCCGCGGCGCGGTCTCGGTGCAGCTGCTGTCGCTCGCCGCCGAAGCCCGCAAGGCCTACTTCACTGCGGTCGCGGCCGAGGAGACGGTGCGCTACATGCGCCAGGTGCAGCAGGCCGCCGAGGCCAGTGCCGAGCTGGCGCGTCGCATGGCAGAGGTCGGCAACTTCAACAAGCTGCAGCGCATGCGCGAGCAGGGCTTCTACGCCGACGCGACGCAGAACCTGGCGCGTGCCGAACGCGCCGCGCTGGCGTCGCGGGAGAAGCTCACGCGACTGATGGGACTGTGGGGCGCGCAGACACGCTTCCAGCTGCCTGAACGGCTCCCCGATCTGCCCGAGGCACCGAAGGACCAGCCCGACATCGAGCGCGTGGCCCTGGCCCAGCGGCTGGACGTACAGGGGGCGAAGCTCGCAGCCGAGCAAACGGCCAGGAATCTCGGCCTGACGAAGACGACGCGCTTCGTCAACGTGCTGGAGCTGGGCTGGGTCCGCAACAGCTCCAACGAGGTCCCAACGCAAACGGGTTGGGACTTGTCGCTCGAACTGCCGCTGTTCGACTGGGGTGGCGCGCGCGTCGCGCGCGCCGAGGCGGTCTATATGCAGGCGCTGAACCGCGCCGCAGAGACCGCGGTCAATGCCCGCTCGGAAGTGCGCGAGGCCTACGGCGCCTACCGCAGCAGCTGGGACATCGCGCGCCACAACCGCGACGAGATCGTCCCGCTGCGCCAGCGCATCGCCGAGGAGAACGTGCTGCGCTACAACGGCATGCTGATCGGTGTGTTCGAGCTGCTCGCGGATGCGCGCTCGCAGATCGCCAGCGTCAACGCCTACATCGAGTCGCTGCGCGACTTCTGGCTGGCCCAGGCCGACCTCGAGATGGCCCTGATCGGCCAACCCCAGCTGTCGGGCGCGGCCATGGCAGCCGGCGCGGGTATGTCAGCCGGCGATGCCGGCGGCGGCCACTGAACATCAAAAAGGACACACCCATGGTTTCCCGACGCAATTTCCTCGGCGGTGCCGGCGCGGTCACCGCGGCGGTCAGCGCCGCTGCGGTCAGCAAGGTCGCGATGGCCGCGCTGCCCGAGCCGGTGATGCAGACCAAGCCCGACACGATGCCGCCGCTGGTGCCAAACACCGGCCGCCCCTACAACCCGGTCGTCACGCTCAACGGCTGGACGCTGCCCTGGCGCATGAACAACGGCGTCAAGGAATTCCACCTCGTCGCCGAGCCCGTGGTGCGCGAGATGACGGCCGGCTTCAAGGCCCACCTGTGGGGCTACAACGGCCAGAGCCCCGGGCCGACGATCGAGGTGGTGGAAGGCGACCGCGTGCGCATCTTCGTCACCAACAAGCTGGGCGAACTGACCAGCATCCACTGGCACGGCCAGCGCCTGCCCAATGGCATGGACGGCGTGACCGGGCTGAACCAGCCCGGCATCCCGCCCGGCAAGACCTACGTCTACGAGTTCGCCGCGCGCCGGCCCGGCACCTTCATGTACCACCCGCACGCCGACGAGATGGTGCAGATGGCGATGGGGATGATGGGCTTCTGGATCACGCACCCGAAACAGAAGCACCCGCTGATCGACGAGGTGGACCGCGACTTCTGCTTCCTTCTCAACGCCTACGACATCGATCCCGGCAGCTACACGCCCAAGATCATGACGATGCTGGACTTCAACCTGTGGACCTTCAACAGCCGCATCTTTCCTGGTATCGACCCGCTGGTGGTGCGGCACATGGACAAGGTGCGCATCCGCGTGGGCAACCTGACGATGACCAACCACCCGATCCACCTGCACGGGCACGAGTTCCTCATCACCGGCACCGATGGCGGGCCGACACCGAAGAGCACGCGCCAGTACGAAGTGACGGCCGACATCGCGGTGGGGCAGATGCGGCAATTCGACTTCCTGGCCGACGAAGAAGGCGACTGGGCCTTCCATTGCCACAAGAGCCACCACACGATGAACGCGATGGGCCACAACGTGCCGACCATGATCGGTGTGGATCACCGCGGGGTTGCCAAGCAGATCACGCAGCTGATCCCCGACTACATGGTGATGGCCGAACGCGGCATGAAGGACATGACCGAGATGGAAATGCCGCTACCCGACAACACGGCGGCCATGATGACCGGCACCGGGCCTTTCGGCTCGGTTGGCATGGGTGGCATGTTCAGCGTCGTCAAGGTGCGCAAGGACCAGAAGCGCGGCGACTACAGCGACCCTGGTTGGTACAAACATCCGCCGGGCACGGTCGCCTACGAATTCACGGGCGCAGTGCCCGACCCGGCGCGCTTCAAGGCCGACGCCAGCCCCGGGCCCGGCTCCATGCAACCGATGGCCAAACCCGCCCAGGACGTTGAGGTCAAGGTGCGCAAGCCTGCCGGCGGCCACTCGGGCCATTGAAGCGCCGCGGGACCCGCACCGCGCGCACCTCCAGCACCCCTGTTGATCGTCACACCCCCAAGGAGATCCCCCATGAAGGAGCCCACCCCAAGACCGATTCCCCGCCGTACCGCCGTCACGCACTTGGCGGCAACGGCTGGCGCCGTGACGATGCCCTGGCTGGCCGCACCCGCGCTGGCCCACACCGACAAGCCGCATGCCAAGGCGGGGCCTGTGCGCAAGGAGCAGAAAGACTGGGGCATCGCCGGCGAGGCCAAGAACGCCAAACGCAGCATCGAGGTCGGTATGGCCGACACCATGCGATTCACGCCCGACAGGATCGAGGTGCGGCAAGGCGAGACAGTGAAGTTTGTTGCGCGCAATACCGGCAAGGTGATGCACGAGTTCGTCATCGGCACGAAGGCCGAGAACGGCAAGCACGCCGAGATGATGGTGAAGTTTCCGACCATGGAACACGACGAGCCGTACATGGCGCACGTACCGCCCGGCAAGACCGGCGAGATCGTCTGGACCTTCAACCGTGCCGGCGAGTTCGAGTTTGCGTGCCTGATCGCCGGTCACTACCAAGCCGGCATGGTGGGCACGATCGTGGTGGCGACGCGATGAAACGGCGGCGCCGCCTGATGCTCGCCGCCACCTCGGCGGCCTTCCTGCAACTGCTGTCCCCGGTGGCCGCGGCGCAGGGCCGCGGGCCGCTGGTGACGGTGTGGAAGAGCCCGACCTGCGGCTGCTGCAAGGACTGGGTGCGGCATCTCGAGGCCCATGGCTTCGAGGTTCGCACGCACGACATCGGCAACACCGATGCACGGGCGCGCCTGGGCATGCCGGTGGCTTACGGTTCCTGCCACACCGCCCAGGTGGGCGGCTACGCGATCGAGGGGCATGTGCCGGCTCGCGAGATCAAGCGGCTGCTGAAGGAACGCCCCGACGCCGTCGGTCTGGCGGTGCCGGCGATGCCGCGTGGCTCGCCGGGCATGGACGGCCCCGAGTACGGCGGTCATCAGGACCCCTACGACGTGCTGCTCGTCCGCAAGGACGGCCGTGTCACCCCTTACCAATCCTATCGATGAAGGAGCTTTCATGAAGACCCAACTGCACACCCTGATCGCCGCCATCGCCTTCGCCACCGTGTCGGTGGCTTCGCTGCCGGCTCTGGCCGCGAACGACCACGGCACGCATGTCGCGCAAGCGGCTGGCGCGGCCACCGACATGACCGACGGCGAGATCCGCAAGGTCGACAAGGAGAACGGCAAGCTGACGATCAAGCATGCCGAGATCAAGAACCTGAACATGCCCGGTATGACGATGGTCTTCCAGGTCAAGGACAAGGCGATGCTCGACAAGGTCCAGGCCGGCGACAAGGTGAAGTTCAAGGCGGCCAGCGAGGCGGGCAAGTTCACCGTGACCGAGCTCGAGGCGGTGAAGTGACCGGTCGTCACATCCAGGCCAACCTCGGGCGCGGCTGAGTGGAGGCGTCGTGGCCCACGAACTCCATGCTGTCGCCGGCCAATCGCACGAGACGCTGACAACGCTGCTGGTCGGCGGCGGCGTGGGCGCGGCACTGCTGATCGGCTTCGTGGCCTACCTCGTGTGGCGCGATCGCCGTCGCCCGCGGCACGGCAGCCCGAAGCCGGGCAGGAAGAACCGGCTGCGCATCCCGCGCGCCGGGCGAGCGCCGTGAGGCCGGTGCGGCGCTCGATGTCGGTGCGTCCGATGTGGGCCAAGCTTTCGCCATGGGCTTGAACCGCGCGCTTCGCCGCGTCGATCGTTGGCGGCATGGTGACGGCGCCGCTGCTGTCGATGTTCGTGGTGCTGGCGGTGTACCGGCTGATGCGCGGTCGGCGCAGCAACCCATCGAGACAGAGCCCGCGCAACAGCGGAGACCCAGTCCAGTGAAGATCGGGATGCTTCCCGATCTCCAACTGCATGAATCAGCGCCGGAGATCGACGTCGGCGACCAATCTCGCCATGGTGAGACGCTCGCGAAGCGTCTCGACGGACCGAGCCTGCCAGAGAATCCGATGCCCCCAGATGCCGGTCGTTCCAATCAACTCCATGGCGCGCAGGCCGCCGGTCGATCCGTCGACGATCGCGTTGGATACCTGGTCATTCCATGCGGCGGACAGCGTATGGAACCCCGGACCCAACTTGAGCCGAACTAGAGAGGCGGGCACGGTAGCCGCCACGGCTCGATCATCAGCCATCACTTCGATCACCCGGTGCGTGTCGCCCAGCGACAAACGCAAGACGTACACCGTCAGAGCCCCTGGGTCAGCAAGGAGCTGCCGGGCTTCTGCTTCAGCGGCCGCCGATGGGACCGCGCCCGGCGTGCACGTCTGTCTGCTGCGTGTCCTGCGACCCGACGGATAACAGTAACTCCCATCCTTTCGCACCGGAGTTGGCCCGAGCGAGGTACATCCCGCCAGCGCCAGCAGGGCAGCCGCCCCACCATCGACCGTAAGCATTCGCCGAGTGTCCACATCAGTTCTCCTCGTCGCCAAGCACTAGGGCCGACTCGGCAACACGTAAGGACGGGAAGAGCCTGCTACCCGACATGCAAGGATGGCCGTCGATCCGCACGCCGGGGGCTATGTGTCGGGCTTTGTCAGCCGCCGCGATTCCACGGGTTCGGCGCCACGTAGATCGTCAACGGCTTGGTCGGGAAGCCTGCCGGGGCGATCTTGGTGATGTCGACCGGGCGGTGTTCCAGGCCGTTGAATCGCCAGGTGAAGCTGCGTCCCTCGTTCGTAAAGGTGACGACGCTGTCGTAGTCGACGTTCATCGTGGCACGGGATCCCACGGCCACCTGGCGCGCGTAGGCGGTTGCCGCCGTCGGCGTGCCGTAGAAGGACTCGCCGTTCATGAACGTGTCGGCGTTGGCGGAGAAGGCTGCGGCGGCGAGGGCGGCGAGCAGGGCGGCGCGAAGGGTCGAAGTCGTATTCATGGAAACCTCCAGATCATCAGGATGACCGGCAGCGCTTGGGCGGTACCGTTGACGCATCGGTTGCGTCATGAGACCAAATCTAGAAGTCGGCCTGGGTCAATCGATGAACAGCGGCATGACGAATCTGCAATGAAGCTTGAGCCATTGACGCGGCGAGCCGTGGCCGCCGGGAGCCCGATGCCGGGGCAGCTCCAATGGGCAAAGATGACCGATCTGTAACGATTCGGACAGAGATCTGTGGAAGGCGTCTGACTAGATTCATGGCGCTCGTCAGCATTTCAAGTGCTGCTGCGGGCCTGCCGGGTTCGGGTTCCCGCTCGGCACGTGGCAGTTCACATAGACAAGAGGTGATTCGATGATCAGGATTTTTCGCAGTGCGGCCGCTATGTCGGCGCTGGTTCTGGCAACGTCGGTCGCGGTCGCGGCTGGAGGCCACGGGGGCAGCCCCGTCGGCGAGCCCGGTAAGGCCACGCAGGCGACCCGCACCGTCGAGGTCGACATGACCGACAACATGCGCTTCACGCCGGCCGAGATCTCGGTGCAGCAAGGTGAGACCGTGCGCTTCGTCGTGAAGAACTCCGGCGCGGTCAAGCACGAACTGGTGCTGGGCACGCCCGAGGCGCTGAAGGAGCACTACGCGATGATGGTGAAGATGCCTGGCATGGAACACGCCGACGACAACATGGTCAGCGTGGCGCCCGGCAAGACCGGCGAGGTTGTGTGGCGCTTCACAAAGGTCGGCAAGGTGGACTTCGCCTGCTTGCAGCCCGGGCACTACGACGCCGGAATGAAGGGGCTCGTCAAGGTGGCGCAGAAGGCCGGCGCCCCCAAGACCGACGGTCACGGCAGCCACAAGCATTGAGTGACGATCGTCACGGCATGGCGGTGGCGTCCGGCACTTGTCGGTGCCCGGTGCCCACCGCACAATCTTCCTCATACCCACACGGAGCTATCGAAATGAAGAACTTCAAACCTCTCCTCGTCACCCTTGCGTTCGCCGCTTCGGCGCCATTCGCGATCAGCGCGTACGCCCAGGCGATGGATCACAGCAAGATGGGCGGCATGAACATGCCTGGCACGAAGATGGACGCCATGCCCTCCTCGATGACCGAAGGCGAAGTGCGCAAGATCGACAAGGAAACCAAGAAGATCACCCTGAAGCACGGCGACATCAAGAACCTGGACATGCCCGGCATGACCATGGTCTTCCAGGTCAAGGACGCGGCGCTGCTGGACAAGGTCAAGGCGGGAGACAAGGTGAAATTCACCGCCGAGAAGGCCGACGGCGCGATCGTCGTCACCGCGATCGAAGCCGCCAAGTAAACGGGCAGGATGAGGCACGACCCGATGGACACACCCAAGCGCCGAACCCTGCAAACCCTGGCCGGCCTGGGTGCGTTGGCTGTCCTGCCACGCGCGTGGGCGCAGGTCCGGGCGGTCGAACTGCGCGACACCCCGGTGTCGCGGGCCTACGACCTGACCGTGGCCGACACGGCGCTCAACATCACCGGCAAGCCCGCGATGGGTATCACCATCAACGGCACGATGCCGGGCCCGCTGCTGCGTTTTCGCGAAGGCGACGAGGTGGTGATCCGCGTCACCAACAAGCTGCGCGAGATCACCGGCATCCACTGGCACGGCCTGCTCGTGCCCAACGACCAGGACGGTGTGCCCGGTGTCACCTACCCCGGCATCCGCCCCGGCGAGACCTTCACCTACCGCTTCAAGCTGCGGCAGTCCGGAACCTATTGGTATCACAGCCACGCCGCGCTGCAGGAAGCTGCGGGGTACTTCGCGCCGCTCATCGTCGAGCCCGCCAAGCCCGACCCCTTCCAGTACGACCGCGACTACGTCGTCGTCATCTCCGACTGGATCGACACGCCACCATCACAGGTGCTGGCCAACCTCAAGAAGGTGGACGGCTACTACAACTACCGCCGGGTGACCACGCCGCAGTTCTTCGCCCAGCTGCGCAGTGCACCCGACGCCAAGGCGCGCGATGCGCTGTGGGCCGAGCGCATGGAGTGGGCCAAGATGCGCATGGACCCCACCGACTACAGCGACGGCGGCGACGAATGGTCGTTCCTGCTGCAGGGCAAACGACCCGGCGAGAACTGGACCGGGCTGTTCAAGCCGGGCGAGCGCGTACGGCTGCGGTTCATCAACGCCTCGCCGATGAACCTGTACGACGTGCGCATTCCGGGCTTGCCGATGACGGTGGTGCAGGCCGACGGTCAAAACGTCAACCCGGTGGAGGTCGACGAGTTCCGCATCGGCAACGGCGAGACCTACGACGTGATCGTGCAGCCCAGTGAAGCCAAGGCGTACACCATCTTCGTGCCGACCATCGCGCGCATCGGCTACGCGCGCGGCACGCTCGCTCCCGAAGTCGGCATGAGCGCGCCGGTGCCCGAGTTGGGGCCCAAGCCCGTGCGCACCATGGCCGACATGGGCATGGCCGGCATGGACATGGGTGGCGGCGGCATGGCGGGCATGGACATGGGCCAGGCGCCGGCGGGTGCGGGCCACGCCGGCATGGCGATGCCAGCGCCAGCCAAGACTGCTACCCCGGACGCCGGCATGTCGGGCATGACGGGCATGCCAGCGAAGCCGACCGATCCGCATGCCGGCATGGCGATGCCCGCGCCGGCCAAGCCCGCCGATCCGCACGCTGGCATGCCCGGCATGGGTGGTACGGCCGACATGCCCGGCATGGGCGCCGCGGCACCGAAGGTCGAGCCCGGCGCCGACGGCCTGCGCCGGCTGAAGTACGCGCACCTGCGCGCTGCAACCCGCAATGCCGACGACCGCGCGCCCGAGAAGGAGTTGCTGGTGCGGCTGACCGGCGACATGGCGCGCTACTTCTGGACCATGAATGGCCAGAAGATGTCTCAGGCCGCGCCGTTCGAGATGGGACTGGGCCAGCGCGTGCGCATCAAGTTCGTCAACGAGACCATGATGGAACACCCGATGCATCTGCACGGCGTATTCATGGAGTTGGTCAACGGCAACGGCATCTACGCGCCGCGCAAGCACACCATCATCGTGCCACCGGCGCAGACCGTCGAGCTCGACGCCACCTACGAGGACGAAGGCATGTGGGCCTTCCACTGTCACCTCTTCTACCACGCCGCCACCGGGATGATGCGCCTGGTCAAGGTGGCTTGAGGATCACGCCGATGCAGAAGAACATGAGTGCGGCGTTGCGCCGCGCGGGCGGCGCACTGCTGGCCGCCATCGCCCTGGGGGCGCAAGCGATGGAGGACGAGTCAATCTACTCCTATACGCGGGTCGAAGCCGACGCCGGCAAGGTACGCGGGCAATCCGGCTCGGCGCAGTCGCTGGCCATCGACGGCTGGGTCGGCGGCGACTTCAACCGCCTGTGGTACCAGCTCGATACCGAGCGGCGCGGCGGGCGAACCGAGGCGGCCGAACTGCAGTTGCTCTACGGGCGCTACATCGCCCCGTTCTGGGACGCGCAGATCGGGCTGCGCCGCGACGAACGGCCCGACGGGCGCGACTACCTAGCGCTCGGCGTGCGCGGGCTCGCGCCCTATGCCTTCGATGTCGACCTGAAGCTGTTCGTGCGCGACGACGGCAAGGTCTTCGCGCGCACGCGCTTCGAGAACGACTTTCTGCTCACCAATCGCTTCGTCGTGACGCCTTCGGTGGGCCTCGAGTGGTCGGCTTCCGACATCGACGCGACGGTTCGTCGCGGCGCCTACCAGGCCGATCTGGGCGTGCAGGCGCGTTACGAGTTCAACCGGCGCGTCGCGCCCTACTTGAGCCTGTCGCGCACCTTCTATCCGCGCGCGCAGCCGGGCGGGGAGACCGCCGCGACGCAGTGGCGCGCGGGGCTGCGGGTACTCTTCTGAGCTGGCTTGGATCAGAGGCCGAAGCCTTTCCGCGAAGCCGCGTGGGGCGGGTCGAAGGACTCGGGTCTTCGTCCCTGACGGCTTGGCGTCCTTAAGTCTTGCCTAAAGGTGGACAACGACCATTGGGAGATGACGTGACGGCCCCGTCGCGCCGGAGAACCCTGTGACAACGCCACCCAGTCCTGCTTCTTTCGACCTGCTCAGGGCCGAGTCCTTCATCCGCGGCGAGTCCACGCTCGCCGTCCTGAGCGATGCCCCGTTCGACGCGGTCGCCGCGCGCCTGCAAGGCAGCTTGGCCGCGAATGGGTTGACGGTTCTTCATGTGCACGAGTTCGACCGCATGCTCGGGGCCAAGGGGTTCGCACTAGGCATGCGCTGCCGTGTCTACGAGGTGTGCGATCCGCACCTCGCGGCCCACCTGCTTGCGCTCGATCCTGGCCTGGCCCATGTGCTGCCGTGTCGCATCGCGATGCACGACCACGGTGGCGTCGTCACGGTCACGACACCCCGGCCGGTGGTGCTGATGGCGGAGTTCTCGCATGCGGCGTCGGTGGCGCGTCTTGCCCGCAGCTTCGAGGCCGGTTTGCAGCGCGTGCTCAAGGGGGTGCAGCCATGAACGCGGCGAACCACGGTGAGCGCGACGTGGAGGATCGCCGCGAGTTGCGCGAATCGCTTCACGACATCCGCAACCACCTCAATGCGATCCTCGGGTTGGTGAGCATGATCCTGCTGCAGTCGCGCGACGAGTCCGTGGTCCGGTACCGGCCGATGGTGGAAGAACAGTCCGAGCAACTGCGCCACCTGATGGCGAACATGGAGATGCCCGCCAAACCGGGCAGCACCACGCCGCGTTCCACGACCCCACCGGTCGATGCGCCACGCTTCGTCCCGGCCCTCGTCGATCTGTATGCGCCCTACGCCGCCGAGTACGGCATGCGGCTCAAGTTTCGCGTCGAGCCCGGCATGCAGCGCTTGGCTGTCGATGGGCGGGCGCTGCATCGCCTGCTGAGTAATCTGCTCGTCAACGCGATCAAGCACTCGGAGGCCTCGCTCGTGGTCCTGCGTGCCGCACCGCTCGATCCGGCTCGACCGCTGGCGGGCGCGCGCTTCACCGTGGTGGACGACGGCGTCGGCATCGAGGCGCCGGTTCGGCAGGTCATCGGCCGGGTGCTCTCCGGCGAGCAAGCGATCGCGGGCGAGTACGACCGATCGGGCCTGGGCATCGTGGCGCGGTTGGCTCGGCAACTCGGTGCCTCGGTCGAGATCGACAGCCTGCCCGACGACGGAACGACGGTCACGGTGGCCGTGCCCTCGCTGCGGATCGAACCGCTGCAACGCGCCGCCTGAAATCGCGGGCCGATTAAGAACCGGCTAAGTGTCCGCCCCGACATTGGATGCGTGTCCAACTTCTTTGCTCCAGGAGCATCCATGACCACCACCCGTTCGATGACCCCCACCCGACTCGTGCTCGCTCTCGTGGCAGCTGGCCTGCTCGGCGGCGCCGGGGCCAGCTTCGTGGCCGGCTCACGCGCCCATGCTGCAGCGCCGGTCGCGCTGACGGCCCCTGCGGCCGCCAGCACCGCGGCGGCGCCGGATTTCGCCCAGATCGCCGAGCGCTACGGTCCGGCCGTCGTCAACATCAGCGTCAGCGGCACGCGCAAGGCATCGGCCGACGAAGGCGACGAAGCGGCCGCCACGCAGCAGCGCGGCTTGCCGGGCATGGATCCGAATGACCCGTTCTTCGAGTTCTTCAAGCGGTTCCAGGGTCCGAACGGTCTCGGTGCAGGGCCTGGCCAGCGCGAGATGCCGGTGCGCGGCCAGGGCTCGGGCTTCATCGTCAGCGCCGACGGCACGATCCTGACCAACGCCCACGTCGTGCGCGACGCCAAGGACGTGACGGTCAAGCTCACCGACCGCCGCGAGTTCGAGGCCAAGGTGCTGGGCAGCGATCCGAAGACCGACGTCGCCGTGCTCAAGATCGACGCGAAGAACCTGCCCACCGTGCCGCTGGGCAACGCGCGCGAGCTCAAGGTCGGTGAATGGGTGCTGGCCATCGGCTCGCCGTTCGGCTTCGAGAACAGCGTCACCGCCGGCGTCGTCAGCGCCAAGGGCCGTTCGCTGCCCGAGGACAGCTTCGTGCCCTTCATCCAGACCGACGTGGCGGTGAATCCGGGCAACTCCGGCGGCCCGCTGTTCAACGCGCGCGGCGAGGTCGTCGGCATCAACTCGCAGATCTTCAGCCGCACCGGCGGCTACCAGGGCCTGTCGTTCGCGATCCCGATCGAGCTGGCGAGCCGCATCAAGGACCAGATCGTCGCCACCGGCAAGGCCAGCCATGCGCGGCTGGGCGTGGCGGTGCAAGAGGTGAACCAGACCCTGGCGGATTCCTTCAAGCTCGACAAGCCCGAAGGCGCGCTGGTCTCGAACGTCGACGCTGGCGGCCCCGCAGACAAGGCGGGTTTGAAGACCGGCGACGTGATCCGCAAGGTCAACGGCCAGCCGATCATCGCCTCGGGTGACCTGCCGGCGCTGATCGGTCAGTCGACGCCGGGAGAGAAGGTCACGCTCGAGGTGTGGCGCCAGGGCAAGCGCGAGGAACTCAGCGCCAGGCTCGGCGACGCGAGCGACAAGAAAGCGCAGGTGGCCAAGGCTGACTCTGAACTGGGCAAGGGCAAGCTGGGCCTTGCGCTGCGCCAGTTGCAGCCTCAGGAGAAGCGCGACGCTGGTGTGGACGGCGGCCTGGTGGTCGAGAACGCCGCCGGGCCGGCAGCACTGGCCGGCGTGCAACCGGGCGACCTGCTGATGGGCATCGACGGCAAGCCGGTGCAGAGCATCGAGCAGGTGCGCGAGGTGATGGCGAAGTCGGGCAAGTCGGTGGCGTTGCTGATCCAGCGCGACGGCAACAAGATCTTCGTGCCCGTGCGCATCGGCTGAGCGTGGGGATGCACGGGCCCGACTCGGCGTCGCCGCTTGCGGGTCGGGCCGGGGGCGGCCCGACTTCTCTAGCGCCCGCGGGCGGGCGGAGCGACCCACCGTCCAGCGGGCTGTCGGCCCACATCCTGCCGACATCGGCCACGATGATCGGCGTGTGCCTGACGGCCTTGTACATCAGCCTGCTCGGGCCGGCAGGTACCAGCCGCGTGATGGTGGACAAACTGCTCGCCGTCGACGCGCTGGTGTTTCTGGTGAGCGCCACGCTGTCGTTCGTCTCGATGCGCTCGGGTCGAAAGGGCCGGCGCTTCGAGGCGCGCGCCGAGGCAATCTTCCTTGCCGGCCTGGGGATCCTCGCGCTGGTGGCCATGGTCCTGGCGTTCGCGGTGGATTGACACTGCATGAACACGATCTCCGCTGCTGCTACTTCGCGCGCACCGGGTTTGCGTTCGGCGCTGGCCGACGCATGGGCGCTGGCGGCACCGTTCTGGCGCGCGGCAGGGCAGTGGCGGGCCTGGTTGCAGCTGACCGGGGTGATCGCGTTGACGCTTTTCGCGGTATGGCTGAACGTGCGCTTCAGCGACTGGAACAACGCCTTCTACAACACGCTGCAGAACCACGACCTTGGCGCGTTCTGGCACCAGCTGGGGGTGTTCGGCTTGCTGGCCGGTGTGTTCATCGTCGTGGCCGTCTATCGCCAGTACCTGCAACAGCTGCTGTTCATGCGCTGGCGCACCTGGCTCACCGAATGGTTGCAGCAAGGCTGGCTGCGTCCTGGCGCGGCCTACCGGCTTGGCGCAGGCGGCCTGCACCGCATCGACAACCCGGATCAGCGCATCGCCGAAGACGCGCGCGGCTTCGTGTCCTCCACGCTCGACCTCGGGCTCGGGGTGTTGAACGCCAGCGTCACGCTGCTGTCGTTCGCCGGCATCCTGTGGCGCCTGTCCGGCGACCTGCCGCTGCCGTTCTCGGATGGCATGGTGATGTACGGCTACATGCTGTGGGTGGCGATCGGCTACTCGCTGCTGGGTAGTTGGCTCGCCCACCGGCTGGGCCGGCCCCTGGTGGCCCTGAACGGCGAGCAACAGCGCGTCGAGGCTGACTTCCGCTACGCGCTGGTGCAAGTGCGCGAGCACGCCGAAGCGATCGCGCTGGCGCGAGGTGAGGACCGCGAGGGGGGGCGGCTGCGCGACCGATTCGGCGCCGTGCGTGCCAACTGGACCGCGCTGATCCGCACGACCAAGCGCCTGACCTGGTTCTCGGCCGATTACGGGCAGATCGCCAACGTGTTCCCGATCCTGGCGGCGGCGCCGCGCTACTTCAGCGGCGCCATCCAGCTGGGCGGACTGATGCAGACGGCGCAGGCCTTCGGCCAGGTGCAGGGTGCGCTGAGCTGGTTCATCGACGCCTACCCGAGGCTCGCGGAGTGGCGCGCGACCGTCCGCCGGCTGGCGGCCTTCGTGGCGGCATGCGACGCCGTCGATGTGCGCGTCGCTGCGCCGGGCCCGGTGCGCGTCCAGGCGCTCGATGCCGAGCTTCGCTGGGGGCCGCTGGTACTGGCGAACGCGGAGGGTGCCGTCGTCACGCAAGTACCGCCGGCGCGCATCGATCGCGGCGAGCGCGTGTTGATCACCGGGCCGTCCGGCGCGGGCAAGAGCACGCTGGTGCGCGCCATCGCGGGCCTGGCGCTGGGCGGCGCGGGTCACATCGCATTGCCGGCCAACACCAGCATCATGTTCGTGCCGCAACGGCGCTACCTGCCGGACGGCAGCTTGCTTGAGGCGCTGGCGTATCCGCGCGCGCCCTCCGAGTTCGAACCGGCGGACATCGCTGCCGCGGTGCAGAGGGCAGGGCTGACGAGGTATGGCCATCGCCTCGGTGAGGCAGCGCGATGGGCGTCGTTGCTGTCCCCGGGCGAGCAGCAGCGCGTGCACTTCGCGCGTGCTGCTGCATCGCCCCGGCTGGGTGCTGTTCGACGAGTCGAGTTCGGCGCTCGACGAAGCCGGCGAACGCGAGCTGTACCTTGCCGTTCGGGAGCACTGCCCGGCGACGACCGTGCTGAGCGTCGGACATCGCAGCAGCCTCAAGCCGCTGCATGATCGCGAGTGGTCGCTGCGCGATGGTGACGTTCGGGCACCGCGTCTCGCGGCTTTGCCCGCAGCCGCTACAGCGTGATCAGCATCGCCGCGACAGTGGCGGCCATGGCGCCCGTGGCGGTCCATCCTAGCCAGCGCAGACGGCGTCCGATGACGTGTTCACCCATCGTGTCGCGGCGGCCGGCGAGCATCATCATCACCGCCATGATCGGCACCGCAATCACGCCGTTGACGACTGCAGACCAGAACAACTCCTTGACCGGGTCGGTGGGCGTGAAGCAGAGGACCACGCCGCCGACGGTGGCCACCGCGATCACGCCGTAGAAGCCGCGGCCTTCACCCTGATCCAGGCGCAGCGCGAGGCTGCCTCGCCAGCCCGCCGCCTCGGCCACCGCATAGGCCGCGGAACCCGCGAGAACCGGTACGGCCAACAGGCCCGTGCCGATGATGCCCAGGCTGAACAGCAGGAACGTGAAGTCACCGGCGATCGGCCGCAGGGCCTCGGCGGCCTGAGCCGAAGTCTGTATGTCGCGCAGGCCCGCGCTGTGCAGCGTGACGGCTGTGCTCAGGATGATGAAGAAGGCGATCAGGTTGGAGAAGGTCATGCCCGCGATGGTGTCGATCTTGATGCGGCGCAGGTGGCCACGCACCTCGGCCGCCTCGCGCCGCGATGGTTCTTCGACGCGCACCCCCTCCATCTCCTGGGCGGCCTGCCAGAAGAACAGATAAGGGCTGATCGTCGTGCCGAAGACCGCCACCACCGTGAGCAGCACCTCGTGTGCGTGGTCGAGCCGCGGCCAGACCACGGCGAGCAGCACCTTGGGCCAGTCGATGCGCAGCGAGAACACCACCGCCACGTAGGCCAGCAGTGCGAGCGTGAGCCACTTCAGCCATCGCACGTAGGTCTCATAGGGCAGGAAGACCTGCAGCACGAGACACAGCAGGCCGAAGCCCACGGCATAGACATGCGCCGAGCCGCCGACCAGCAGGCGCAGGGCCTCGGCCATGGCCGCGATGTCGGCCGCGATGTTCAGCGTGTTCGCCGCGAGCAGCAGGCCCACCACGGACAGCAGCACCCAGCGAGGGAAGCGTTCCTTGACGTTGGCCGCCAGTCCGCGCCCCGTGACGAAGCCGATGCGCGCGCTGACGATCTGGATCGCCGCCATCAGCGGCAGCGTGAACACGACGGTCCACAGCATCGCGTAGCCGAATTGCGCGCCAGCCTGGGAGTAGGTGGCGATGCCGCTCGGGTCGTCGTCGGCGGCACCGGTGATCAGGCCAGGCCCCAGCAGCTTCAGCGAGCGCCGCAGTGAGGGCGGGGACAGCTTGCGAACGGGCTTCATCGGATCGCGTCGCGGCACGTCCGCGACGGAACTGTCCGGCCCCAGCGAAGTCCATCCGCAGTCGCAGAGCAGGAGACAGCCGTATGTCCGACGAGTTTGATAACGATACCGGCGATGCGTGGACTGCGGCGGCCGACCACACGGTGCCTCAGCCGCGATCGCCTCATGCGGCGGGGCAGACCGCCGCGCCGCGCTTGGTGGCGCGCCTGTACGCCAGCGCCGATCAAGGCTTGCGTGCCCGAATGTTGAACTGCTTGACGCGCCCGCTGGGCCCTTTGGGCCTGGTGGCGTCGGGTGCGTTCGCGAGCTTCCTTGCACGCGCCGCAACGCCGGGTACGACGGTGGCGATAGAAGACGCCGCGCGGTTCACTCGTGAACAGGTCTTCGAACTTGCGCGCTTTGCGGAGCAGGTCAACCCCGACGTGCTGCAGCAACTCGCCGGCTTGTTCAACGACAGTCCGCTCGGCTTGGCAGGTGTCAGCGCCGCCGCGTTGGCCCTGCTGGCGCGGACCTTCCAGCGGACGCAAGAGCTCTCGATCGCCCGACCGTCGGAGTCGCCCGCTGGGGCCGACCCAGGAAACGACCGTCTTCGCCACGAAGAGACTGGACGCTGACGCGCCTCGCCCCACGCGGTTCGCCTACTTGCTCGGGTAGGCAAGATCGGCGCGGCGGTTCTGCGACCAACTCGATTCGTCGTGGCCGGTGGCCTTGGGCTTCTCCTCCCCGTAGCTGACGGCCTCCATCTGCGTGTCTTTCACCCCGAAAAGCTTGAGGGCGCGCAGCACCGCCTCGGCCCGACGTTGGCCGAGGGCGAGGTTGTACTCCGCGCTGCCCCGCTCGTCGGTGTTGCCTTCGATGCGGATCGCCACGGCCGGGTGCTCGGCCAGGAACTTGCCGTGCCGCTCGATCAGTGGCGTGTACTCGGACGTCACCGCATAGTCGTCGTAGCTGAAGTAGACGCTGCGTTCGCGCGACAACGGACTTTGCGGGTCGAGGTAGGCCGGCAGCGCCGAGCCGGCTACGCCACCGGCGGTGGTTGGCTTTGGAGCGGCCACCGGCGTTGCCGGCGCGGAAGGCTTTGCGGGGACGCTGGTCGGTGCCGCCGATGCGGCAGCAGCAGACGCCGCAGGCGGCGTGCTGCTGCAAGCGGCGAGGAATACGGGTAGCGCCGTGGCGGCCAACAGGGCGTGGCGAAGGTTCATCGGTGGTCTCTCCTGGGAATGAACGCGCCACGATCCGGTCAGACGGGATCGCAACGGCGTTCGGAAGGGCATCGGCCTCAGGCTACCTGCGGGCGACTTAAGGCTGGGTTAAGCCGCCGGACCATAGCCTCAACGACTGCCAATAGGGTCGTCTGCGTGAAGCGTTCGACTTGGTTCAGCCAGGAACTGTAGGTGAGGATGAAGTGCATGCGCCATCGCGGCCTAGCCGCCAGCCATGCCTTGATCTTGGGGTGGTTGTACGTGGCGTAGTTGTCGGCGATGCAATGAACGTCAAGCTCGGCGGACACCGCCTTGTCGATCTCGCGCAGGAAGGCCAGGAACTCCTGATGCCGGTGCCGCGGCTTGCAGGTGGCGAGCACTGCACCGTTGAGCACGTTGAGCGGCGCGAACAGCGTGGTCTTGCCGTGGCGCTTGTAGTCGTGCGTGACGCCTTTCCGGCCATGCAACATGACGAGCCGTACATGGCGTAGGTACCGCCCGGCAAGATCGGCGAGATCGTCTTGACCTTCAACCGCGCAGGCGAGTTCGAGTTTGCCTGCCTGATCGCCGGCCACTACC
>Ga0268299_1001786_pt1 | contig 32345 bp, 26 predicted proteins | sample NOBtaG_FD_193484 | JGI IMG/M metagenome (GOLD analysis project Ga0268299, IMG submission 193484) | Activated sludge microbial communities from bioreactor in Nijmegen, Gelderland, Netherland - NOB reactor | ecosystem: Engineered > Bioreactor > Aerobic > Activated sludge | place: Netherlands... | reverse complement strand
GATCGTGAGGCAGCCGGTTCAGAAGGTCGTCGAACTGGTCTGCGAGTAGAGGGAGTGCTTGTTCCATTTTCTCATGGAATCATAACACTTTACCCAAAAGCTAAACTATTACTTTAACGCGTATGGGAGGTGCCCCCGCAGGGGGCGGAGGGGTCGAGAGCAACACACGCTTTGCCAGAACGCTCATCATCGTGACGACCCCGAGCGGCGACTCATCCCGAGACCCTTGGCTCATGACCCCTCCGCCCCCTGCGGGGGCACCTCCCCGCGCTTCGCGCAGGGAGGACAGCATGATGCGTGAACTCGGCAGCGTAGGACGGGGGACGGATTCGAGATGTTTCCGCTCCGTAGCAGCGAAGCTGGGGAGGAGAAGAAGGAGCCAACGCCGCCAAGCCGGGTGACTCCCTTCACCGCGGCTTGCTAACCTCCGGCCAACACGGAGGGTTTCATGGCAAAGTTCGGCATCGGCCAGTCGATCCGCAGGGTCGAGGATCCGCGCCTGCTCACGGGCGGCGGGCGCTACACCGACGATACCCGGCTCGAGGGCGCGGCGGCGCGTGCCTACGTGCTGCGCTCGCCCCATGCGCATGCCGACATCAGGAAGATCGACGTCGCGGCCGCCGCCAAGGCGCCCGGCGTGCTGGCGGTGTTCACCGGCGACGACGTCAAGAAGGCCGGCTTCGGCGACGTGCCCTGCCTGGTGCCGCTCGACAACCGGGACGGCACGCCGCGCGGCGAGACGCCCCGGCCGATGCTGGCGCAGGGCCGCGTGCGCCACGTCGGCGACCCCGTGGCGCTGGTCGTCGCCGAGACGCTCGAGCAGGCCAGGGATGCCGCCGAGCTGATCGAGGTCGACTACGCTGCGCGCCCGCACGTCGTGGGCACCTACGAGGCCGCCCAGCCCGGCGCGCCGCTGGTCCACGACCACATCAAGAGCAACATCGTGTTCGACTGGGAGATGGGCGATCGCGCCGCGACCGATGCGGCCTTCGCGAAGGCCGATCGCGTGGTCAAGCTGCAGCTGGTCAACAACCGGCTGGTCGTGAACTCGATGGAGCCGCGCGGCGCCATCTGCACCTACGATGCCAAGGACGACCGCTCGACGCTTTGGCTCTCCTGCCAGGGCGTCAGCATGATCCGGCCCGTGGTCGCCGACCTCATCCTCAAGATCGGCTCGCCCAAGCTGCGCGTGCGCACGGGCGATGTCGGCGGCGGCTTCGGCATGAAGATCTTCGTCCATCCCGAGTACCCGATGGTGGTGTGGGCATCGCGCGCGCTCAAGCGCACCGTAAAGTGGATCCCCGATCGCCAGGAGGCCTTCCAGTCCGACATCCAGGGCCGCGACCATGTCTCGATCGCCGAGATGGCGCTCGACAAGGATGCGAGGTTCATCGGCTGCCGCATCACGACCTACGCGGCACTGGGCGCCTACCTGAACCACTTCGCGCCGTTCATCCCCACCCTGGCCGGCAGCTCGATGCTGGTCGGCCTCTACCAGACGCCGGCGACCTACGTGAACGTCAAGGGCGTGCTGACCAACACCGTGCCGACCGATGCCTATCGCGGCGCCGGGCGCCCCGAGGCAGCCTATCTGCTCGAGCGCTTCGTCGACCACATCGCGCGCGAGACCGGGCTCGGTCCCGACGAAATCCGCGCCCGCAACTTCATCAAGCCCGGTCAGATCCCCTTCAAGACGGCGCTGGGCGACACCTACGACTCGGGCGACTTCGAGACCGTCATGCGCAAGGCCATGGACAAGGCCGACTGGAAGGGCTTCGCGTCTCGCCGCGCCGCCTCCGAAGCCAGGGGCAAGTGGCGCGGCATCGGCATGGCGACCTATGTCGAGAAATGCGGCGGCGGCGGCATGCCGGAGACCGCGATCGCGAAGTTCAACGACGATGCCTCGCTGACGCTCTATCTCGGCAACCAGACCAACGGCCAGGGCCACGAGACGGCGATCCGCCAGATCGCCTCGGCGCGGCTCGGCATCGACGCCGAGCGCATCGATATCGTGCAGGGCGATTCGGACGTCACGCCCGAGGGCATGACCGGCGGCAGCCGCATGGTCTCAGTGGCCGGCGTGGCGACGCTGGGCCTCGCCGACAAGATCATCGCCAAGGGCAAGCTGGTGGCAGCGAGCGTCCTCGAGGCGAGCGCCGCCGACATCGACTTCGCCGACGGCAGCTTCAAGATCGTCGGCACCGACCGCTCGATGAGCCTGTTCGACGTCGCCACGGCAGCAAAGAACCCGAAGCATGTGCCGGCGGGCGAGAAGCCCGGCCTCGACGACGATTTCACGCGCATGCCCGACGCCGACACCTTCCCCAACGGCTGTCACATCTGCGAGCTCGAGATCGACCCCGACACCGGCACGCTCGAGATCCTGAACTACAGCGTGATGGACGATTTCGGCATGGCGCTCAACCCGCTCCTCCTGCAGGGCCAGGTCCACGGCGGCGTCGGCCAGGGCGTCGGCCAGGCGCTGACCGAGAAGACCGTCTACGACAAGGAGTCGGGTCAGCTCCTGAGCGGCAGCTTCATGGACTACGCCCTGCCGCGCGCCGACATCGTGCCGGCGGTGGCCTTCGACATGCACAACAGCCCGTGCACGACCAACCCGCTCGGCGTCAAAGGCGCCGGCGAGGCAGGCGCCATCGGCGCCCCGCCGGCGGTGATCAACGCCATCGTCAGCGCCATCCATCCCCACACCGGCGTGACGCACGTCGACATGCCGGTCACCGCGGCGAGCCTGTGGGCGGCGATTGCGGCGAACCGGGCGAAGAAGGCGGCGTAGCGCCGTCGATCCATTGGATCGCGGGCATGCTCTCCGCCGCCCCTGCCGTCCTCCCTGCGCGAAGCGCGGGGAGGACAGCATGATTTGTGAACTCGACAGCTGCTCCGCGGGCGAAGAGGAACTGCGTTGTATTCACGGCGTGGCGGCGACAAGGAAGGTTGAATCGCCGCCATTCGACAACAGAATGTGAACCGGAGCCGGCCCGCGTATGCTGTAGCTTCCGATACGGAGGAAGACGAATGCCAGCCCCCGATCTCGCAGCCCTCTGGGAAGCCCACTGTCGCCACGAGTTCGAGACCCGCGATGTCGACGCCACGATGGCGACGATGGTGGCGCGGCCCTACGTCAACCACATCCCGACCATGACCGGCGGCGTCGGGCACGACCAGCTCAAGCGCTTCTACAAGTACCACTTCATCGGCGGCAATCCGCCGGACACCGCTCTGCGGCCGGTCAGCCGCACGGTCGGCACCAACCAGATCGTCGACGAGATGATCTTCAGCTTCACCCACACGAGCGAGATCGACTGGCTGCTGCCGGGCATCGCGCCCACCGGCAGGCGCGTCGAGATCCCGCTGGTCGCGATCGTGCGCTTCGAGGGCGACAAGGTCGCGCACGAGCACATCTACTGGGACCAGGCCTCGGTCCTGGTCCAGGTCGGGTTGCTCGATCCGAAAGGCCTGCCGGTAGCCGGCATTGAGACGGCGCGGAAGGTCATGGACAATGACCTGCCGTCCAACGCGATGATGCGGCGCTGGCCGGAGAGCGCCGGAAAGCCGATCTGATCCGGAGTCGACGCGTCGCCGAGGGGGCTTTCGATGCCAATGCGCTGGGATATCGACCATTCGCGCAAGTTCATCCACATCGTCGCCGAAGGGTTGCTCACGCTGAAGGACATGGAGGAGCATTTCGACGCCCTCGTCGTCGCCAACGCCATGGGCTACGCCAAGCTCGTCGACGTGACGAACACCCAGCCGGTCTACAACGACGACGACGTGATGCTGATGGGCGCGCGGCTCAGCGCCTACACGGCGGCGCTTCCGAGCGGCCCGCTCGCCGTCGTCGGAAAGCCCAACCTGCGCGGCACCTTCAAGCGCTTCGTCAACATCTCGCCGTCGGACCGGCCCGCCAAGTATTTCTCGTCCGAGGACAAGGCACGCGCCTGGCTCGCCAAGGTCAGCCCGGCATAGCCCACGGCAACGGCCGCGATGAGACAATCTCCCGGGAGCTCTCGCCATCGGCCATCGAGAGCAGCGCTCGGCCTGCTCGCCGCTACGGCGCTGGTGGCCTGCGACTTCACGGCGAGCGGGATCGGCGGCGCCTACTACGCGCCGCAATACGACTACGGCGAGTTCTTCGCCGCGACCGACGGCCGGAGCTTCCAGGTCGTCATGTCCGGCAGCCCCTTCCCCACCCTGCCGGCCGACGAGGTCAAGCGCCGCCTGCTGCCGATCCTGCAGGCGAACAAGCCGCGGCCCAATCTCACCTTCACCTACCAGGCGCCCGTCGAGGTGCCGCGGCCGAACTACCGGCTCGTGCTAGTGTTCGACGCCGGCAACGACCTGACGGCCGAGCGCGTGTGCAGCGGCCAGTTCTGGCACAAGCCGCCGGTCGCGGGCCGGCCGTTCAACGTGTTCGCCGTCTACTGCCGCGACGATCTCCCGCTGTCGCAGACCACTGCCTGGAGCGACGCGACCGGCCCCGACGACTCGCGCCTCGGCCCGCTGATCGCGCAGCTTTTCCTCGTGGTGTTCAACGACCAGGTCTGGCGGCGCCGCCTGCTCGGGCCGTTCGTCCGGCGCTGACGGGCAATCTGTTTCGCGGACCTGCCGATCATCCTTCCTGGCAGTCGATCGCCATCCTACGATACCGCGCAAAGAGACTTTCAAAGAAGGCGCGCGTCCCTTGCTCAACTCGACGTTCCTCGACGCTTACGGCAATCAGCTGGCGACCGCGCAGGATTTCGCTACCCTCGCCTCCTCGACGAGCCTTTCCGTCGCCCAGCAGGTCCTGGGGCCCCTCTTCCCCGGGGCGACGATCGCTGCGGCGCCCAGCGAGGCCAGGCTGGTCGTTGGCTTGACCCTCGAGCGCGCGCAGGATCCGACGGCGCTGCTCGCCAGCGATTGGGCAACCCGGCAGGCGGCCCTCGCCGATCCGGCGACCGTGTGGTCGCAGTATGGCGCGTCCACCGCATCGTTCACCGCGACCCAGCAGGCGCTGGCATCGCTGCTCGGGGTGTCGAGCCTTCCCGTGCTCGACGGTTACGTGTCCTCGGCCGAGAACCGCACGATCTGGCTGGCGCTGGATGCGACGCAGTTCGAGCAGCTCTTCGGCACCGGCCTGCTGGCGATATCGACGGGAAACAGCCACGTCGCGGCCTGGGCGGGCAACCTGGTGCTGGACGTCAGCATACCGAACGTCGACGGCGTGTGGCTCGAGCAGGCCGTCGAGGTGCCCAACCCGGCCGTTCTCGCCACGCAGGGCGTTACCCTTTCAGCCGGCCCGCTGGGGATCGGCAACTCCACCACGAGCCAGGTCATCGCCACGCCGGCCGCGATCGCGGCCAACTACGGCTTCCCGCTGTCCACGGCGGCCGGCGCGGCCGCCGCCACGCCGGCCATCGCCCTGGTGGAGGACAATGTCCCCTATGCGCAGGCCGAGCTGCTGGGATACATCAACCAGTATCGGACGCAGCTCGGCCTGCAGCCCTACACGGCGTCGCAATTCCAGGTTCTCTCCCAGGACAGCTCGGCGGGCAGCCCGGGCGAGCTGACGCTCGACATCTCGGTGATCGCCAGTGCGGCACCCAACAGCACGCAGTATCTCTATTCCTACATGGCCGGCACGCCGTTCGCCGCGTTCCAGCAGGCGTTCTTCGCGACGACCAACAAGACGAGCGTACTGAGCTCGTCCTACGCGTTCTTCATCCAGCCGACCGCCAGCTCGCCGTTCCAGCGGGCCTACCAGCAACTGTTCGTCGACGGTGCGCTGAGCAACGTCTCGGTCCATCTCTCGGCCGGCGACCAGGGCTCGAGCGCCGACCTCGCCAACGGCCTCGCCAACTATCGCGCCAGTCAGTCGCCGACCTATGCGCTGGCCGTGGGCGGCACCTCGGTGTCGTCGCTGCACAGCGCCGAGTCGGATCCGACGTTGAGCGCGCTGCTGGCGCTGGCGCTGCAGAACAATCCGGCGACGGTGTTCGACCTCGTGGCGGCGGGCCTCCGGACGCTTCCCACCAACCTGTCCGACGCGACGCCTGCCAATCCGTCGCCGACCCTGGTTTCCCTGTTCGAGACCGTCTGGCAGGACCTCGACCTGCAAGCCTACCAGAATGGCCTGGCCGCCCCGTTCGGCGAGAACACGAGCGGCGTCGGCGGCGTCAACACCGCCCTGCCGGTGCCCGGCTACCAAAGCGATTTCGGGCTGTCGACGATCGGCGGGCGCGGTACTCCCGACGTCGCCGTGCTGGCCTTCGCCAACACAGCCTATGGCGTCCTCAACCAGAACTACATCAGCGGCCAGTCGACGAACCTGATCCACGGCAACGGCGGCACGAGCGCGGCCTCTCCCCTGTGGGCGAGCCTCACCGCGCAGCTCGATGCGGTCTTCGCCGACCAGAATCTCGGACCGCTCGGCTACTACAACGACCTGCTCTACATGGCGGCGGCAGTGGCGCCAGCATCGTTCAGCGACATCACGCTCGGCAACAACATCAACAGCTTCTACCTCGCGACCGACGACACCGGCTATTTCCAGGTCTCGCAGGATTCGTCGGGACAGCCGGTCTACACACCGATGGTGCCGACCGGCCTGGGTCAATCGGCTGCGCCCGGGTACGATCTTGCGAGCGGCCTCGGCACCCCGAACGGGATGGTGCTCGCACGGACCCTGACGGCCATTGGCCGGGCGCAAACCTCTCACGAGGGGACCCCGGTGATCGACAACCCGGGCCTAGACAGCGGCACGAGCGGCGCCAGCCAGACGCTCCTCGTCCAGAACAGCTTCGCGACGACGGGACCGCTCAGCGTCACCGTCGCCGGCATGACTCGAATCATGCTCGCCAACGAGGCGCTCGCCTGGACCAGCAGGCTGGCCGGGCAGGCCGTGCACGACCAGGATTTCGATCCGGATCTGGTCACGCTGTTCGACCAGGACGCTTCGGCCATTCCCTTCCAGATCACCGTCGCCCAGGGCGCCTCGCTCGCCGTCGAAGCGGGCGGCGCCACGCTCCCGCTCTACCAAGCGCAACTCACCGCCGGCTACGGCTTCGTGCAGTATGGCGACAGCACCGGCAGCATCGTGCTCGCGCGGCCGGTCGCGATCGCCCAGACCGCGATCAACATGGTCGATGGCCAGGATTTCGGCTGGGACGCCGTCGTCCGCCTGCGGCAGAACGGAACGGACTCGTTGCAGCTCGAGATCTATCGTGTCGACGATCTCAACGGGACCGTGGCGGGCGTCGCGCCCGGACAGGCGGGCTATGCCGCCCTGGCGGCCAGCCGCGACTACCGGACGACGGCCGGGACGACCTCGATCCAGGGACCGGGATACGGCCAATGGAGCGACGCGACGATCCAGGGCGTGAAGCAGGGCGACATCCTGGCGATGAAGCTGACCAACCTCTCGACGAGCAACGTCTACTGGGCCTTCTCCCAGGCCAACGGGGACAACGGCGAGCCCGGCGTCACGCACCTCTACAGCTTTGGCCTGAACGTCTGGGGCTTCGAGGACACGGCCGGCGGCGGCGACCGAGATTTCAACGATCTCGTCGTCGGCATCGACTTCACCAGCCTGACCGGCACCAGCAACTGGCTGGCGTAGCGCAGGCCATGATGACCTGCTCCATCACGGGAGGCTTTTCTCCATGAAATCCATGCGTCCGACCCTCTATGGCAGCCGCCATGCCGTCTCGGCCGGCCACCATCTCGCCACCGCGGCGGGCTTCGCCATCCTCGAGGCGGGCGGCAACGCGATCGATGCCGGATGCGCCGCCGGGATCGCGCTCGCCGTGCTGCATCCCGACGAGGTGAACGTGGCGGGCGTGGCGCCGATCATGATCCGCACCGGACAGGGCAACGTCGTCACCATCGCCGGCCTCGGGCACTGGCCGTCGCGCTTCCCGGCCGATCTGTTCATGCGCAAGCATGGCGGCAGGATGCCGCTCGGCCTGCTGCGCACCGTGGTGCCGGCCGCGCCCGACGCCTGGATCACCGCCCTCTCCGACTATGGCACGATGTCGTTCGGCGACGTCGCAGGTGCTGCGATCCGCTATGCCCGCGAAGGCTTCGCGGTGTTCGAGTACATGGCGACAATGATTCGCCAGTACGAGGACGGCTACCGCTCATGGCCGTCCAACGCCGCGATCTTCCTGCCCGGCGGCAAGCCGCCGGACGTGGGCGATCGCTTCCTGCAGACCGACCTCGCCGGCACGCTGCAGTACATGGTCGACCAGGAGCGCACCGCGTCGAAGGCCGGCCGGCTGGCCGGCCTGCAGGCCGCGCGCGCCGCGTTCTACTGCGGCGACATCGCCGACACCATCGTGCGCTACCATGAGCAGGAGGGCGGCTACCTCGCGCGCGACGACCTCGCCAACTTCCACAGCCGCTACGAGGCGCCGGTGCGGGTGCGCTGGCGCGACTTCGACGTCTACACCTGCGGGCCGTGGTGCCAGGGCCCGATGCTGGCCCAGGCGCTGCGCATGATCGAGGCGGCTGGCGGGCTGGCAGGGCTCGCGCACAACAGCGCCGACTACATCCACCTGATCACGGAGATCATGAAGGCGGCGTGCTCCGACCGCGAATACCGCTACGGCGATCCGCTGTTTGTCGACGTCGGCATGGACGAGCTGCTGTCCGATGCTCACGTCGCGGCGCGCGTCGGCGCGATCGACCGCGACCGCGCCATGCCCGACATGCCGCCGCCGCTCGGCGCCTATCCCAGCAACCGGCCGCCGGCGACGGCCGCGTCGGCGCTCCGGAGTGACGCCGTCGTCGAGCCCGACACATCGTACTGCTGCGCCGTCGATCGCTGGGGCAACGCCATGTCGGCCACGCCGTCGGACGGCTCGTGGCGCTCGCCGGTGATTCCCGGCCTCGGCATCGTGCCGTCGGGGCGCGGCACGCAATCGCGGCCCGATCCCAATCATCCCTCGGGCGTGGCGCCCGGCAAGCGGCCGCGGCTGACGCCCAACCCGGCGATCGCCGTGCGCGACGACGGCAGCGTGATCCCGTTCGGCGCGCCGGGCGGCGACGTGCAGGTGCAGGCGATGCTGCAGGTGTTCCTCAACACCTTCCATTTCGGCATGGACATCCAGGAAGCGATCGAGCAGCCGCGCTTCGCGACCTTCAGCTTCCCCAACTCGTTCGCGCCCTACACCCACCTGCCGGGCCGCCTGAACATCGAGGACCGCCTGCCCGCCGCGACGCTGGAGGACCTGCGCCGGCGAGGCCACGACGTCGAGATGTGGCCCGCCTACACCCGCCGCGCCTGCTCGGTCGAGGCCATCCTGCTCGACAGCCGCACGGGATTCCTGCGCGCGGGAGCGGATTTCCGGCAGCCGGCCTATGCGATCGTGAATTGATTCGGGATCTCCTCCCCAGCTTCGCTGAGCGAAGCTGGGGAGGAGATGAAGAGCGCCTGCCAGAACGAGGCCGCGAGAACGATGAAGACAAGGGCCATCATGCGTCGATGCCTGACACTCTGCCTGTTCCTGGGCATCGCGGCCGCCATCGGGCCGGCGCGCGCGCAGGACGCGCCGTGGCAGCAATACCGGGGTCTCGGCGCGATCGAGGTGCCGTTCGCCAACGGGCCGATCCACATGACGGGCGTCCCGCAGGTGTGGATCAAGCTGCACGGCGCGCCGCCGCGGCGCTTCGGCATGGATACCGGCTCGACCGGTATCGTCGTGGCGGCCGAGCACTACACGCCGGCGCCGGGCGACGTTCCGGGCGGTCCCGGCCGGCTGGTCTACACCAGCAGCGGCCGCATCCTGAACGGCGAGCGCTACACCACGAACGTCGAGATCCTGGGCGGCCGTGAGGTTCCGGCGGCGACGGCCCGCGTCCAGGTGCTGCGCGTCACCAGCATCACCTGCCTCGAGCGCGCCCGCGATTGCCGGCCCGAGCAGAATCCGCGCGGCGTCGCCTTCATGGGAATCGGCTTCGCCCGCAATGCCGCGCAGAGCACCGAGGCGGATGCGCCCAAGAACCCGTTCACCAACATCGTGGCGCTGGCGTCGGGCGCACCGGCCGCGTCGATCCGGCCGGGCTACGTGATCACGCGGACGGCCGTCCATCTCGGCATGACGTCCGAGCTGACGCGCAACTTCGCCTTCGTGAAGCTCGAGCCGGGGCCGCTGTCCGACTCCGGCGCGCCGACCTGGGCGCCGGCGCCGATGACGGTCTCGGTCGACGGCGTGGAGGGCGATGGCCAGATCCTGATGGATACCGGGATCAACTACATGTTCCTGTCGCCGCCGGAAGGAACGCGCCTGCGGCGCGGCGAGCGCGTGCCTTCCGGCACGACCATCTCGATCTACCTGCCCGACCGGCGCAACCCGCAGCCGGCCTTCTACACCTTCACCGTGGGCGAGCGCGGCAACCCGCTGCATCCCGAGCGCGTCGAGGTCGTCCACGATGCCGGCGTGTTCGTGAACACCAGCCGCCTGTTCCTCGAAGGCTTCAACTATCTCTACGACGCCGCCGGCGGCTACGTCGGCTACGGCTGGACCAACCGCCTGCGCAACAGCTACGGCGGCGTCACGCCGGGCCTCTACAACGCGCGGTGAGGAACTGCGTTGCCGGCTTCCATTGTCCTCCCCAGCCTCGCTGGGGAGGTGTCGGCGTCTTCGCCGACGGAGGGGTCATGAGCCTCAGGCTCGACCCTCTCCCATGGCTCATGACCCCTCCGTCGCGTATGACGCGACACCTCCCCAGCGAAGCTGGGGAGGCCGTGAAATCTACTCCAGGCTCGCCAGCACGACCTCGCGCAGGATGCGCATCGGCGGGACCCACTGCTCGGGGTCGTCGTAGTTGCCGGCGAGGACGGCGACCACGAGGTCGAGGCCGGGCAGCACCCATAGGCGCTGGCCGCCGTTGCCGTAGGCGCCCCAGGCGTGCTCGAGCCGGTTGCGGCTCCAGCGCGGCCCCGTCGTCACGGCGAAGGCGAAATGGTTGAGGTACCAGTGGTAGCCGTAGCGCCGCACCTCGTCGACCGCGACATAGGGCGTGGTGCAGCGGGCCAGCCAGTCGGCGGGAACGACGCCCCTCTCGCCCGCCTTGCCGCCGCGCAGCATCAGCCGGCCGAGGCGCGCCAGGTCGCGCAGGGAGAGGCGCAGGCCGGAGGCGGCGAAGGCGTCGCCCTTGTCGTCGGCGAGCCATTCGGTCGGGCCGAAGCCCAGCGGGTCGAACAGCGCCTCGCGGGCGAAGTCGTGCAGGCTCTTTCCCGTCGCATCGGCGATCACGCGGCCGAGCAGCGCCGTGGCACCGCCGTTGTAGACCCAGCGCTGCCCGGGCCTGAACACCAAGGGCCGCTCCAGCACGTAGCGATAGCGGTCGGGCGCCCGGTCCATGGCGATCTCGCTGTTGGCCGGGTCGGTGTAGGGCACGCTGAGCTCGTCCCAGTCGGTGCCCAGGGTCATGCTGAGCGCGTGATGGAGCGTCCAGCCCTTGCGTCCCGGATCCGCCGCGAGGCCGGCATGCGCCGGGAACGCCGACAGCAGCGGCGCCTCGGGCGGCGGCACCTTGCCGCGGTCGAGGGCGATGCCGTAGAGCAGGCCGACGACGCTCTTCGACACCGAGCGCAGGTCGTGCAGCGTGTCGGCGCCAAACGACACCTCGCCGAGCGGCCGGCCACGCGCATGGTCGGGACCGCGGAAGTAGCGCTCCAGCACCACGCGATCGCCGCGCATCACCGCGACGCCGTGAACGTTCCAGAGGCGCTTGTCGGCGATCGCCCGGTCGAGGCGCTCGTCGAGGCTGGCCGCGAACCCCGCCTTCTCGGGCGCGACCGGAAGCCAGTCGCCCATCAGGTCTTGTAGTCCGGGCTCTCGCGGTCGAGACGGCGCCGCAACGCCGCCCACGGCCGCTGGCCCTTGTTGTCGGACCAGCTGGCGAACTGGGCCGCGGTGTGCGCGGCCACCGCGTCCGGCACCGGCGTCACCTTCTGGCCGCCCTGGGTCGCGGCGATCTGAATGCGGCAGGCCTGCTCCAGGTAGTACATGTAATGGAATGCCTCGGCGACCGTGCGGCCCGTGGTCAGCAGGCCGTGGTTGCGCAGGATCATGGCGCTGTTGCCGCCGAGATCGCGCACCAGCCGGTCGCGCTCGTCGAGATCGAGGGCGACGCCCTCGTAATCGTGGTAGCTGGTGCGGCCGTAGAACTCCATCGACATCTGGTTCAGCGGCAGCAGCCCCTGGTCCTGCGCCGCCACCGCCATGCCCGCCGTCGTGTGGGTGTGCATGACGCACTGCGCATCGTCGCGCGCCATGTGCACGGCCGAGTGGATGGTGAAGCCGGCATTGTTGATCTTCGACTCTTCCTCCTCCTCGATCGCGTGACCCTCGGGATCGACCGCGACCAGGCTCGACGCGGTGATCTCGTCGAACATCAGGCCATAGGGGTTGAGCAGGAAGCGATGATCCTCGCCGGGCAGGCGCACCGAGAGATGGGTGTAGATCAGGTCGTCCATGCCGAAATGGGCGATCAGGCGGTAGGCCGCGGCGAGATCGCAGCGCAGCTCCCATTCGCGGGAATCGACGTTACGCAGAGTGCTCATCAGTTTGGGGTCCCTTGCCAGAAGGCCGGTCGAGCGTGGATGCCGCCGCCGCCCGGCCACACTCTGTCACAGCCTCCGTGCCGGATCGAGATGCCGCAATGACCCGGCGCGCCGCCGCGGCCTCAATAGGCGCTAACATGATGCACGTTCCAGCCGTACTTGTGTCGCCCTCGACCCCTCCGCCCCCTGCGGGGGCACCTCCCCGCGCTGCGCGCAGGGAGGACAACATGATGCCCGCAGCGTAGGACGGAGGAGGGATTCGAGATGTGCCCTCTCCGCAGCAGCTTCGCAGGGGAGGAGAACCGAAGTGTTGGCGCCTCTCGGCCCGCCGTTCCCCCTCGCCCCGGTCGTGGACTATAGTGCGCCAAAAGCGGGGGAGCTTCGTTCGATGGCGACCAAGACCAAGATCCAGCCGGCCTTGCGGGCGCGACACCTGCCCGAGATCAGGCCGGGCAAGTACGCCGACGGCATGCCGCTCGACGAGCTGCGCTACCTCGAATGCAAGATCATCCTCAAGCCGAACCATTTCACGTCGCGCCAGAGCCTGTTCGACTTCGCCAAGGTGATGCGCCGGCCGGCCAAGAAGACCGGAATCCGCTTCGACCCGTCGGGCTACGACCTCGAGCCGCTGCAGATCCGCGAGGTGCTGTTCGTCGACACGCACGACTTCCGCCTCTACAACAACGCCTTCATCCTGCGCCGGCGCATCCCGTACCGCGACGGCTTCCCCGTCGGCGAGCCCGAGATCGTCTTCAAGTACCGCCATCCCGACCTGCAGAAGGCGGCCGAGATGGATGTCCGGCCGCAGGTCAGCACCGACTACCGCATCAAGTTCAAGGCCGAGGCCCTTCCGCTGAAGGACGGGCTGGACGGCCTGCGCATGCTGTACTCGCACAATGTCGAGTTTCACCTGCCCTCGATCGCGGCGGGCGAGCGCCTGTCGCTCGACGACATGGTGCGCGTCCTGCCGGCGCTCGAGACGCTGAAGCACGGCCACCACGAGAAGCTCGACCTGGTGAACGGCACCATCGTCGAGGAGGTGCTGCAGGACGTGGGCGAGCTCGATTTCGGCAACAACATCCGCACCGTGGCCAACGTCGCGCTGTGGCGCAATCGCGGCGATCACAGCCCGCTGGTCGGCGAGTTCGCCTTCCAGCTCAAGTTCCGGCGGCGCGAGGACATGACCGACGAGGCGCTGGCGAGGGGCGAGGCCTTCTTCCTCGCGCTGCAGCAGGAGGCGCGCGACTGGATCAAGCTCGGCGCCACCAAGACCGGGATCGTCTACCGGTTGAAGGGCAACCCGCCCAACGCCCACGAATAGCTGCGGATGCGGCGCAGGCACGCGTAGTTTCACGGAGACTCGACAGATGGACCCGTCCAGGCGTTCTCTTCTCGTTGGCGCGGCCCTCGCCGGAGCGGGCGGCCTCGCGCTTTCCGCGCAGGCGGCGCGGGCCGCGGACCGCAAGGTGCTCCGGCTGCACTACCGGACCATCGAGGTCGACGGCAAGCCGGCCAGGCGCTATCGCGTCTCGCAGCCCTCCGGCGAATGGGGCCTGACGCTGAAGCAGGGCGACATGTTCGACGTCCGGCTCGAGAACAATCTCGACGTCCTGTCGGGCCTGCACTGGCACGGCCTCAACCCGCCGTGGCGCCAGGACGGCGTGCCCTATCTGTCGGCGCCGCCGATCGCGCCCGGCAAGTTCGCCGACTACAGCTTCCCGGCCCAGCCGACCGGCACGCGCTGGATGCATTCGCATTTCGGGCTGCAGGAGCAGAACCTCGCGGCGGCGCCGCTGATCGTGCGCGAGACCGAGGCCGTCCGCAGCGGCATCCGCGAGGTCGTCGTGATGTTCGAGGATTTCTCGTGGCAGCAGCCGGAGGCGATCTTCGCCGACCTGCGCAAGCCCAAGCCCGCGATGGCCATGGGCGGCGGCGGCATGCAGATGACGGGCAACACGCCGATGACGGGCGGTCGGACCAGCATGGCCCGCAGCGGCGGCGCCATGCCTGCGGCCGCGCCCAAGCCCGACCTCAACGACGTCACCTACGACGCCTATCTCGCCAACGACCGTACCCTGGCCGATCCCGAGATCTTCGACGTCGAGGCGGGCGCCGACGTGCGCCTGCGCCTGATCAACGGCGCGGCGTCGTCGAACTTCGTGGTCGAGTTCGGCGGCCTCGAGGTCACGCTGCTGACGGTCGACGGCAACCCCATCGTGCCGGTCAAGCTCGCCGCCCTGCCGCTCGCCATCGCCCAGCGCGCCGACGTCATGCTGCGCATGCCCGCCGACCGGCGCGCGGTGCCGGTGGTGGCGCGCGGCGAAGGCCGCACCTTGCAGACCGGCGTGATCCTGCGGCCGGCCGGCGCCGCCGTGGAGAAGGTCGCCGTGAACGGCGCGACGGCGGCCCCGGAGGTCGGGCTGGCGCTCGAGCGCATGCTGCGGGCCAGCGAGCCGCTCGCCAGCCGCCCGGTCGACCAGACCGTGCCGGTCGACCTGACCGGCAACATGGCGGCCTACATCTGGGGCATGTCGATCCATGGCGTGGAGGCCCTGCCGGTCACCGTGGAGAAGGGCCAGCGGGTCGAGCTGACGATGCGCAACACCACGATGATGTCGCATCCCATGCACCTGCACGGGCATTCCTTCCAGGTGGTCGAGATCGACGGCCAGCGGATTGCCGGGGCATTCCGCGACACCGTCCTGGTGACGCCGCGATCGACCGTCAAGGTCGCCTTCGACGCCGACAACCCGGGCATGTGGGCGTTCCACTGCCACAACCTCTACCACATGGAAGCCGGCATGTTCGCGACCATGGTCTATCGCGGCTTCAGCTGACTCACCCTGCCCACAGCTTCACCAGCGGGCCCGCCGGGCCGTGCACCGGGTCGCTGTCGGGAACCGGTACGCGGGCGATGTTGGCGACGGCGGTGGCGCAATCGATCCCGCCTGGGCGATGCTGGTCGACCCGGGCGCCCTTCGGGTAGGCGCCGACGACCAGGAGGTCCGGGCTTGCCTCCAGGCGCTGGTGGCCGGTGCCGGCCGGCAGCACGACGACGTCGCCCGCTTCCACGGTGACCGACGTGCCGCGGGCGCCGCCGAAGCGCACGGTGGCGCGGCCACGCGCGATGCCCAGCGCCTCGTGCGCGGTGGTGTGGAAGTGCGGGAAGGGATGGATGCCGTTGCGCCAGCCGTCGGGCCAGCCGTTGCGCGCGAAGGCACGCTCGAAGGGCACGGCCGGATCGCTCTCGCCATCGACCTTCACCGCGCCGCGATAGAGCAGCAGCGGCAGTCGCGGGTTGTTCGGAGTCTCGCCATCGTCGTCGAACCGTAACGCCTGCACGTCGGACATCGGTCCCTCCTCGGGGCTGCGCGGTTTTCGTTTGCGAGCGTCTCGCAGGTGCAGGTAACGTAGCCCCGTCGGGAGGAAATTGCATGGCTCAGGATCGTCGTTCGACCCGCTACTTGGCTGCGCTGCTTCCGGCCGGCGCGCTCGGCATGTCGGTCAGCCTCGCTTCCGTCGATGCCGCGGCGGCGCTGTCCTCCGGCGAGCCCAGGGCCCGTGACCCGGGCGACGTGGCGAAGCGATTGGAGACCATCCGCGGCTCGGTGTCGGACGCCCTCGAGCAATACGGCCGCGACAGCCAGCCCTTCGTCGCCGTCGATCCGGAGACCCGGCTCGCTTGGTGGGGCAATGGCTGGCATGGCGGATGGCGGGGCGGCTGGGGATGGCATGGCGGCTGGGGCTGGCACAATGGCGGCTGGCACAATGGCGGCTGGGGCAACGGCGGTTGGCACAACGGCGGCTGGGGCAATGGCGGCTGGGGCAACGGCTGGCACAACGGCTGGCACAATTGGTAAGCGCGTGACCGAAATTCCATCCGTCGCGGAGACGCCGGCGGGCATGCCCGATCGGCCCGTGACGCCCAGGGTCGCCACCGGCGGGCCCGGGATCAGCATGGTCGTGGTGCAGCCCACCGGGTTCTGCAACATCGACTGCACCTACTGCTACCTGCCCGACCGCTCCAACAAGCACGTCATGGAGCAGTCGACGGTGACCCGGCTGTTCAGCGAGGTGTTCGGCTCGGGCTGGTGCGATTCGCAGATGATCGTGCTGTGGCACGCCGGCGAGCCGCTCGCCGCGCCCATCTCGTTCTACCGCGAGGCCTTCGCCACGATCGAGCGCCTGCGCCCGCCGTCGGTCATCGTCAAGCATTCCTTCCAGACCAACGCCACCCTGATCAACGACGCGTGGTGCCGGTTCTTCCTCGAGTGCGACGTCGGCATCGGAGTCAGCATCGACGGGCCGCGCGAGGCGCACGATGCCAAGCGCAAGACGCGCAGCGGCAAGGGCACCTTCGACAGGACCATGGCAGGCATCCGCTGCCTGCAGGCCAACGGCGTGCCGTTCCACGTGCTGTCGGTGGTGTCGAACGAGACGATCGACAGGCCCGACGAGCTGCTCGACTTCTACATTGGCGAAGGCATCGACAAGGTCTGCTTCAACGTCGAGGAGTCGGAGGGTGACTACGTCTCCGACCTGTTCACGGCGGGCAGCGAGGGCCCCGACCTGCGCACGCGGTTCGCGGCGTTCCTGCGCCGCTTCTGGCATCGCGCGCGGGCCAGCGGCAAGGTCCAGTTCGTGCGCGAGATCGACCACACCCTGCCCCGCATCTTCCGCCCCGACGGCGAGCCGGTCCGCAACATCCAGACCGAGCCGCTCGCCATGATCAATGTCGACAGCTACGGCAACGTGTCGAGCTTCTCGCCCGAGTTGCTCGGCATGAAGAACGAGGAATACGGCGACTTCCTGCTGGGCAACATCAACACGAGCTCGCTGGCCGAGATCCACGAGGCCTGCGTGCGCTCGGCGCTCTATCGCGACATCCAGGCCGGCGTGCGCGCCTGCCGGGCGAGCTGCGAGTACTTCGCCGTCTGCGGCGCCGGCGCGCCGGTCAACAAGCTGTTCGAGAACGGCTCGTTCACCGGCACCACGACGTCGTTCTGCACGTTGACGCAGATGGTGCCGACCGACCTGATCCTCGAGGCCTACGAGCGGCTCGAGGAGGACTGGGCGGCGCACGACGCCGACCAGCCCGCGCCAACGAATTCCCCAACGGCCACCGAGGCCGCCGCACCGTCGTCGAGGATGTCATGACCCGATCGAAACTGTCGTCCGTCGCGAGCCTGCTCGCCGCCACCCTGCTGAGCGTTCCCGCCTTCGGCCAGCAGCAATCCGCGCCGCCGTCCGGCCAGCAGGGCGGACCGCCGCCCGGTTACGCCGGCGGCCCGCAGTCCGGCCCGGGGGCGGGCGCCCCGCCGGGCAGCGGCCCGCCCGCTCCGGTGCTGATCGTGACCAGCGTCGAGGTGCTGCGCTCGGAGCGCGCCGGCGGCATGGACATCGTGCGCGCCCGCGGCCTCGTGACGTCGGGCCTGTGGGGCCAGCCGCACCTCTTGCCGATCACCCAGGGCCAGCCGCTCGACGGCGTGCTCGATCTGGTGTTTCAGTCGAGCGCGCCGGGGACCGCCGCCTCGCTGGGGCCGTTCATGCCGGTCGAGGCCATCCTGCCGGTCGAGCCCGGCCATCCTTACAAGGGTGTGAGGGTCCGCGGCGGAAGCAACGTGGTCGCGCTCAAGAGCTTGCCGGGCTACGCCGAGACGCCGGCCCCCAAGGAAGATTGCGCCAAGTGCATGGGCAAGTTCTTCATCGCCAAGGGCGCCACGCCGCCGGCCGGCGCGACGGCCGACAACTCGGTGCGCGAGGCCGACCTGCCCTACGTGCTGCGCGTCATCAAGCCGACCGACGGCATCGCGAGCTATGTCCTCGATCCCAACCGGCTGACCCTGGTGCTGTCGGAGGACGGCCGCATCATCGACGCGGCCTGGGACTGAGCCCCATGGCAGCGAGCGCGCCACGGGCGGCGGAGCAGGCTCCGTCGCCGTGGCGCCCGAGGCTGCGCATGGGCTGTTCGGAGCGGCATGGCCAGCGAGCGTAGCCCTTACGATTCCGTCCCGGCCGACTATTTCGCGCGCCGCGGCCTTCGCCGCTACGCCGGCGTGGCGTCGTTGTGGGCACTGGGCGTCGGCGCCGTCATCTCCGGGCACTACTCCGGCTGGAACCTCGGCCTGACGGCCGGCGGCTGGGGCGGCTATGCGCTGGCGTCGGTCGTGATCGCCGTCATGTATCTCTGCCTGGTTCTGTGCATCGCCGAGATGAGCGCCGCCCTGCCGCACACCGGCGGCGCCTACTCCTTTGCCCGCGCCGCGATGGGCAGGTGGGGCGGCTTCGTCACCGGCCTGTGCGAGAACGTCGAGTATGTGCTGACCCCGGCGGTCGCCGTCTCTTTCCTGGCGACCTACCTCGCCGCCGTGCTGGGGACGCCCGACGCATGGCTGCCCGCCTATTGGATCGCCGCCTATGCGGTGTTCGTGGGACTGAACGTGTGGGGCGTCGAGCTGTCGTTCCGGGTCACCGTGACGGTGACCCTGGCGGCGCTGGCCTGCCTCGCCGTGTTCTGGATCTCGGCGCTGCCGGTCGCCTCGTTCGAGCGTTACGCCCTCAACATCGCGGCCGGCAGCGACGGCAAGCCGCTCGAGCTGCCCGATGGCCACGGACCGCTCCTGCCCTTCGGCCTGGCGGGCGCCTGCGCCGCCCTGCCTTTCGCCGTCTGGCTGTTCCTCGCCATCGAGCAGCTGCCGCTGGCCGCCGAGGAATCGCTCGAGCCGAGCCGCGACCTGCCGCGCGGCATCATCTTCGGCCTGCTCACGCTCTTCGTCTCGGCGGGGCTGATCGTCTGGCTCAACCCATCGGTCGCACCGGGCGCCTTCGCGCTCGCCTCGTCGGGCGAGCCGCTGCTCGACGGATTTCGCGCCACTTTCGGCGGCAGCCTCGCCAAGGGCCTGGCGCTGGTCGCCTGCGTCGGCCTGGTGGCGTCGTTCCACACCATCCTGTTCGCCGGAGGGCGGCAGATCTACTCGCTGTCCCGCGCCGGCTACTTCCCGCGCTTCCTGTCGGTCACCCATCGGCGCCACAGGACGCCGCACATCGCCCTCCTGGCCGGCGCCGCGGCCGCGCTCGCGATCATGCTGGGATTGTGGTTCGGCATGGGCGCTCAGCAGGGCAGCGCGATCATCCAGGGCATGCTGCTCAACATGGCGGTGGCCGGCGCGATGCTGTCCTACATCCTGCAGGCCGCGAGCTTCATCGTGCTGCGCCTGCGCTTCCCGGGACTGGCCCGCCCCTATCGCTCGCCGGCGGGACTCGCGGGCGCGGTCATCACGCTGGCGATCGCGCTGCTGACGCTGGCTTTCCAGCTGCTCGACGCCGTGTTCGCCGTCGGCGTCCTGTGGGTTGGCGCATGGTTCGCGCTCGGGATCGCGTGGTTCGCCCTGGTCGGCCGCCACCGGCTGGTGCTGGCCCCGGAGGAGGCCTTCGCGATCGGCGTCTCAGCGCCGAAGTGACGCGGCCACCTTGGCCTCGCGCTCGCGCTCCTCGAGCGAGCGCGCCACCTGCTTCCTGAACCGCTCGAGATCGGCGCCGCGCATCGACACCGCCTTGAACTCGGGATGGGTCGTCGGGTTGACCGGCTTGCCTTCGCTCTGGACCTCGAAGTGAAGGTGTGCGCCGGTCGAGCGGCCGGTGCTGCCGACGAAGCCGATCAGGTCACCGCGCGACACCGTCGCGCCCGCCGCCAGGCCGGGCGCGAAGCCCGACAGGTGGCCATAGACCGTGGACAGCTTGCCGGCGTGGTCGATCTGGATCCAGTTGCCATAGCGGCCGTTGGGACCGACGCCGACGACGACGCCGTCGGCCGCGGCATGGATCGGCGTCCCGGTCGGCGCGACCAGGTCGACGCCGTCGTGCATGAACAGCGCACCCGACGCGCGCTTGGGCGTCGCCTTCTGCATCGACAACTTCCAGCTGCCGTCCGGGTTCATGTAGATCGGAATCGCGCCGATCGGCGCAGGAGGCTTGCCATAGCCCACGGCACCCGTGGGCAAACCCGGCGGCAGCGACGAGCCGGTCCGTTGCTTGGAGCCGCCCATCGGCTCAGGCTTGCCGGTCGCGGCAAGCGGCCGCGGCTGCTCGAACGGATCAGGCCGCAGGCCGAAGCCGGAGGAGATCGAGATGACGTCGAGCGGCATGCGCATCGAGGGCGCCACGGCGGCCTGGCCGCTGGCGAGCCAGAAGCGCTCGCCCTGCTCGCGCGTCCGGAAGCGATGAATTGCGATCGTCCCCTTGGACCTGGTGCGCAGCTCGGCCCACAGGACGCGACCGACGCCGATGGCCACGCCGTCGATGGTGAAGGCCTGCTCGTAGCGCACGTGCAGGCGGTCCCCGGTCCGCACGTCGCGCTCGAGGTCGAGAGCGGTGGCGAAGGCCTGACGCGCCTCGAGCATCGTCGCCGCCGCGACGCCCGCCTCGGCGACGGCCGCGTCGAACGTGTCCAGCACCAGGCTGTCGACGGCGATCTCGCGGGTGAAAATCTGGTAGTCGGCGAGGCGTCTCGCCTCGTCGGCGCTGCCCAGCAGGGATTGCTCGGCGCTGCGCGCTTCGGCGGCGCGCGCCTCCTCGTCTGCCTGGCCGGCAAATGCCGGGCCAGAAACAAACCACGCGACAACTGCCGCAGCGAGCGAAGCTTTCTTCATTGCTCCTTCGGTGGATAGAGGTCGCGACGGGGCGCCGGCACACCGCTCGGCGAAAGTCAGGTTTTCGAACTCTAGCCAATCAGGGCGACGGTTTCCAGCCCTTGGCTCGCCGCTCGGCCTCGGCAATTTGCGCAGGGGGCATGCGCCTGGCGAGGGCGGCAAGGTCCTTCCGCGCCTGATCGAGCCGCTCCTGGTTCTTGGCGGTGTAGCCCTCGATGGCCAGCGCTATCCACTTGTAGGCCTCGATGTCGTCGCGCGGGGGAACGCCCTCGCCGAAGCCCAGCATGAAGCCGATGTTGTTCTGCGCGCGCGCATAGCCCTGGTTGGCGGCCAGCAGGTAGAGACGCGCCGCCTCCCTGTGGTCGCGCGGCACGCCCTCGCCGCTCCAGTACATGGCGCCGAGCAACGTGCGCGCCTCGGCGTTGCCCTTCCCTGCCCAGGCCTTCCAGAGGCGAACCGCGGTCGCCATGTCCTTGCGTTCATAGGCCGCCGCGGCGGCGCGCATGTCGGCTTCCAGGGTCTGGGCCGCGGCCGGTGCCGCGAGCCACAGCAGCGCGATCAACGCGCGGACGATCGTTCTCATGGCCCGGCATGGTATTGCGTCGTCGCAGGCAGGGCAGCAACTCCCGCGACCGCGATCGGCCAGCGACACGGGAGCGCGGCTTCTCCATCGCCGCTGGCGAAGCGTGCCGCCGACTCTAGCCAAGGTCGCGACCTTTCACTTATATTACACAATGGGAAAGGGGATCGCGGCAGGGGATCGTCGCGTGGGGACGACCTGCGTCGTGCTTGGGTGCCTGGAGAGTGTCCTGGATATCGAATCGCGACGGCCTCGGCCTGCGTCGCCGGATCGCGAGGTGGCGCGACGCGCTGTCGGCCGAAGAGCCGGCAACGGGCGCGGCGTCCGTGGTTCGCCCGTCGCTCCTGCCTCTCGTCGTGCTCTCCGGCCTTCCCGTCGGGCTGGCGATGTGGGCGATGCTCAGCCCGAGCATCGTGCTGTCGAACGACATGACGTGGGACTTCGTCTACAACCTGTCCGGCGCCTGGCATCTGTGGAACGGCCAGGTCGAGCACGTCGACTTCCATGACCCGCTTGGCCTTCTGAGCTTTCTGCCAACGCTGGTCGGCTTCGAGCTGGTCGGCCTGGCGCCGGACGCGTTCCTGGTGGGCGCCTGCCTCGTTGCCCTGGTCGCATTCGTGTCGGCCATCCTCGCGGCGATGCGTCGGCTGCCACTGGTGCCCGCCGTCCTCTTCGTCGTCTTCGTCAGCCTGCTGGCCCTGCGGCCGGCCAATGTCGGCGAAAGCCTGACCTCCTACACGTTCGCGATGTCCTACAATCGCTATGGCTGGAGCCTGCTCGCCGTCCTGACGCTGATCCTGTTCCTCCCGCCGCGAGACGGCCGGCGCCTCGATCTGCTGGACACCGCCGTTGCCGGCCTTCTGCTCATCACGTTCTTCTATCTCAAGATCACCTACTTTGCCGCCGGCATCGCCCTGGTCGCGCTGGCGGCGATCGTCTCCCCGCACGTGCGCCGGCGCCCGGCGGTGCCGGCGATCATGGTCGCCCTGATCCTGCTGAACGCCGTGGCGCCGTGGAACCATGCCTATCTGGCCGACATCCTCGACGCCGTCAGGGCCGGCGCCGTTCGCAGCAAGCTGACGTTCCACGTCAACAACTTCTTCACCAACGGCGAGGGCAGCGCGGCCTATGTCGCCGCCGTCCTGTTCTCGGCGTGGCTGTGGTGGCGAGGCCTCGCCTCGATACGCCTGCCGATCGCCGTCGCGGGCATCCTCGCCGTCGCCCTGTTCGTGCTGTCCCAGAACCATCAGACCCATGGCCTGCCGGCCGCGATCGTCATCGCCTTCCTGCTCTACGACCATTTGAGCCGCCGCGGCGACGCCCTGGCCTCGGCGGCACCGGTGCTGATGATCTTCCCGCTGTTCGTGGTCAGCGCCTCGGCGGTCAGCATCTGGGCCTACCACACGCGGGCCGAGGACAGCTCCGATCTTCAGATCGTGGCGCGGACCAATCTCGCGGGGCTGGCCGTGCCGATCGACCGCAGCGGGCTGCTCGATGCCTTCGCTTCGGGCAAGCCGAGCCACGCCCTGCTCAACTGGTCGCGCGCCTTGCAGCCGCACGTCGAGCTGACGGCGACCGAGTATGTCGATACGATCATGGAGGCGGCGGACCTGCTGGCCGACGGCAAGCGCCGCCCGGGCGGCATCGTCGTCCTCGACCAGGTGAACCCGTTTCCGTTCATGCTCGGCTGGGTCCCGCCGCGCGGCGGCAACCTGTGGTCCGCCACGGGAGCGCCGCTGCGCCCCGCCAGCGAGGTCTTCGCCGATGCCGACTACGTCCTGATCCCGAAGTTTTCGACCGACGCCGCCTGGACCGAGCGGGCCGCGAAGGCCTACACCGACCACCTGTCGAAGCATTATCCCAAGGTCGAGGACACGCGAAGTTGGAGCCTGCTCAGCCGCCCTTCCCGCCCCTAGGCGCAGGAGCCGGATCGGCCCGCCGCGGGAACCGGCGCCCCGTCTCGCGCCGCACCCTGATCGCCGGCGCGGCGGCGCTTGCCGTGGCGGGACCGGCCATCGGGCACGCCCAGGGCGGCCTGCAATCGGTCGACCTGCTGCTCGACTGGAAGCCGACGCCGACCTACGCGGGCTTTTTCCTTGCCCGCGAATGGGGGCTGTTCGCCCAGCGCGGCCTGCAGGTCCGGCTCCTCGAGGGACGCGGCGCCGTCGTCTCGGCCCGGATGGTGGCCCACAGCAGCGAGTACTGGCTCGGCGTGTCGAGCGGCGTCGCCTCCGCCATCGGCCGCTCCCAGGGCCTTCCAATCAAGAGCCTGAGCGTGCTCTACCGCAGGACGCCGTCGGTGATCTTCTCGCGCGCCGAGCGCGGCATCGTCGTGCCGACCGATCTGTACGGCAGGCGCATCGGCCTGGTGACGGGCAGCGTCACGGTCGAGGAGTTCCGTGCCTTCGTCGCCGTCCAGAATCTCGATCCCGCGCGCATCGCCACCGTCCCGGTCGAGCCGACGGCGGCGCCGCTGCTCGACGGGCAGGTCGACGCGCTGGTCGACTACGAGGAGAACCTGCCGTCCGAGCTGCGCGCCGACGGCCGGCAGATCTCGGTCCTGCGCCTGGCCGACGCCGGCGTGCAGCTCTACAGCCTCAACATCATCGCGCGCGAGGAAGCCTGGCTCTCGCCCGACCGGCGCAGCATCGCGACCCGGGTCGTCGAAGCGGTCCAGGAGGCCTGCAGCCGGCTGCAGTTCACGCCGGCGGCCGCGATCGCCGCCTTCGCGCCGCTCTATCCCGCGTTGTCGCGGCCTTACCTGTCGCAGGCCATGTCGGTCGTCGTGCGCCAGCTCGGCCAGCAGCCGCTCGGGCAGCAGACGCGCGAAGGCTGGCGCGCGACCATCGAGCAGCTGACGCGGCTCGGCCTGCTGAGCCGCCCGGTGACTCCCGACGAGGTGGCGGGCGATCTCCCACCCGCCTGAGCGCTTTCATCGTGGTGCGCGCCGGCTCTGTCGAATGCAGCTTCGACTGAGGCTTCCGACCCCTCCGCCCCCTGCGGGGGCACCTCCCCGCGCTTCGCGCAGGGAGGACAATATGATGCGTGCATTCGACAGCCAGCGAAGCTGGGGAGGAGAAGCGAGAAGCTGGCGCGCTGCTGGCCGCAAGGCGTCAACCTGACAGCCGGGCTTGCACGCGGCTCCCGCCGAGCCGGTTGGCGAGGACGATCACCACGGTCGTGATGGCGATCATGGCCAGGCTCAGGACGGCGATGGCGCCGATGTCGCCGCTTTCCTTGAGGTCGAAGATCAGCACCGACAGGACCTTGGTTTCCGAGGTGAACAGGATCACCGCCGCCGACAGCTCGCGGATCACGGCGACGAACACGAAGCACCAGGTCGCGATCACGGCCGAGCGCAGCAGGGGCGCGGTGATGTCGGCCAGGGTGCGCAGCCGCGACGCGCCGAGCATGCGGCCGGCCTCCTCGAGCTCGCCGTGCACGGCATGGAACGCCGAGGAAAGCTGCTGGAAGGCGGCCGGCAGCTCGATGGTGACGAAGGCGATCAGCAGGATCCACAGCGTGCCGTAGAGCGTGAGCGGCGGCCGCGTGTAGGCGAGGAACAGCCCGACGCCCAGCACGATCCCGGGAATGGCGAGCGGCGCGGTGGCGAGGAACGACAGCACGCGATGGCCGGGCATGGCGCGGCGCGCCACGATGTAGGCGATCAGTAGCGCCAGCACTGCGCCGATCGTCGCCGAGGACGCGGCCAGCAGGAACGTGTTCTTGAGCGCCGGCAGGGTCGAGCTGAGCTCGAGGAAGGCGAAGCGCACGTTGTGCAAGGTCATCGTCTCCAGGGTCACCAGCCTGGAGGCCGTGCGCGAGAAGGCCGAGTTGAACAGCGCCGCATAGGGCAGGAACAGCGGCATGGCGAGCACCAGCAGCGCCAGCGCCGCGGCCGGCCAGCGCAGGCGGCCGAGCCGCACCAGGCGCGGCTGGCCGTACTTGCCGCCGAGCACGGCGTAACCGCGCCGCCCCAGGGCGATCGACTGCGCCCGCAACAGCGCGATGGTGAGAACCAGCAGGGGCAGCGAGGCGGCGGCCGCCAGCTCGGGCTTGGGCGGGAACTGGAACAGGCTCCAGATCCGGGTCGTCAGCGTGTGGAAGCCTGCGGGGATCGCCAGGATGGCCGGCGAGCCGAACAGGTTCAGCGCCTGCAGGAAGGCGACCAGCGCGCCCGCCAGCAGGGTTGGCAGGGCGAGCGGCACGGTGATGCTGCGCGCCGTCTGCCACGTCCCGGCGCCCAGCATCGACGAGGCATCCTCGAGCTCGCCCGGCATGCGGTCGAGCGCGTTGGAAACCAGGATGAAGACGTAGGGGAAGGTGTAGCAGGTGATGACGAAGATCAGGCCGGGAAGGTTGTAGATGTCGATCAGCGCCTCGTCGGGCGGCATGCCGGTGAGGCTGCGCCACAGCTGGTTGAGCAGGCCCGAGTTGGGTGCCGCCAGCATCTCCCAGGCGATCGCGCCGACGAACGGCGGCGTGACCAGCGAGGCCATCACCAGGGTGCGCACGGTGCGCCGGATCGGCATGTCGCTGCGCGCCACCAGCCAGCCGAGCGGCGCCGCGACCAGGCAGCACAGCACGCTCACCGAGAAGGCGATGATCAGGGTCGTGATCAGCGGATCGACGAAGCTCGGATCGGTGAACAGGGCGACGAAGTTCGCCAAGGTCGGATGGCCCGCCTTGTCGCTCAGGCTATAGGCCACCAGCCAGCCCATCGGCAGGACGATCATGACGGCCAGCAGCGCGGTGACGGCGACCAGGGTCGGGCGCGAAAGGTCGAGCGGGCGACGTCCGCGCCTTTCCTGACGACCGCGCTCCGCCGCGACCGTCATGGCCAGGACCGCGCCATTCTTTTGCAGCTCATGCGCCTCCCGAGCGTCGCTGCTACGGAGTGGACACGTCTGGAACCCCTCCCCCGTCCTACGCTGCCGAGTTCACGCATCATGCTGTCCTCCCTGCGCGTAGCGCGGGGAGGTGCCCCCGGGAGGGGGCGGAGAGGTCATGAGCCGAGGGTCTCGGCATGAGTCGCCGATCAGTGTCGTCACCATGATGAGCGTTCTGGCAAAGCGTGTGTTGCTCTCGACCCCTCCGCCCCCTCCGGGGGCACCTCCCCGCGCTACGCGCAGGGAGGACAGCATGAGTTCGACAGCCCGTCCTACGGCGGAGGGATTCGAGATGTGTCCACTCGAACGGGCGCAGCTCATACCTTGAACAGCCTGGTGTAGCGCGCCTTGATGTCCTCGGCCTGGTCGGCGACCGCGGCTGCATCCTCGCGCAGGAGCTTGATGTCGGAGAGCTTCCTGCGGTCGGTGCGGTCCTTGACCAGCGGGTGGGCCGAGCGCAGCGCGCCGATGTCGATGTTGAGCTGCTGCGCCGCGGCGGTCATCGACCAGGCGTGGAACAGGCGCGCGGCATTGGGATTGGCGGCGCGCGCCATCACCGCCGACGGGCCGGTGATCAGCGGCGTGCCTTCGACGGCGTAGACTTCCTCGATCGGCTCGTTGCGCGCCCGGATGAGGTTGACCATGTATTCCGTACCGTCGGCCATCACGGCGCGCTCGCCCTGCGCCACCTTCTTCGGCGGATCGGCCGCCGACTGGACCTGCATGACCCGCTGCTTCGCGAGCTTCTCGAAGTAGCCCCAGCCGAGGTCGCGCGAAAGTTGCTGCGTCGCCGTCATGATGGTGCCGGAGTAGCCCGGGTGCGCCTTGACGATCTTGCCCGTCCATCTGGGATCGAGCAGATCCATGAACCCCTTCGGCGCGTCCTCGGGCTTCACCAGGCTGGTGTTGTAGGCGACCGGGGCCAGCGTGATGCGCCACGTGGCATACATGCCGTCGGCATCCCAATGCTCCCTCGGATAGTGCTGCGCCACCTCCTCGGGCAGGAAGGGTGCCAGCATAGAGGCGCGCTTCCAGACGATGAGATGGGCGGCGTCGGAGCTGTTCACGACGTCGCAGACGTAGATCCTGCTCTGATACTCCTGGCCGATGCGCTGGAAGATGCGTTCGGCACCGGAGCGCTCGACCTTCACCGCGATGCCCGGATGGGCCGCCTCGAACGCCTTGGCGATCTTCTCGGCGACCGGCAGGTCGACCGAGGTGTACCAGGCGAGCTTGCCCTCCTTCCTCGCCGCCTCGATCAGCGCCGGCGTGATATTCTGCGCCTCGGGCGCCGCCCTGGGGGACGTCACGACCGAGAATGAAGCGGCGAGCGCCGCCCCGCCCGCCAAGGCTCCGCGCCGGGTCAATCGCATCGTCATGTCATGCCTCCGCCAATGCCCTCAGCTGTTCCGCCGGCAAGTCCAGCCAGACCCGCGTGCCGACCGGGATGCCGCGCCCCGGCGGCGCCGTCACGCGCACCTCTGTCCTGTCGTCGAGCTGCACCGTGTAGTCGCGCGCCGCGCCGAGGAAGACCTGCCGCACGACCACGCCCGGCAGGCGGTTGTCGCCCGCGGGCGGCGCCGCCTCGGCCGTGATGGCGATCTCGTGCTGGCGTACCGAAAGGGTGACGGGGCTGCCGGCGCGCAGCGTTCGTCCGCTCGCACGCAGCGCCGTGCCGGCGATCGAGACGCGCGCGTCGTCGACCGCTTGCCCGCGCAGGATGTTGGCGCCGCCGATGAAGCGCGCCACGAACTCCGAGCGCGGCTGGCCGTAGATTTCCTCCGGCGGCCCGAGCTGCTCGACCCGGCCCTGGTTCATCACGGCGATCAGGTCGGCCGTGGTCATCGCCTCGGCCTGGTCGTGGGTCACGTAGATGGTGGTGTAGCGATAGCGATCGTGCAGGCGGCGGATCTCGAAGCGCATCTCCTCGCGCAGGTTGGCGTCGAGGTTGCTGAGCGGCTCGTCGAGCAGCAGCGTCTCGGGCTCGACCACCAGGGCGCGCGCCAGCGACACGCGCTGCTGCTGGCCCCCGGACAGCTCCCCCGGGTAGCGATCGGCCAGCGCCTCCAGCCGCGCCGTCGACAGGATCGCGGCGAGCCTGCTGTCGATCGTCGCCTTGTCGAGCCGGCGGATCTTCAGGCCGTAGGCGACGTTATCCGCCACCGTCATGTGCGGCCACAGGGCGTAGCTCTGGAAGATCATCGACATGTTTCGGCTCTCCGGCGGCACCGTGCGGGCCGGGGAGGACAGCACCTTGCCGCCGACCACGATTTCCCCTGCCGACGGCTCGATGAAGCCGGCGACCAGCCGCAGGGTCGTCGTCTTGCCGCAGCCCGAGGGACCGAGCAGGCAGACCAGCTTGCCGTGCTCGATGTGCAGCGACACGCCATCCACGGCGACGGCCTCGCCGTAGCGCTTGCCGAGGCCCTTCAGCTCGACTGAGGCCACGTTTCCTCCCTGCCGACCCACCTTATGGCAAAGGCGCCGCGCGCGCTATATTGCCCGCCATTTCGGAAAGGTCGGCAGCATGCAGGAACAGAAAATCTACGGCCGGCGCGAGGGCGCCGTGGGCCATCTCGTCTTCAACAACCCGGCGAAGCTCAACGCCGTGTCGCTCGACATGTGGGACGGCTTCGTCGACATCCTCGAGGACTACGAGAAGGACCCGGCCATCCGCTGCGTGGTGGTGAGCGGCGCCGGCGGCAAGGCCTTCGTCTCGGGCGCCGACATCTCCAAGTTCGAGAGCGAGCGCGCCAATGCCGAGGCGCAGGCGCGCTACGACACGATCTCCAAGCGCGGCTACGAGGCGCTCTACGAGCTCTCCAAGCCGACCATCGCCAGGATCACAGGCTACTGCATCGGCGGCGGCATGAACCTCGCCGCCTGCTGCGACCTGCGCTACTGCGACGACGGCGCACGCTTCGGCGTGCCGGCCGCCCGGCTCGGCCTCGGCTACGGCTTCCTGCGCATCGAGCGCCTGTCGCGCATCGTCGGCCTGCCGCGTGCCATGGAGTTCCTGTTCACGGCCAGGCAGTACTCGGCCCAGGAAGCGCTCGACATGGGCCTGGTGCACGGCGTCGCCGCCGCCGACGGCCTCGACGCCCTGGTCGACGGCATCACCGCGGCGATCGCCCAGAACGCGCCGCTCACCATCGGCCTCGCCAAGGCGGCGGCGCGCGAGATCGCCAAGCCGGAATCGCAGCAGGACCATGCGCGGCTCGAGAAGCTCGCCCAGGCCTGCTTCGACAGCGAGGATTTCAAGGAAGGCCGCCGCGCCTTCATGGAAAAGCGCAAGCCCGTCTTCCAGGGACGATGATCCCCTACTCCTCCCCAGCTCCGCTGGGGAGGTGCCCCGTCATACGGGGCGGAGGGGTCATGGGCCACAAATGGCAACGAGACTTTGGCTCATGACCCCTCCGTCGGCGAAGACGCCGACACCTCCCCAGCTCCGCTGGGGAGGAAACCATGAAATTCGAACACCAGAGGAAACACCATGACCAATCTCCCGCTTTCCCACATCTCCGTGCTCGACCTCACGGCGCACCGCGCCGGCCCGACCGCGGTGCGCCAGCTCGCCGACTGGGGCGCCCATGTCATCAAGATCGAGGCGCCGGCCAGCGAAGGCACCGACGCGACGGGCGGCACGCGCCACGGCTTCGACTTCCAGAACCTGCATCGCAACAAGAAGGCGATGACGCTCAACCTCAAGAGCCCCGAAGGCCACGCGATCTTCATGAAGCTCGCGGAGAAGGCCGACGTCATCGTCGAGAACTACCGCTCCGACGTGAAGCATCGCCTCAAGGTCGACTACGACACGGTGGCCAAGGTCAACCCGCGCATCGTCTACGGCTCGATCGCGGGGTTCGGCCAGAGCGGGCCCGATGCGGCGCGTCCGGGCGTCGACCAGATCGCCCAGGGCATGGGCGGGCTGATGTCGATCACCGGCGAGCCCGGCCGCGGACCGATGCGCGTCGGCATCCCGATCGCCGACCTCACCTCTGGATTGCTGCTCGCCCAGGCGATGATCCTGGCGCTCTACAACCGCGAGCGCACCGGCAAGGGCCAGTGGGTCCACACCTCGCTGATCGAGGCGCAAATCTTCATGCTCGACTTCCAGGCCTCGCGCTGGCTGATCAAGGGCGAAGTGCCGAAGCAGGCCGGCAACGATCATCCGACCGGCATCCCGACCGGCGTGTTCCCGACCAGCGACGGCCACATCAACATCGCCGCCTCCGGCCAGAATTTGTGGAAGCGCTGCGCGCAGGCGCTGGGCGCGCCCGAGCTGATCGACCATCCCGAGCACCTGACGGGCGCGCTGCGCTCGCAGAACCGCAAGGCGGTGAACGAGCGCCTCGCCGCGATCACCCGCACCAACACCAGCGCGCACTGGATCGCCGCGCTCAACAAGGCGGGCGTGCCGTGCGGGCCGATCAACACGATCGACCAGACCTTCGCCGAGCCGCAGGTCAAGCACCTCGGCATCGCCCGGCCGGTCAAGCATCCCAAGCTCGGCGACATCAAGGTGGTCGGCCAGCCGATCAACATGTCCGACAACCCGCAGCCGGCCGAGCTGCGGCCGACGCCCGACCTCGGCGAGCACACCGAGGAGGTGCTGGCGAGCCTCGGCTACGATCGCAAGGCGATCGACTCGCTCAAGGCCGGCGGGGTGATCTGATGGCCCACGCGAGGCGGGCCGCATTGATCACCGGCGCCGGCCGCAACATCGGCCGCGCCTGCGCCCTCGGCCTGGCGGAGGACGGCTTCGATGTCGCGATCAACGGCTCGAGCGATCGCGCCGCCGCCGAGAAGGTGGCGGCGGAAGCCGCCGCGCTCGGGGCCCGCACGCTGGTCGTCATGGGCGACGTCGGCAACGCCGAGGACTGCAGGCGCATCGCCGACGCCGCGATCGCCGCGTTCGGCGCGGTCGACGTGCTGATCAACAACGCCGCCGTGCGACCGGGCAAGCCGTTCCTCGAGGCGAGCGAGGACGAATGGCGCCGAGTCATGGCGGTCGATCTCGACGCCGCGGTCTGGCTGACGCGCGCCTGCGTGCCCGGCATGCTGCAGAAGGGCTGGGGCCGGGTCATCAACTTCACCGGCATGAACGCCATGGCCGGCCACGGCGGCCGCGCCTCGGTCTCCGTCGCCAAGCACGGCGTATGGGGACTCACCAAGGCGCTGGCCAAGGAGTTCGGCGCCAACGGCATCACGGTCAATGCCGTCTCGCCCGGCCCGATCGCCGCCGACGACGTGAACCAGAAAGAGTATTCGTCGGCGCAGCGCCAGCACACCGTGGCGCGCGTGCCGGCCGGCCGCATGGGCACGCCGGTCGAGGTCGCCGCCGCCGCCCGCCTGCTCGCCTCCGAGGCGGGAGCCTACATCAACGGCCAGATGATCCAGGTCAACGGCGGCGCGGAGACGTGAGGGCTGGACTCAAGGCCGAGAGCGCGCCGCTCCACGGCGCTCTTCTTCTCCTCCCCAGCGAAGCTGCTGCGGAGTGGACACGACGCATTTTCATGCTCCTCTCCCCCGATAGGGCAGGGCATTCGCATATGAAATAGCTCAAGCGGAGCATGACTTTGAGGCATGGGCGAAGATCTCGAGGAGAAACTCATTACTCCATCCGGCGCGCAAGATTTTGTGATTGAGAGGTTTGTTGG
>Ga0268299_1001784_pt1 | contig 32383 bp, 32 predicted proteins | sample NOBtaG_FD_193484 | JGI IMG/M metagenome (GOLD analysis project Ga0268299, IMG submission 193484) | Activated sludge microbial communities from bioreactor in Nijmegen, Gelderland, Netherland - NOB reactor | ecosystem: Engineered > Bioreactor > Aerobic > Activated sludge | place: Netherlands... | reverse complement strand
GGCGGCTGCATCTGCGGCATCCCACCTTGGGGCATACCGGCACCCATCGGCATACCAGACATACCCATCGGAGACCCCTGCCCTTGCCCAGCTCCCGTCGGCGCAGCAGGCAGAGCACCGGCCTCAGCACCCGCAGTAGCAGCCGGAGCCGCAGGAGTTGACGGGGCCGCAGGAGTTGACGGGGCCGCGCCCGCACTAGGCGCCGCAGTCGCAGCAGGCGTCGACGACCCAGCACCAGCCGGCGTTGAACCAGTCGGCGCAGTCGGCGCCGTACCTGAAGGCACGCCCGGGTTAGTGAGACCGGGGTTCGTATTCGCGGGACTGTTCGGATCACCCAACGGCGGCGGCTTAACCGGAACACCGGTCGGCGGCGTGGTGCCCACCTTCGCATCGTCTATTGGCGGCCGGACAGGAATTTTGGGGGTGCCGCCCGGCGGTGCGGTCAAACCGTGAGACTTGCAACCCGCCTTCACGGCATCGATCGCCGTCTCCAGCTGCTGTTTCGCGGTGGTGACCAGCGCCTGGGCCTTCTGCATATCGGCATCCTTAACGCCCTGCCCGCCGATCATTATCTTCAGTACGTCATGCGCAGGAACATGCTCAGCGACTGCGGATTTCATCGCCGACTTCGCTGCCATGATGGCCGCCTGACCCATCAGCAGGAAACCGGCCAGGTTGGCGTGTGCGGTAGCGTTTTCGGCGCACTCACCGAGGTCAATGCCCATCTTCTGCTCGATGGCCTCGGCGGCCTTACCGTCCATCTCCTGGGAGGCGTACTGCCGAACTCCATGCGACGACTTGGCCGCATCGTCCGCCCAGATCCGTGCGTCCTGAAACTGGCCATCGGCGGCCTGCTTGAACAAATCCTCGTCATAAGCAGGCCACGCACCCTGAAGCACCTCATCGGCGCACTTATCAGTCGGCTTTTCAATCGTCACAGGAAGACCCCCAAAAATACGCGGTACCGAACTAGCAACTCTCTGACTGAGTTTAGATCAGCATCTCCAAGATTTCGATAACCTTGGTGCGTTTCGTTTTTCAAATCAGAAAACGAAACGCACCACTATCAACAGCAAATACTCTGATAAACCACCCGGCGTGAGCCGGAATCCAAAACTGTTGCAGCGGAGATGAAACAGAGGAGGCCTCGTAGTGCCGTGCCCGCGTGTATGCACCGGAATGGGCATAGTGACGCGACATGATTTGCCGTAGCATCAACTGGAAATGGTGTCTACCAGGGCACTTATAGGAAGGGGGGCCGTGAAGCACGCTATCGCCATTGCGGGCGCGGCCGCCACGCTCGTCCTCGTCACTGCGCCTTCAGCCAATGCCGGCAATGAAATCCCTGTCGCCTGGGCTATCGCCCCCGGAGTCGGTCTTGCCGCTTACGACGCTACGGGGCATCCAGTCGAGGCCTGCACCGTGGGCTTTCTCGCCCACGACATCACCGGTCAGCAGTTCATGCTGTCCGCCGGTCACTGCAACGGAGGCGGTGAAGTCGACATCCACTATTCCGGAACCGGCGGCTACGAGAACATCGGCACCTTCGTAACTTCTATCGACGAAGGATCGACGGGCGATGCCGCTGACATCGGCCTCATCAAGCTCAACGGTTCCGTTCCTTCCGATCCTCGGATCATCGGAATCCGACCTATCACCGGCATCACCAGCCAAGTCGCAGTCGGAGATACGTTGTGCCACTTCGGCTATGTCTCGGCACTGGACAAAATCGCACCCGAATGCGGCAACGTCACCCAGGTGACCCCCACCAAGGCGGCCTTCAACGCTCAAGCCGTCGGAGGAGACTCCGGTGGGCCTGTTTACAAGCGCAATGCCGATGGAACCGCTACCGCCGTCGGAATCGCTATCCGCGGCAGCGCACACAACACCGTTACCGAGTTGGCTGAGCCGTGGATCCGTAAGTGGGGCCTCACTCTCGACACCGCGCATAGCGGGCCCGGTGTCGTCACAGCTAGCGGCTATCCCCGCTGAACGAGCGGTGCCGTTGTTATCGGATTCGGACCAGGATTCACCTGCCGCGATGAACTCGGCTTCGAGATTGAGTTCTTCACGTGGGGTGCTCGTTGTCGCTGACCTTGCGGACGTTGTGTACTCCTGCGGCAAGGTTTTCAACGGGTTGTCGGTGGGGCGTTTCGATACCGAGAGTTTTCTGTGTTCGGGACGTGCTGACAAGGCTGTGTCTCGTGCGGACCTCGCGTTGCTGGAAGACCTGCGCGATAGCGCGCAGTTTGTGATTGATCACGCCGGTCACGAGATCGACGCGGAGTTTGTTCGGGCCGTGAACGCCACGATCATTCGTAGTGGTGCTCTGCACCCGGGTCAGCTGCGAACACAGGAGCAGGCGATTGGTGTGACGACACCGTTTGGCCGGCACACCCCGGCTGCTCTCACCGCATCTGGACTGCAAGCGTTGCTTGACGACGCGCCACGCAGTGGCGACGTTCGGGAAAATGCCCTGGATCTGTTCGTGGATCTTGCGCAGGCGCAGGTTTTCGAGGATGGAAACAAACGCACCGCGGCGCTGGTGGCCAATAGCGTGCTGATCGGGGCCGGTGCCGGAGTCCTGCTCACGATCCCTGTCGATGACAACGATCCCGGCCTTTCCGAAACGTTCAACGTCCTGCTGGCCAGGGCGTACATCTTTGGCGAGGGTGACGGTGTGAAGGCGATGCTGCGTAGCCGAGGGTTCACCAGGATCCCCCACCACAAATACGGAAATAAGGAAATACGGAAGTCTTTCGGATAGGGCGGGGTCTCTGATCCCGCTAGTCGTGGTCGGTGACACGGTCGGCTCCAGCCGCTCTCAGTAGAACGTCGCGTGCCGGGGACAGCAGGTGTTCGGCGCTGCGGAAATCCAGCGCGGCATCGGCTAGTTGGCTCCGGGCAGCGGGATGGCCGTGGCTGGCCAGGATTTGGGTGGCCAGCCTCAGAGTTTCGGCGTACGCCATGAGTTGGACGGTGTAGCGGGCGGTGGCCATGGGGGTGGGCCCGCCGGGGCTTTGCACATGTGAGGACATCATGGAAGCCCAGTCATCGAGGGTGCGCCGGTCGAAGTTGAACAAGGCGTCCACCACCCACTTTTTCCAGCGCGGCAGTCGGGTGTACGCAATCGCCTTAGCCGGATCAGCGGTCATGCGGCGGGCTCCTTCGTGTCAGAGTTCGAGTTGGCGGCGCTCTCGGCCAGTGAGGCCGCGGTTTTTGCTTTTTTCCTTCTGCGATAAGCGCTTTGGCGGCAAGCGGGAGAGCAGTAGCGACGGCGGCGGCCGGGGGTTGTGTTGAACTGCAGGTATGCGATTTCGCACGGGCACCCACGGCATCGGCGAGAGTCTTGAACGACAGTCTTCTCCCCATGGGTCGGGCAGTTCACTGTCTCGAATTTGATGCCGAACACCGCATTGGCCTGTACATATCGGCTGAGGTCAATGTCCAGAAACTCCACCAGCACCTGGGCTCGGGAGGGGTGGCGCATACGGCTCATACCCTTGCTGTACACGTGGCGCACGGTTTCTGCGGGCAGCCCGGATTGCGCTGCGATCTCGCTGTAGGGGACTCCGCGTGCGACCTCAACGATCACCCGCAGCTCGAAAGGTTCAATCGTTTCCAAGACACTGGGGAAAACCTCGGCGAGGTCAGCAGAGTAGAGCCGATCGATAAGCCGATCTTGGGCTTGTGCTCCCATCACGGGCCGGCGGCGGCTCTTCACGACTGCTCTCCCGGAGACCGGTCGTCACGTCCCTGGCCTCGTTTTCCCCTGAACCGCATACCGGTCATCCAATTCACGATAGCGGTGCAGAGCTGGGAGAACGGTTCGATGATTCGCGGCACATCAGGCGGTAACGCCCGCAGTAACGCAACACAAAACACGGTGGTGATCGCCAACACGATCACCACCACGACTACTGCCAACGTCACCGTGGCGGGCAGATTCAACAACTCGGACAATGAACCACTCCTCACTGGATTTTTGGGGGGCTGCGCACACGCAAACGGGCCCCCAGAGCAGCAGCTCTGAAGGCCCGTTCATGAATATGCAGGTATGAAAAAAGCCCCACCCGGATCGACCCGGGAAGGGCTTCAATATGGCTCAGGATATAACTATCCCCTGAAATGACTATAGCACGCTTGTTTTTGACCGCTATCGCGATAGCGCCATGTCTCGCACGAAGCCGTATTTTCGCAGCTAGCGCAGTGGAAGTTTTAGTCGCAGGCGCGAACAGCTAAAACGTAACGCGGGTCCCCTGTTCAGCTTTGGGCGCGGTGTTCTTCGATTGCGGCGAGATCGGCGAGTAGTTCGTCTCGGGTGTTGTAGTCGCGGTGGGCGAAGGTGGATGCGTCCCCGATGCCGGCGTAGTCGACGGAGTAAGGCGCTCCCGAATCAGGGGCTCGGGATCCGGCGCGGATCTCATCAAGTGTGGCCGGTTCTGGATTAGCAACACCGATATTGGTGGGCATTGCGTCTTGATCTAATCCGACGTATTCAGGCTGCGAGGGTAGCCAGGTATAGCTGTCGGCACTATCGTCTTGGTATTCGAGCACCCAGCCGCGGGCGGTGAGGATGTCGTGCAGCTGCGGATCGAATGGGACATCCTCGTGCACCGGCTCCTCTGCGCCCCATCCTGCGGGAACCACGGCCAGGGTGTCCTGCTCGCGGCGGGCCCGCCGCGCCTTACGGCGCGCTACTTTGGCCGCCACGCGGTGCGGCGATCGCTTCTTCTTACTATCTGCCATCAGTCACTAAACAACCCACGTGATGACTTCAGGGCTAACTTCTCGACGATGCATACCCCATTCTCGCATCCATCTGTGACACATGCCGAGACATGTATCGCCACACGCCCATTGGCCTTATCAGGAACCGAATCGATGCCACATCGATCCAGCAATATCAGGCAGCCACGTTCCCGGCACGCAAAACACACCCGCTCGAAAAGAGCTCAGCACAGTGCATCGACTCTCTTCCTGATTCGCTGCAAATATCTTCTCAAGTTGCTAAAACAACTCGGTGGCTGTCTCGAATGTGAGGTCGGGGGCTTCCTTAGAGGAAGCCTCTGACCTGTCCCCCAGCCCACCGGATTAAGACCAGAATGAACGTCAGCACCACTGCCGAACCACGAGTATCTCCATCTTTGCCAAATCCACACAACCAGGGTGCCAGGGCGCACGAAGCAGCCGCTGTGCGCGGGGTCAAGCTTTCGACGAGTTCGCCGAGCTGCCACCAAAACCAAACGCCGACCGGACTCTAGATCCAAAGAATTTCAGCTACCAACAGGCCTCAACTATCGCTCAAAGACAGCCACGCTTCAATGCCCGCGCAACAGTGGTTTCTCGCGCCGCCAAGACTGAAAAGCTCCACTTGTCGAATCAAGGAAAGCCCAGGGATCCGGTACCCCCGCTATGGCGCACTACAGCCTCCGTGTGTTAGCCAACGAGATTCTCTGCCAGGCATTTTCGTCGTGAAAGATCCCGTAGGGCTCCCTGATTATGGCCGAGACAACACTTGGCATGGCCCCCTGCGATCGCCTACACATGTCCCGTACCCCGTCCCCCACCTCTCCCCCAATTTTCAGAAGAGGTCACCCCTTCTCGGATTTCAAACAATCAAACATGCAGGTACTGATTCTTTTTTTCAAAATCAGGGGGCCATTTCCGCTCGAGAGGGGCCTCAGAAGTGGCCCCAGGCCTGGCCCGAGAAGGCCCCGCGATAAGACCCTTAACAGCTGTTGAGGGCCTGGCGTGATCGACCCCGTAACGCCACACATAGTGGATGCGCATGCAACATCGGCTCGCGTCGCTGATGAGACCTGCGATGCCCGGCAGTGTTCTCCGCCGGGCACAAGTCGTGGCTGTCATGATGAAAACGCGCCGCCACCGGGTGATCCGGGGCCGAACAGATCCTTGCCGACCTCAACGGCAAAGTGCACTGCGCACTTCCGGGGGCAATGCACTTTTGCAGACTTCGCGCCAGGCACTGACGCGGCCAAGGGCAGCTACAGGAAATTCCAGCCGATACGGCGGCATCGAAAGACCTGCAGAGGGAAGCGTCCCGTACTGATCAATAGTTGCCCGGTGACGCTATTTTGACGAGAACTTCGCGGGCGAGAAGTCGCCGGTGCGCGGCTGGGTTTCGGCACCAGTGCCCGGGGGCTTTCTAGGTCAGGCACTGGGATATCCGAGTACGGTGCGGGAACTATTTCCCGGAGCCCTGCATCGAATTGCTGATCTAGGCCGGGCGACATCGTCTGCAGCAGGATCCAGAACACTCGGTGGACATGTTTTCACCGCTAACGTCTGCGCTGCCACAGTCAGGGGCCTAGACGGACACCCGAACCCGGGCCGCAGTGCTGTGATGTATGGACCCTAAGTTGAAGGCGCTCAGGGCTCACGTGCGCCACCATCGAGCAACCAAGTGATCCGGGGCGGCTTTCAGGCCGCGTGCCCGGTGGCAAGGCGATCTGACCCCTGCACCTGGCCACCGCCGCCCCCTGAGGTTGGCAAGCGGGCGCTGGAACCGCCGCAGGCGTCGCAAGACGATGTCGGCGAGCTCGCGTACCGTGACCTCATGAGTGAGGACGGGAACACCGTGTACACCGACGCGATAGTCGAATTCACAGACGGCGCCCTGGCGAAATTCACTACCGCCGAGATTTTGCCGAACAGAACACTGCGCGTCACCTACACCGACACCCTGTACGTCGATGCTGGCTACGACGGCGACAACGAGCATAAAGAGGTAACCGTCACCGATACCGCGACCTACAACAAGGGCGTGTGGCGATCAGTGAACCCGCCCAAACGCGGGGTCTTGATGGTGGGGATTTGGGGGAAGAATCACGACGGGCAGGACTACCACACACGACATCACGTCGAAGCAGACGTCACCGCCGACGAGGCGCGTGAACACGCCAAGAAATGGCTGAGCAACTATCTGACGCCACAGGAAGTAGAGCGGAAAAAGCACCTATTCAGCACCTACATCGAACTCGATGATCGCCTAAAAAGGACCGTGCGTTTCTTCATGCACTGGCCACACGGCACCAGCGAGGACATCGACATCGCGCTGGAAACACGCGCCCAGATCAATGCCCCCCACTGGCGAACCGGCCCGGACAGCACACCCGAGTAAGACAACATTTTTCTGCATGCCCAAGGACGCACTCGTACCGAGCACTCACCCAGCAATACGGTCCAGAATGGTTCCGCCTCAGCTCAGCGCTCTTCGATCAACGAACCTACCTCCAAATAGCCGACGCCTGGGAGCGCCTACCTGCCCGTTTCCGAGATGCCGCTCCGGGCGACGGCAAGATCAGAGGACGACTCCTCGCAAGCTGCAGTTGAGTCGCGCAGTGTGTGACCGAGATTCTCCACGAGATGCGAGACGAGCAGTGAGCTAGGAAAAGCAGGCTGTGGCACTCTTGTCGCGCCGCGGGCAAGGGTTTGCACCCCTGCATGGTTCCCTCCCCGCTCATGTCAGAAATCCCTCAAGAGCGCGACCCCCGGTGGCCCAAGCCCAAGATGAGCACCACCGCCATCATCGTCATGATCATCATGACGATCACCACCGCCGTGATGGTCACCGAGTTCTTCCTGTTGGCCGCCTACATCGTCTACAAAACCGGCGCCACCACAGGTATCGCCGACATCGGCCGCGCCGTCGCACAGATCATCGCGGCCATCACCAACAACCCACCACCGCCCTAGCGGGGCGGTATCGTTTCTAACTAATTCGGTCCCGCATCTTTCCTGAAACACCTGTTCACAGCGTCAGATCTTGTTTCGGCGGGTCCGCAAGCTCGGTATTTGATGTTGTTGACCACTCATCAAATCGCTGTAGACTGGTCATCAGCCTGCGGCACTAGCCAAAGGAAGTGAACCCGGCAGCCATCCGGACGGTTGGTGAGCCGGGTTTCGCGCTATCTGGGGCCGGTTTAAACCTGCCGGATGCCAGCGATAGCCGGCTCGATGCGGGTCCGCCAGGTCCCTCCTTTGGCCCAGCACCAGGCGATCGCGTCGGGCAGGGCCAGTAATGGCTCGGTGGCCGCACGGTGATGGGCGTACTGCATATGTGAAACATGCTGGCGAGTCAGGGTGTAGAGCTGGCGGCGGTCCCAGTCGATGAGCGAGTCGTCTTGTTCGAGGATGATCCGGATATTCAGATTTGGGTCCGTGTCGCGAACAAGCGCTTGAAGACAGGCGTATCGAGCATCGAGTTCACGCCGATAAGTGCCCGCATCGGCGGTGTACACCATCGAGGTCACTTCAGCCGCGCAGATTGCATCGGCGATCACCTTTCGCCGGGAGTCGCTTTCTTTGGCCATATGCAAACGACGTTGGCGAGGTAACACCATGGCGCGTACCAATTTTCGCAGAGGCTCCAGATCGCCGGAGACTACCGTCGCGGCCACCAACAGATAATTGCGATGCTTGGATTCGTCAACGAAGATATGGGTCGAGCTCACTGCATTACCGGCCGATCTGCTGCAGCCCGGTTCACACGCTTGATGGTGCGGTAGATAGTGGAGCGGGCCACCCCGAACAGTTCGGCCAGCTCAGCACTGGTGTGCTCGCCGGCGGAATGTAGGGCCATCAGGTGTTGGTGCTGGGCTTTAGTGAGCTTGGGTTGCTTGCCACGTAGCCGACCTTTGGCCCGCGCAATCTTCATGCCTTCCCGGGTGCGCAGCCGGATCAGATCAGCCTCGAATTCAGCGATCATGGCCAACACGTTGAACATCAACTTGCCCATCGGATCACATGGATCATGCACAGAGCCACCGATGTTCAACTTCACACCTCCATAGCCCAATTCCTGGGCGATGCCGTGCGCATCCGGTACTGAGCGGGCGAGGCGATCCAATTTGGTCACCACGAGGGTGTCTCCCTCGCGGCAGGCTGCGAGTGCTTTCTCGAGTTCGGGTCGGTCACGGTGAGTGCCCGTGAGCCCGTGATCGACATAGATTCGCTCCGGATCCACCCCAAGGGCTTCCAACCCAGCCCTTTGAGCGGCGGTGTCTTGCTCATCTGTCGAAACTCGCGCGTACCCAATCAACATGAAATTGACCGTATCGGCGATCGCCAACGCTGTGTCGCGACACGCGTAGCGGTTACCCCTCCCCTAACGGGCACATCACCGGGCGGTTCTTACGGGACACCATTGTCACAGGCCGCGACGCGCTGACGGTCGAAAATTGACTGTCGCGCAGACCGATCCCCTTATAGGACAGCACCCCCGTGACCAGAGGTCAGCCGAACAAACAGCGACGCAACGATCCGCCCCAGTCGACAACACCAGGGCTGTATTCGCCGCCGAGTTCTTCTATGGCCTCATCGATCGACTCGTATTCCGACTCGGTGAGGTAACCAGTTTTGGTAACGGCTTGACGTTCCCGACACAGATCACGAAGTGCGGCAAGGATTTCCGGTGCATACGACATACGAAATTCTCCCACGCCAAAAAAGGGGTGGTGCCCTCTAACCGGGCAGCGCCAGAATGCCCGCCGAGCGCGGGCAGGTGCACGAAAAGTCGGCCTGAATCACCCGTCTCTCACGACGAATGGCTAGCTTTGTGTGAGCGCATTCATGCTGGGTGTCAGGAGATCGGCGAGGTCGGACCATGGGATGGTCGTGACCCTCAGGCCATGTCCGAGCTGGTAGTCGGCGAAGTGTATTTCGAAACCCTGGGCGGTGGGGATCCAGTTCGCGAAGTTCTTATCGGTGGCCCGTAGTCCGGGTGTGTTGCTATCGATTCCGAGGATGGCCGCAGACTTTTCCGATAGTCGGTTCAGCCCGTCTTGTTTGTTGGTGAACAGGTCTTGCAAGGTGATTGGTTGGGCGTCTCGGCTGTCGATGACAATGGTGGCGATGTAGTTGACCGGATGTGCTGCGCCTTTTGCGTAATACACGCCGACGGTCACCTGCGATACCGCCGATGGCCGGAAGGAGACCGTGGAGTTGGCGTCAAGACCCCAACTGTCGCTTCGCGCCTCGGACCGGGCATCGTCAATCAGCCCGGTCACCGAATGGCGGCTCGCGTTATTGAATGCGCTGGTTACTCGTTCATCACCGCCAATGAGTTGACCGACCTGTGCCTTCCACGTCCCAGTGTGGTCGTCGGTAGATCCTTCGAGTGCATCGATCCGCACCGAATATTGGTGGCCGCCGGACTGGCCCGTCGCGCCTGCTGCGCTGGAGGGCGCGGTGGTGGTCGCTAGTGCTGTCCCATGGACGGGGGCTGTGGCCTGCGCTCGGTCAGATGGTCGTGGCTCCGTGGGAGCTGCCGCTGTACTGCATGCGGGCACCCACGCCACAGCACACAGCATGACCGCGCTGACGGTCCAGAGGCGGCGTTTCACTTGGGGCCTGCGAACATCTGCAGGATCTCGTTGTAGGCCTGGATCCGCTCGGTCAGGCCCCACTCCCCACCGTTGATCGCATGCGAGATACCGACGATATCGCCTTGATCGGCAAGGTCATTGAAATTACCGACATCGGGACGCCCATCGGTCCAATACCATCCGGCTGTCCGGAATGCGGCAGTCAGGTTGCCGGCCAACGTTTCCGGGCGGGCAACCAAATCATAGCCAAGTGCTTGACCTGCCAACGTGTAGTTATGCCTACCCGTGAGCTGCATGCCGCCGCGCCCCTTAAAACGGGGCCCATCGCCGGGCTCCGTATTTCCCAGATCCGTGCGGCCCTCGTACTGAACACCGCTTGAATACTCGGTCAGTGTTGCGCCCCAATCGGTTTCCTCTGACGACTCAGCCAGGAACGCCGCCGCACGCAGCGGAGAATTGATCTGCCGCTCAGCCAACGTCTGGTTGATTACGTTCGTCCATGACGTCACGTCCCCGGCAAGCTCATCGGGCGGCACCGGCGTGTAGTTCGACCCGTCAGAAGAACGCAACGCATAGTGCTTGTAGATCTGCTTGAACTGATCCTCGGTGATCTGAAACGGCGGCGGGTCGGCCGGGTCTGCCGGTGCAGGTTGTTGCGGCGCCCTCTGCAGCCCCGTGCTCATCGCAGTAGCAGTTCCGTCAGGTACGGGGCCACTTTGGAAATCGACCGGTTGCACATCCGATGGAGCTCCGGCGCCCGAAAACGTGTTGACCGCGCCAGCTCCCTGCGAGGTGAGCTGTGCGACTTGGCCAACGCCCTCGGTGCCCTTCGACACAGTGTCGTTGAGTTGCGTGAACTGCTCGACCTGAGGCTTGAGCTGCGGGTTGGCATCGCTTACGGCTTGGGCGACTTGGTCGGCTTCTCCCTGAGCGGTTTTCACGATCTGGCTGCCTGCATTGATCGCATCCGCGGTGCCCTGGATGCCTTGTGAGACGCCCTGCACCACGGTGATCGCGTCTTGCGGGTTGACCGCCCCTGACTGCGCCGACGACGCGATAGAGGCACCCGCCTGCCCGGCAGTGGCGAAGCCCTGGGCGGCTTGCCCAGACGATTGGCCGATCTGCTGACCGGACTGCACGTACGTCTGCACGTCGCCGGGCAGTGATTGCGCGGCCTGAGTGGCGTCTTGGCCGAGCGCCTGGGTATCCGGGCCTTGTTCCTGGCCGTCCTGCTTGCGGCGCCGTGTAGAGGCCGCTCCCATGAGTAGCGCGGCCAGATCGTTATTACCTGACTGCTTGTCACGGTCCTGCTGGTCGCGGTCCTTTTTGTCGTCCTTGGACGGGAACCGCGGCAGCTGCTGCTGTTTCTGGTTGTCGCGCTGGCGCAGCTGGCGGGTCAGATCATCCAGACGCTGCCGGTCCTGGGTGGACTGCTGCTGTTGATCCTGCAGTTGTCGAGTCAGATCGTCGATCTTCTGCGAATCAGACTGTTGCGGCTGCTGCTGATTGGGCTGCTGGGGCGCCTGCTGCGGTTGTTCAGGTGCCTGCCGGGGTGCTTGTTGCGCGGGCTGCTGCGCCCCCTGGTTGCCGCCTTGTGAGCCCGGATTGGCTTGCCCGGCTTGGTTCCCGGGGAAGTCCGGATTGGGCCGCCCAGGGCCTTGGGTCAGGCCCGGAGATGCGGTCTGATAGTTCGGTGGTGACCATTCGCCGTTGCGTGCCTGCCAGGAACCATCCGGGTTGGCCCGAAACGGCGGCTCCTGCATGGACTGCTGCCCGCCGGTCTGCGACGGAACCTGCCCGGATGCAGGGTTTTCGTTGTAGATACTGATTCCGCTGTTCTGATCCAGCCCAGGGCGGCCGTAATTGCCGCTGTTGTAGTCAGGGAGCTGCTGGCCACCCTGCGATGGCGGTTGGAACATTTGACCGCCCCCCGGTGGGCCATCCAGACCACCGCCGCCACCGCAATCCGGTGGGCACGCCGCGTGAGCCTGCGGCACCGTGGCCGGGGTGAACCACCCCAGGCCCAAACCGCCGGCCGAGAACATCAGCACCGCGATCACCGCAGCGGTCGCGGAAGCCTTCTGCGAGGCGGCGGTCGCCCACGTATACAGGCCTGAGAGTCCTTGCCACCAGCCCAGGTTCGACCCGACCGCCCACACCATCACCGCTGCGATCGCGGCGATAGCAGGCAGCACAGGGCTGCCGGCGATGGTCGCAGACAGGCGCGGGGCAAGCCAGGCCGTCAGGATCACCAATCCAGCCCCACCGGCAATCAGGGCGGCCAGCAGCGCCGGATGCGACGGCGCACCGTTGCCGTGGCCGCTGCGGTCGTGCTCGGCGAGCAAGCCCGCCTCGACCAGGGCGTCTTTGACCAAACCGGCCAGGTACTTGCCGCCGGTGAATAACGCAGCACCCGCGGCAACCGCCACGAGCATCTGCACCACACCCAACATCAGCGACCAGCCGGTCTCGCCGGAAATCTGATGCCACCACGTGCCGTAGCCGCCCCTGAACGTGAACCACATGCCCCACGCCCCGGCGATCACGCCGACACTAGCCACGACAGCGTGCCCCGTCTCGGTCAAGCGTGTCTTGCCCACGTCGAATACCGCCGCAGTGAGCGGTCTAGCACCCCACATCGCGAGCTTGACGCCGCCGCCCAGGCAGGAAAACCAGAACAGCAGCGGCACAATCCATACCGCCAAATCACTCAAGCCGTCACCGGCTCGGTAGAGATGATGCAGACCGGCCACCGCCGCGGTCGCCAGGGCGGCTCCGGCGATCACCGCGGCCACGTGTCGTCCTGAACTGGACTGATCACCGGGTGCCGGTAGTGGCGCGATATCACCCGAGGGTTCGCTGACGGCGGCCAGGTCGCGGCAGTCGGTCACCGCCACAGGCCGCGACGGGCCCTGTGCTGCGTGGCGTGCAGGTGTGCTCATAGGCGAGACTTCCAGTTACATATGATCAGCGGCTATTGCTGTGACAGTACACCTGAACTCGGACACCCAGCAACGAAACAACCCCGCAGAAAAACACCTGGTTATCTGATCTTGATAGCCGCCACCATTCGGCAACGGCTGAACCGAGGTGATACGGCACCACCTGGTTGCCAGGCCACGGTCCGAGCGGGCCGAGGCCTGAGCTACTGGCGGCTGCGGTTCTTGGTGACGGCCAGACACGCCGAGAACCGCTGCCATCATGGGGTGGTGAACAACGACGAAGCACCGCCGGCTGGCTGGGCTGTTTTAGATCATTCCTACGACGACGCCGACCTGCCTGCGCCGTTTAACACAATCGGTTTTGACTCGAACAACATCGGCGCCTCGGTCTGGGTGTATCTACCTACCGGGGCCATGGTCGCCGCAATACCCACAGGCCTATGGAAAGAACGGGCCCAGTTCGCGTTCTACTACGCCGCGCCGAACGCTAAAACTGCAGTGCCACTACAGGAGTGGAGCGACGCACAGCGCGAGTGGGACGGCACAGATCCGAATCACTACGACCAACGCCACGACGACGCCATCGCGTACTTCAACGCGATGGCCGGGGGAGGTTTGGGCTGATCGCAGCCATCATGAACGGATCAGACCGACAACTGCGGTGTCGCCCGACTTGAGAGTTAGTCGTGGTCGATGACACGGCCAGCTCCCGGCGTATGGGCATCTGTCGGCGCGTTGGTGGCGGATGGTTGTGGCTCGTGCGTGCCGGCGGCAACTTGGGCGATCACGGCTTTTTCTTCGGGTGTTGGCGGGTTGAGGCGCAGGTGGGCACGGCCCCACCACCGGTTGAGGACATGGTCGACGCGCGCCAGATCGAGGTCCTCATCGGCCTCGGCGAGCGCGATGCGCAGCTCGGCTTCGAACTCGGGCAGCTCGTCGGGAGCTGCGGCGGCCAGGGCCGCTCGGATGGCAGGCCCGCTGCGTTGAACGGGCACGTACATGCGCAAATCGTACCGGCGTCAATATGCAGGTCTACATCTGCGCTGACGGGGTCGCTTAGGCCAATCTCCGCCGCTACGCCGAACTACCCTCGGGCCATCCGGGGTCTGGCGGCAAGGTTGGAGGTGGCTCTGAACGCCTGTAGATGTCGGGCCAATCTGGGGGCGTACCTGGTGCGAGCTTGTTGCATACGCGGCGTTGTTCGTCACTAACGCGCGGTTCCTCGAACAGGAGCCAGGTCCCGAAGACGTCGTCTGTGGGCCGCCGTGCGGGGCCGCGCTGCTGAGCGGGTGGGGCGTGTTGTTGATCGGGTGTCAGCGATGGATCGGGGCCGAAGGTGTACACCTTGGTGATGCCGGTCGGAGTCGAGCCGCGGCTGCCGTAGCTCCCGTCGCGTTCCTTCTGCGCGGTCTGGCCAGAGTAGTCGCAGACTGTCGCGGTATAGCGTGCACCGTCACGGCGGAAATCCACCACTTCGTAATATCTCGTGCCGACAACGACGGGCTGACTGGGGTCGCCTCCCAAGTACCCGAGGTCCCCTCCATCGAAAACATTGTTCTCGGCGTGTTCGACCCCGGGATACCCCTTATCAGCTAAGGCCAATCTCCCGTTGCGGTAGGAGAGGCCCGCGCTCCAGTATGACTCGGAGATGGCGCGGACGAAGGTGCCTTCGGGAGACATGAGGTCCAGGCTTGGGTTGGGTATCCATCGGAATGTGTACTGCTGCTTGTCTTCCGGTGGCTGTGGCGAGGGTGTATCCGGTTGCTGGCATCCAACAACGGTCAGAGTTAGGAGCGCCGTGAGGGCGCCCGCTATCCGGTTGGTCGCCATTTGCGGTTGGTGGGGTCGGCGCCCTGCTGTTCTTGCGTCTGCCACTGGTCTGGGGCAAAGCCGTTTTCGCGCAGCACATTTCCGATCAGGGTGCGAGCGCCATTGGCATCTTGCGCAATCTTGAGGGGGTCGGGGTGGCCGTTGGTTAGGTATCGGTCGAGGTCGGGGTAGTTCGCGAGGTCTGGGTTGGACTGGAGTAACCCGTTGAGGATAGCTTTTTGGCTGTCGAGGGTGTTGAAGCCGTATGGGCCGGTGGTGACCATTTTGTTGGCGGCGTCGGCTGGGGTGCCGTTGCCTTGGATAGCCTGGTCGGCAGCTTCGAGGCCTTCAATGGGGGCGAACGCCTTATCGACGCCGAGTTGTCCGGTGACCCATTCGCCGAGCTTCTTGGTGGCTGGGTCTGCATCCTTGGTGTTCAGGGCGTCCATCGCGCCGTCGAGCATGCCGCGCTTGATGCGACCGCCGTCCTCGAATGCGTTGTCCCGCTCGGCCCCCTCGGGCATCTGGGCCGCGTGGGACAGGTTATGCGCGTATTCGTTGTAGGCGCCGCCGTTGATGATCTTGGCGGCGTCTTCATTCCGGTCCAGGTTGGCCATCAGGTTCTTGGCCTGGTCGGCGTCCGGGAGTGCCTTGATCTCCGGGGTGTTGGAGTTATCGGCGCCGAACAGTTCGGCGACGTGTGAACCTTCAAGCCGCGCCGTGGTTTTAGCCAATTCTGGGTTGGCCTCGGCCCACGAATCCCCAGTGAAATGCTGGCCCGGTCCCGGCAGGTCCCGCAGCGCGTCCTGGTGTTCGGGGTCGGCCAGGTAGTGGGCTTGCTCGTTAGCGACCTGCTGCGCGTACGGGTTGGTGGGGTCGTCGGCGGCCCACTGGAGGACATCATCGACCTTGGCGCCTTGATCGCCCCAGTGCTGCTCATTGAGCGCCCGCAGGAACGAATCCGCGCCCGGTGAAGCACTTTCGGGCTCGCGGGCCATCTCGGCGATGTCCACGTGATCGGCGCTACCGGCCTGGAACATATCGGCCACTGCGGATTTGAAGTCACCGCGTGCATCGGAGGTGATGCCGCTGGTGAAGTCCTTCAAATTGTCGTTGTGGGTGTTGATCTCGGCGTTGGAGTAATCCGATGCTGCGCCGAGCATCGCCTGGGCGGCCTCCGATCCATTCAGGTAACCGGGGGTGACGCCCTGGAAGATATCGGCCACATCCTGCATATCGGCGACACCACGTAGTTCGGTCTGTGGTCCGCCATACCCACGCGCAGCGTTGTCGAACGAGACTCCCACCCGGTCGGCGCGGGTGAGGGCTTCACGCACCCCATCGGGCAGGTTGGACACGCTGCCAGCGGTAGGGATGAAGTTGCCTCGGGTGGCCTCGGTGACCCCGGCTTTGTTCTCGATCCCGGAGCGAATGTTCTTGTTAGACACCATCGCCAACGCATCCTTGACCGCCGTGCGGTCCTGCGGGTTGCCTATCCCGTTGAGAAACGCATTGACCTCACCGGGTGTCTTGCCATCCAGCGAGCGGGACAGCTGATACAGGTACTGCATCTGGTTGGACGGGATGGTCACCGGCTTACCAGCGGCCAGCGCATCAACCTGTTCGGGCGACAGGACGCTGGCGGCACGCACCCGTTTAATCAGCTCAGGATCGACATATCCGCCTTGCAGAGCTGAGCCATCCTCGTTACCGCGTGCCGCATCCAAACCGCCCACCGGGGCCAGCAGGGTATCCAAATCCATGGCATCGACCTGACTGGCCGCCTCTAGGTCGGCAGCCCCCCACGCGTCGTACAACCGCTGTAGCCGGGCCTGGATATTGGCGGCGTACTCCTTGCCCTTGGCGATCTGCTCATCGGAAGCGCCCTTGGGCGCGTCCCATTCGACGGTCAGATCATCGGCGATCTTGTAATGATCACCCGTTGCCTGGTCGTGCAGCGCGATGGTGGCATTCTGCTGCTCCAACTCCCGCGAGAGCGCGTCGATAACCTTGGGTGCGCCATTCAGGATCGCTTGCCCGGCACCGAGAAACACCTTCTCGTCGCTGCTAGCGGTCTCCCGTGCCGCATCCGCCGCCGCACCGTCCCAGTACTCGCCACCGGGACGCTCCACCGCCGTCTTGTAGTCAGCGCCCGTCTGCTGAATCTCGACCCCAGCCACCATCGCCTGACGCATCAGCTCAATATTGGCCTTCGTCGGCGTAGACAACAACAACTGATACGACCGCGCGGACATCAGCGCTCCCCCATCGGTACATCACGAGTCAACGCCAACCCGGCCGCCGAGCGTATGGCCTGGGTGACGTGCTCCTCGGTATCCCCGAACTGCGTCACCGTCTGCGCCGACAGGTCAGCCACGGTGTTCAGGCGTGCGGCCAAACTCCGCTGCACGTTAGGGACCGACTTGCTCACCAGCTTGCCGATAGCCACCGTCGACGGAGACCGACCAGACTCACCACCTGGATGAGCACTCGCAGTCTTAGTCAACCTCGCAGCCAACCCCTGCAACTCCGGCGACAACTTCGCCAGCGCCGCAAGATCGACCTTCAACTGTTCATCAGACACGTGTACCCCCGCCGCTAAGCACATTTCAGGAACCGGTTGCAGGCCCTGGCGACCAGAGCGAACATCGCAGCAACTACCTCTGAAACCGTACCGGGAACTGCGCCACGTGGATAGCGATGTGCTGCCTTAGATCCCGCAATTTCCCCGGTTTTTTCGCTGGCGGGGAGATCCCTCGACTAAACGAACACGTCACCGGGTGCAGGTAGCATGGATTTTCGAGGCTGTGTCTTCCGAGGGTTGTCAATCTGGCGGGAGTGTCGTTATTCGAAGTGTGTGATCGGTAGTCGCCTGCGGTTTTGTGGCGACGGTGTCCCAACATGTTCGACCGAGCTGAGGCGGTGAGACTGCCGAGGCTGGGTGTTGGTACCCGATTCCACAAGGAGAACCGTCTTCATGACAACCGCAGATATCACACCTTTCGAAGCCACCACCCCCAGTTCCGCTGGCTCAACAGCAGGCGTCAGCATCGCTGGATTGCCCGAATGGATCGCCGCCCAGGAATACAGCGCCCAACTCGCGCTACGGGCGCTGGCCGATCTGCTGAACAATGTTCCTGCGCGAGCACCCGAGAGGGACGCTTTCGAACAGTTCTGTGAGCGGTCGCTTGGTCTGCCTATCGCAGAACTGGTCAGCGAAACCCACAATCTGTCCGGAGTTGGACGGATCACTGGTGGTTTAGCGATCGCCGAGTTACTCAACGCTCACCAGCCCCAGACGGGTCCCCACAGTTACCGACCCGAGCCGCCGCGGTGGGGCACTTTCGAAGCCGGCGGCGAGACACTGCATTTCCCAACCGACGTCGCGTTCTACACCGACACCGTTGTCCCCGGACTCGATGCAATCGTTGCCCTGCGATCGACACCGGCACTGAGCCGAGGTGAAGCGTCCAGCATTTCAGTACATGTACGGCCAGACGACCAGCAGCAAGGGCGAAAACTGCTGCAGCAGATAATGTCTCGCGCTGGCGAACTCAACATCTTCCGTGGCCGCGTCCTACAAGCCAGTCTCGGTAATCATGGGCTGGCGTTCGAGATCATCGACGCCCCCCACGCCACTCGCAGCAAAATCATCGCCACCGAGGACGTGTGGGACGAAATCGACCTGAACGTGCGAGGGGTCAGCAGTCAACATTCCACGATGACCGAGCTGGGGCTCGGCGGTCGCCGGGGTGTGCTGCTGGCCGGCCCGCCTGGTGTGGGCAAATCGGCGATCGCCTCGGTCATCGCGGCTGAAATGGCTGGACAATTCACGGTCGTGTACTGCGATGCCGCCTGCGGTGCATCGCTGTTGTCCAACGTGTTCACCGAATGCATACAGTTGGGGCCAGCGCTGGTGATCATCGAGGACGTCGACCTGATTGTGGGCCGTCGCGGTGGCATCGGAAGCCGCCCGATGGCCCTGTCGGAGTTCCTGGCCGCCCTCGACAGCCACCCCGACGCACCTCTGCTGGTTATGGCAACCACAAATGATGTCACCACCCTGGATTCCGCGGCAATCAGGGCCGCCCGATTCGACTCGATCATCGAAGTGCCCTATCCATCGGCCACTGTTGCCCGACAGATATTCAGATCGCTCCTACACAGCGTCCCTGGGTCTGCGGACATTGACATAGACGCCGTAGCAGCATCCCTACCACCGCAGACCAGCGGAGCCGACATCCGCGAAATCGTGCGCCGCGCAGTGCTGCACCCCTACCCCTTATCAACCGCTGCCTTGCAAACGCAGATCTCCAGCGGCAGGTACCGCCCGACGATGCCCACCGGGACGTACCTATAAACCTACGGACTGGAGGAGGTAGGGGGCTGGCGCGCCAGCCCCCTACCTGCCGCTCGCCAATTGATCGAGCTAGACCCAGATTGAGTAGATGCGGATATACGTATATCAGTAGTTGCGCATTTTGCCTCATATGGCTCTATGCTGAGTTACTGAATAGCTCATATCCGTATATACGGAGAGGATGCAATGGTGGGTTCTTCTGGCTTGACAATCGTGGTGGCAAATCTCAAAGGCGGCTCGACGAAGACAACGACTGCGGCGTTCATGCTGCACGCTCTGGCTGAGGCGGGTTTGTCGGTACTGGGTGTTGATGCAGATGGCGAAAATGAGTCGCTGCTGTCGTGGTCGGAGGCCGGCGGTTGGAGCGTTCCTGTTATCGGTCTGCCGGTGACGGATTTGCATCGGAAACTGCCAGGCATCGCAGGTGATCGGTACGACGCCGTAGTGATCGACACTCCCCCGATGAAGGAGCGGCGCGGCGTGGTTGGTTCAGCGATTCGACTGGCGACACATGTTGTGGTGCCCATGGCCCCCACAGGGATGGAGTACGCGCGACTACCAGCGATCCGCGAGTTGGTTGAAGATTCGACTGCGCTGGTTGATGACACGCCGCCGGCTTTGTGCGTGGTGTTCACGCGAACGGTGTCCAATGCCGCGTCGACGACGGCTTATCGCGAGTTGGTAGCCGGTGATGGCGTGCGGGTTCTGGGCCCGACTGTGGCGAGACTAGAGCGGTTCGCTCAGGCTTACGGATCGCCCATAGTCGATGCCGCGGATACGGCATACGGGGAAATTGTGGCTGAGCTATTGGCTCCGGACGCGGAGTAATCCGTACTAACTGATCTCCGTATATGCGTATATACTGTGTGATAAAATAGGAGGTCAGACTGATGAGCACGGCGGCGGACAAGATTAAGGCGAACGCGGAACGGATTCGGAAGGCGCCGAAGCCTGCGGCTCCGGCCACTGCGGCTGTTGATGAGACTCCTTCTGCGCCGGCAGCGGTAGTGCGGCAGAAGAATGTGCGGCGCACTGTTGATCTCACTCCGACTCAGCACCGAGCTTTGGACGTGTGGCAAGGCGATACTGCGGAGCGACTGGGCTTGGCCAGGGTGACCGGCCAGGAGGTGTTTTCCGCCCTCGTCGACCGGCTGCTCGCAGACAAAGCGCTGGCCGAGGCAATTACGCAGGCGCTTTCAGAACGTACGTAGATACGTACACGCGTAGATACTGATATACGGATAATCGCTGCGAGCTGGCAATTCCGCAGGTTTCCGCAGCCCTGCGGAATTGTGCTAATCTGTTCTCACGATGCAATCAGCTTCGTCTGGTTGTTTGTGAAGAAGCCTCTCGGGCAGGTCCCGAGGGGCTTCTCTGTTTCTGTGGCACAGTGACCAACCATGACTGTGCCTGGCGTGGTTCTCAAGCACCTTCATCGTGCGCGGCTGAGCCATTACCGCGGCGCGGGTGGTTCTGACGCTGACGCGCTGGCGCTCTACGAGTGGAACATCGAACTGACGTCGGCACTTCAGGAGCTGCTAGGTATCGCCGAAGTGGCGGTGAGGCATGCGATCGATATCGAGCTGCGGGCATGGTCGGTGACTCACTGCGGCGCTGAGGAATGGATCGATCATGTCGCGGCTCTTCCTTATCTGTCTGTAGCCGAGGTGTTCTCGACTACGCGCCACCGGCTGTACGGGGCGGCGGACCTTTCACAGAAGGAACGTATGCACGGACATCCACGACGAGGTGATGCACCGAATCACGATGATCTAGTCGCGCACATTATGTTCGGGACCTGGGCACGGATGCTGCCGGAGAAATTCGACGCCCGCTGGGTCGACGGCCGGGGGAACCCAGTTCAGGATCTCGGCAATTTGCAAGCACGCCGCGATCTATGGCGTCAGTGTCTACATCGCGGGTTTCCCAACGCAGCGAACGACCCGAGAGGCTATGGCACCGGGAACAAGGTTCGTGACCTGCGAAAACTCCGTAACAAGGTTTCGCATATGGATTCCCTGCTCTACATCGATGTCACTCACCTACATGATCGGGTGCTTCTGCCGCTGCTGAACTCCATCAGCCATGACCTGCGGGACTGGGCGCAAAACCGCAGCAGCGTACGCGCAATACTGGCAGAGCGCCCCCAATCAAATCCGTAAATCCGTATTTGCGTACATCCGTATACGTGTGTGTCTAATTCCGCGCCGCCTTCGTACCTACTTAGGCCGTTGGCGACTTCATGACCTTGGCGCCACTGAGCACATCTGACACTGTCGCTCTATTGCAGTAAATACTGATATGCGTACACACTGACTTTACGAGTAAGACAGGTGGAGCGGACGCCGCACGGCCGCCCGCCTTACCCTGACCCTGGTTGTGTCGAATGGGGCTGCTGGCACGTCAGCTATGGCGTGAGCCGCAGGCCTCGTCGTCCGGCGAGTAATCCTGCGGCTCACTTCCACACCCACCGCGATGGGCTGGCTCTGACGACCGAACCTACAACCGCTGGGCGTCACGGGCGACCCATTTGTCGCCAACCGGTACGCAGCGCGGCCCGATGCTCAGCGGTGGCTGGCCTCGCGGCTGAGGCCGCGGCGCGGCGGGCCTCGATATGCGCCGCTTCAGCCGCACGTTGCTCGGCGGCCTGCGCTTGGGCGTGCGCTGCGGGCCGATTGGCCAGATCGCCTTGCCATTTGAAGATCGCACCGAGCAGGCCATGCGGACGATAAGGCTCAGGCGGTAGGTAGTTGCCGCCAACGCTGGCCCATTCACGGATCATGGTGTTGATGTCCTCGGGGGTCCAGCCCGCCGCAGCAGGAGCCGCTAGGAGCTTCGCCCAACCTCGGGGAGTGAAACGGCCTGCCCACGCGGGTGTTTGGCCGGTAGCAAGCCACCTGACAGCCAATAACCGGCCTTTCTCGTCAACTGGCCAAAATCTCGATCGTTTAGCCTTTCGTGTTTCCGTAGAGTGGCGCGTAGCGCCGCCTTTGTTGGGCGGGCCGTGGCCCGCACGCTCCTGTGGAGCGTTTTCGGTAGGTGATAAAGAACTAAAAGAAACAGAATCACCAGAAATAGACCCCCTACGGGGATGGGGCGACAGAATCGGCGAAACCGGGTCCCACAAGCCGTTTTCATCGCGGGAGTTATCCACAACCGGGATCGGCGGGTGCAGCGCCCACACCGAGGCCCAGCCGCGCGAGCGGTCCCCCATCCGCCAGGACGCCAACCGCTCAGCCTTGGTCCGCTGGCGTCCACGCATGACCTCGGTAGCGCATCCGAGGGCTTTGAGGATGCGGCTTGCCCGCTGCACGATGCGCGGGTGCTCGCCGCTGACGCCGGCCAGTGTTTCGTTGGTCGGCCGGCAGTGCCGCCCGGTGCGTCCTTCGGCAAAGAACGCACGAGCGTCGGCTACCCGCACGAGGCGATCGACGGTGATGCGGTCCCACTGCCCGATCGCGCCGGATGCGCAAATTTCCTTGTAGCGCAACGCATATGCGGCCGGGACTGAGATGCGTGCCCAGTGTTGGGCGCCGTTCCACAGCGGTACACCGGCGTGGGCGTCCCTGCCGCACGCCAGCGCCAGGCGGGCGATGTAGGTCGGGAATGTGAGCCCGACGACGGCAAGGGCCGGCAGGTCTAGCTGTAGCTGGCCGTCGGGATCTGCGCCCCGCAAATGCGAGCGGCCCGCGATGGCAGCAACGCCAGAGCCCGGACGCGTGGTACGCCGTTTCTGGGCTTTTTCCTTGTGGACATATGCCGTACCTCGGCGTGGGCGTTCCTTGGAAGACCCACGTAGGCGCGGCTTTGGCCGGCGTTGACCCCGAATCGTTACCGACACGTCAAGCTGCCGAGACGCGTCAGCTATTGCTGCCTGTATCAGATTCGGGGTACTCTCAAACCCGTACGTTGAAGGTGCCTTTCATGAACCGAGAGCCCTGGGTCCCTGTCAAGAACTGGAATCTCGTGAATGGTCCGGAACGTCCGTGAACGAAGCGGCAACTTCATTCACAAAAACCCTCTTAGCTAATCGGCTAGGGGGGTTTCTTTTTCGTGCCAGTTCCGGCTCTGAAACATGATCTGCGGCAACAGAAGCCGCCGCCTGTTATCAGGCTCCGAGCGGCAACACCTCCCGCGGTTGAGGTAATGCCGTGCCCCGCACATGCGAGGTGCAGACAGCGGCCACGTACGGTCCTAGCCGTAGCCCGCAGGCGTCGGCCCGCTGCACAATTGCTTCGTAGACGGCCACAGCTACTCGAGGTGCCAAGATCGTGTTGTCGGGTTCGTCAGGGGTAACGGGCGGTGTCATCTCGAACATTTGCGGCTTTAAATGCACCGCAAGTTCAGGCATGTTGACATGGATAGCCATTAGATCGGCCACATACGGCGACAAGTCAAGGCTGTAGTAACTCGCGAACGAGAGCAGCTTCGCCTTGACCTCGGGGTCAATGATTTCTGACTTGATCTGCTTGCGCGGACCTTTGTGTGGGCGAGCCATGCCGCAAGTATTCGGCACGTAACGGTTACGGCGGCAGAGCGACACGCCCGGAGATTGTGGTGAAACGGCGCTTTCTGATCGGTGCGGCAGCGCTCAATGACCACTCTGGGGGTCCTCAATGACGCAGTCGGCCTTGGCTAATGCCTCCCGAAAGAAGCCCGCGAGCCGACGCCCCGACATATGCCGCACAAACTCGGTGACCTCTACAAAAGGCACACCGCCAAAGGCAGTCACATTCACCGGTCCGGCACTCACGGTCGGGGCCAGCCTCGGACCGGACGCAGTGACTGAGTCCGACTTAGGTCCGGCAGCCTGCAGGTCCGAGTCGTCTTCTGGATCCACCAGCTCCATTGTGTTGTTCATGAGCTCCCCTGACCGTGAAACCGCGCCAACAAAAACCCTTGGTCGCGCACGTACGCGCTCGCCGCGATCCCGCAGTTTCACCGGCCCCCTCTACCGGTGAACCCGCAAGGACACAGGCTCGCGCCGAGCGCGTACGTCCACGACCAAAGACCTCACGCAACGTAGAATAGTACGAAATAAAACCTTTGTCTATGATCTTCGTATTTATGTCCAGAGGGGGGCGTATCCCATGGTTGATAGCCATGAGCAAGCGGCGGGACCGGTCGTGAGTCGACGAGTTCTTCGAGGCTTCACACCTGCCCGCTTCACGGCTGTGCGTAAGCCCCAAATGACCGTCTCGGATCTTGCACGGATCACCGGGGTTGCAGGGACAACCATCTATGGGTGGGAATCCGGCCATGCGAGCCCGCAAGTAGACAAACTCGCAGCGGCGATGAAGGTACTTGGCCACCCCATCGAGGAGGTCGTCCTCATCCCACCTGGTCAGCGCTTTCCCAGCGATTGGCGAGTGCTGGCCGGATTCACGCAACCACAACTGGCTGCAGCCGCCAGCATGCCCACAACCACTCTGCAGAAAATCGAACGCGGAGAGTCGCTTGTGAGCGACGAAAGAGCCTCGATTCTGGGCAAAATTCTTGATATCACTGGTGACGAATACCGAGCTGCGTGGCAACGCGTCCGCGAACGCCCGCCTGGAACACCCGCCTGAGCGTCGCACCAGGGCCGAATCTTGAGGTTTCACCGACCCCCTCCTTCGGTGAAACCCCAAGAAAACGGCATTTAGCTGCATCCTTCTAGCGCCACGACAAACCAGACCCGCCCGCAGTTGAGGCGATCTTTCGGGTAGAATTCTGTCGTCGTATGGCGACGCTAGCATCTAAATTGTCGTATTTCTACGACAATAGGGATGTGTTCTAGGTCACAGGAGCGGATATGCTGAGTTTCGCCGAAAAACTCACACAGCTGATCGAAAGCGTTGGCAAATCAGATATGTCCGATGCCAAGCTGGCCGCAGAGATCACCGAGGCCGCCGGGGTGAAGTTCACCCGGCAGTACATTTGGGAGCTGCGCACCGGCAAGGTCGTCGACCCGAAGTTGGGGGTCATCACTGCGCTGGCTACCTATTTCGAGGTGAAGCCGAGTTATTTCACCGACTCCAGCAACGACTCGAAAAACTCCGAGCGCCTGAAACTTCTTGCCGCGATGCGCAACAGCGGCGTGGAGGGTCTGAGCTTGCGGGCCACCGGGCTCAGCGATGCCACCATTGCGCGGGTGGCCACGATCCTGGACAGCGCCCGCGAGCTCGAGGGCTTGGATCCCATCTCGGAGCCTTCTGATGAGCGCCCGGGACAGTAACCCGAAGGCATTCTCGGGTGTCAGTGCGGCCGACAGGCGGGCAGCAAGGGCGCTTTACAAGCAGCTCAAGGAACGTGGCGCAATTCCGCATCCCTGGTCGTTGCCGGCGTTTGTGGCGTCCTGCGAGCACATCAGTGGCCGCGCTATCCAGCTGCTGCCCCAACCACTGGAGTTCTGGCAGACCTCCGGGCCCGGGGACTGTATGACCGGAATGCTGCTAACCCTGCCGAACCAGTATCTGCTGCTGTATCGCGAGAGCGACGCACCGCGCTATCAGGAACATCAGATCGCGCACGAACTGGCTCACTTACTGTTTGAGCACGAGGGTGCCGGCCGTATTAGCGATCGACAGATCGAAACGCTTTTCGGTGACATCTTCACCGATACCGATGCTGTGCGTAAAGCCCTGACACACAACAGGATCGGACTGTCTAATGAGCAGGAACGTCAAGCCGAGGCGTTCGCGGACTTGCTGCTGGCCGATACAGGCCCGCACGATCCGGACGTCGAGCACACCCGCCGACTGTTCGGGCTGGGCTGAGGCGCCCAGCGCGCTTTAGGGCTTGCGGCCGGTGACCGTGATGATGATCTGCGGGATGTCCAACACTGTCGGGTCCTGCAGTGCATCGAAGAACTCGGTTTTGTCTGCTTCGGTGATGGCGCCCGCGGCCACGAGGGCATCGGCGAAAGGTGCGATCAGCGGTGCCCAGCGATCTGATTCGCCGCCACCGAGATAGGTGGTGCGGCCCTGGTGGGCCACATCGCCCAGACCCGCCCGGGCGAAAACCGACGGGGCAGAGCGCACCCACTGCAGATCCATACCTCCGCTTTGCGCATAGTTCACGTACGCGCCGAACACCCGCGCAACGATGGGATGCGGGGAGCTGTCGGTCGGCAGTTGGTAGGCATCGGTCACCACCAGATAGCCGCCCGGGCGCAGCCAGGTGGCGAACTTGCGCACGAGCTCATCACGGTTGGCCAGGTGACTGAGCACAAAACGCGCGTGGATCAGATCAAAGGACTCGGCTGGATAGTCCAGGATCGAGATATCTGATTTCACCGCCTGCAGGTAGGCCTGCGCTTGCGCCAACGGCTCCAGCGCCTCGGTGTCGAGGTCGACGGCCACCACCGTGCCGTGGGTGAACCGTTGCGTCAGCCAGAGCGCGACCGAACCTTGCCCGGCGCCGACCTCGAGACAGTCAGCATTAGTTGGTAGATCGCATGCTGCGATGCCTTCATGGGTGAACTGGTCGGTGAAGTCCTGGATGGTTTGCAACCGGTTCTCATCGGCCTTACCGCTGGTGAAGATTCCCACGAATCCCGTTCTCCTCGTTCAGTTCACGCACATAGGTTTCGAGCTTGTCGAACAGTATCCCTCCCTCGGCGTCGGCACATTCAGCCGACTTGGCGTACTCCACAATCCCGGCCGCCGCGGCGCTGCCCGCCTGGCCGGCCGCCAGCACCTGATCGCCCATCAAGGCCAGGCTGTCCAAAATCTGAACCTCAGCTCGATACACCCCCAACCGCGGGCTGCGCACAAAGTCACGCCACAATCCTGCGTGAAGCGCCCTCCGCGATGTCTGCGAGGTGTGCTCTAAGTGTTCAAGTCGCCGCAGCAGCCGCAGCCTTCGTCGCATCGCTAACGCCGAATTGACCCAGCTGCCTGCACTGGTGACTACACCGATGAACAGGCCAAGCGTGTGAAACCACACGTGAAACAGCAGCACAATCGGTAGCGCGGAGAGGACCCACGGCGGCCGTAGCACCAGGAAGCTGAGGATCCCGATCCAGAACAGCAGACTGGAAGCGAACCCGATCAAGAAGCACACCATGGTTGCGGTCAGCGCCGGCATTCCCGCGGCCGCCCGGATGCTGCGCACGCACAGCAGCACCGCGCAGGCCATCGCACTGATCCACGCCCCGCACAGCAGCCACCAATACGGGTCCCACCAGGGCAGATCCAAAGCGGTGGCACACCCGATCGAGCCCTGACTGACCGTCTGTCCGATCACCGCCACCACCACCAGGCCCGCGGCGGTGAGCCCGTAGACGACTTTCACCGCCCGGGGCCACAGTTCACGAGCGACCAGCGCCGCCACCACCCCAGAAGTCAAAATCCCCCACAGATTCATGCCGATGTTGCAGGGGCGGGCGCTACCGAACAGCTCAGCTAAGAACTCTGCGATAGGGCGATAATACAAAGTGACCGACAGTCCGAGCGCAACCACACTGAAATACATGTTGCGGAATTCCTTCTGCCGCAATACTTCCGGCAGCCGCAACAATAAAACAACCCAGAATGCGACAACCCCAAGACCGGTCAAGTTTTCGACCATCACCGGCCCGACTCTATGCCTGCCCGGCATCTGATCGCCGACAGGCCCCAGTGTTTCCTGGAAGGTCGACCACGTCGCTGCTTAGTTGACGGGGCCCTACGCCATCGGTGTCCTTAAAGACCGCAGGGCGTACCGGTGGCATATTTGTTTGCTGAATTCGATTGCGCGTTTCGTTTCTATGAATCGAAAAACGAAACGCCACTGGTTCATCGATTTAATCGACGTACTGCTCTAAGCTGTTATAGACAGTTGCCAACTTGTGAGGCACTGCCAGATCGGATTACCAGTAATGCACTGGGGGGAATAGGTTAATGAGTGATCGGCCGATACATTCGGCGCCGAAAATGGGTGATCTGCAAGCCCATTCAGCCGCGAAGAGCGGCGCCCAGGGTGCGGCTAAGACGGTCCCCCCGGTACCGCTTCCCATCGACGGCAAATCGCTGTTCGTCAATGGTGCGCGTGCATCGGTGGATCCGGTAGCCGCATTCATCGGTGCGGCAGCACTTAACCGAGTCGTCAAACAGCCCGCGCTCAACAAGGTGCTCACCGACGCCTCCAAGCCGGTGACGCTGGCGGCGCGTGAAAGTATGAATGAGCTCTTCAAAAAGAGCGCCCAATCCAGCCTCGCACGCGGAGTGACCGCTGCCAGTGCCGAAGCGGCCAAACGCGGCGCCATTCTTGGATCACGTTTCGCTGCAACCGCGCTGCTGCGTTCGGGCACGATGAGCATCCCCGCACTAGGCTTAGCGATCAACGCTGGTCTGTGGCTATTCGATACCGGGGAACGTAAGGCGTTCAACAACTTTGTCTCCACGGCGCTAGGTGGTCACGCAGCACCGGCCTTGAATGCGCCACCGTCACCTCCGCGCACCCAATTCCTCCCGATCACAGAGGACGGAAACCGCGATGCGGTCATTGAGCGTATGGATCAAGGCATGGTGCGTTCCAACCAAGCCGCGTTCGGATACGCCCCCGCCAAGGTGTGGCCAGCCAACCCGGAGATCATCACGACAAGCAACTTCACGCCCGTGATCGATCGGTTCAACGCGTTGAACAAAAAACTCGACGCCCTCAACGAATCGATCACCGCGACCTTCAACATAGGGCAGGGCGACAAATACGTTGCAAGCCTGTGGGCCAAGACCAAGCCCGGTATCGAAGCGCTCGAGGAACTGAAGTCCACCATCCTCCCGGCGGTGAGCGCACAGATCTCCCAGGGCGCTGTAGCCGGTAACAACGCCTATCAGGCTTTCCGGAAGGTCAACGCCGACAACCGGATCGAAATCAACAACTCGACCTCGGGCCTGATTCCGTTCCGCGCCAATTACGTCAATGAGTCCAAGATGTCGGACTCCACCCAGGAGATGAAGTCCGCCGCCGACGCAATGGGCCGCGCCGCCCAGGGCGTGGCGTCAGCTGCCGATGGCTTCACTGTGCCGCTCAACGGCGTCGGGTTGCCTTCGGCGAACACCACCGGTCCCGCCGCGCGGCGCCCCGAGCCCGCGCCAACGCCGGCACCGGTGCCGCCCGCACCACCCACCCCGGTGATCAAGCCCGATCCGCTCAAGGATGCGTTGGGGGCCTTGCGGGGCATGGGCATGATGCCCATGCCTTCGTTGCCGACGCTTCCGGGTCTAGGTTCCGGTGGAGCCCCGCAGATTCCGGGGCTCGGTAACGGCATGGGCGGTCCTAAGCCCATCGACAAGGACTTGCTCGACAGGCTCAAGGACAAAGAGAAGGACAAGGACAAGCCCAAGGCGGACGAGAAAGAAAAGCCGAAGGTTGATCCGGTCACCGGTGCCCCGATCAATAACACGACCCCCCCGGGTAAGCCTGTACCGGCAGGGAACCCGACCGCGCCGGTGGGGACTCCAGCGGCGAACACGACGCAGATCAAGGGCAAGACGTTCACGTTCGATAATCCGAGGCTGCGCGATTTTGCGCACAACATGACGGGTACCGACGGCAGCGCCCATAAGACGGTTCGCCAGGCCGCCGCTGAGGCGGGGTTCAAGCTGCCCCCTCCAGGGGAGGACATTGGCCGCAAGATCGACAACCCAGCCCAGTTCAAACCCGGCATGGCAATCATGGGCCCGGGCAACCAGAATGCGGTCTATCTGGGTGAGCAGGGCGGCCAAGCCTGGGCCTACTCGGAAACCCAGGGCCTGACCACCCTGGACAAGCTGCCCAAGGCCGACGGACCACACCAGGGCTTCTTCGCGCTCAACGACGGCGGGACACCTGCGTCCCCGCAGACACAGCAAGCCTCCGTACAGGCACCAGCACCCGCCCCGGCTGATCAGCCGCCTACCCCGCCGACAGGTTCACCGTCGGCAGCTGACACCAATACCGGTATCGACCAGAGCCGCAGCACCGCTCCCGCAGGCCTGAACCCAGCCAACCTGCCTTCAGGCAACTAGAAAGGTAAAATATGATCGATAACAGCGAACCGTTCACCAGCGGCCAAGCCGAGATGCTTGATATAGCAGCAAAATTCGGCGCCAACCACCCCACAGGCCTGGACCCTAGGATCGACGCCGCCCTGGCAGCACGCACTGAGACAAGCAGAAGACACCTCGAAGAGATAGCCCACTCACTGGGTGCGGCGGCTGAGGCCATCCGTGAATACAAGGGTTAGGCTGGCTGCAGGTGGGTGGGATGATCGATACCCACAAGCTGATCCACCACGTACGCCGCTTCCTCGATCTGACCGGCCGCCAGCGCCTTCATACCTTCCAGGATCAGGTAGTTCACGAACACGAACGGATACTCGCCGTCGCGGCCGCGCCGCTGGTCCCACCTCAACGCCCACAACCTGGCGCGTGCCGATTCCATGCCGGCGTCGGTGTCAGCGCCCCACTGGACGGCGAACGCCTCCAGCCAGCCCGGAACCTTCCCCAAAGCCTCATCAGAGAAGCCGGGGGAGTGCAGCTGCGTACGCAACATAGTTGCCGCCGAAACCCTGCCCTGCTCAAGCAGTTTGGTGCGCTCAGCGTCAGTCTGCACCGCCTCAATGACCGTACCCGCCTTAGCCGGCGACAAAATCCCGTCCCGGGTGTCGTTCGACACCAGATACGTCAACTCACCGCAATTACGATGACTGCGCGCGTAGGTGGCCAGTTTCAGGCCGGCGCGCCAGTTCCCGCCCCAGTCGCTGGCGAATCCCGGGTTCAGTTTCTGGTGCTGCAGCAGTTCAATTCCTGCTGGTGCCGGTACGCCGATCGGCAGGTGCGAGAGCCCGTCGGAGGTTGCGACCACATACTTCAGGCGTGGGTTGGGGTCCTCGAGCAGGAATACACCGACCGCGATCCCGGTACCGGCCCACCCGTGGGAGGCGAACGATTTCATGAGCCCGGCCAGCTGCATATCGGCTACGGCGTGCTCAGCGGGCAGCCCGGCGATCCGGTCCCTCGGCACACCACCGGTGTCCTCAAGATCGGCGGATTTACCGCTGTTGGCTGCGGCGCTACGCAACACCGCAGCGGCTGCGGGAGTCATCGCGAGCATCGGGGCGCCGCCGGCGGCAAGTAGCGGCGCAGACGGAGCGGTCGGTGCTGCGGCGGCACCCATACCGCCACCCATGCCTGCACCCATCGGTGGCGCGATCGGCATACCTGGCCCCAAACCACCAGGACTGTATGCGCTCAGGGAGCCCTGCGCTGACGGCGGCTGAACTGCGGCCGCGGGGTTACGTGGATCCGGCGTGAATGGACTGTTGTTCGAACTGGTGTGAGTGGCCGGGCTATCGCCGCCGCCGGGATGATGCCCGGCACCAGTGAGCGTCGTTGCTGATCCTGCGGGCCCATTAGCCGGCGGCAGCGGGTTGTCATCGCTGGACAGCTCGGTGACCGGCGCTGAAACACCCGACGGGGCAGCCGAAATGGTCGGCACCGCAGGCGACGGCTTGGCGCTGGCGGGGTTGTTCAACGCCGGATTGGTGTTCTCCGCGCTGTAAACATCCGTGCCCTTGGGGCCGGAGCCCAACGTGTGAGTCCCAGTCTGCGTCTTACCGTCAGTCTTTTCCCCAGGCTTATGCTCGGTGCCCAAGGGGTTCTTCTCGTCGTTGGGGCCGCCCTCACCAACAGGGGCGGTCGGGGCACTGCTGGCCGGATCCTTCTGTGCCTCAAGAAGCTTGTCCAAGGTCCCCGCCGGCAACTGGCTGCCATTGTTCCCAGCCACCTTGCCGATCGTGTCACCGATCGTCTTAGCCACATCCCCGCCCGGGGTCTGCGACGGCATCTGCGGCGGCTGCATCTGCGGCATCCCACCTTGGGGCATACCGGCACCCATCGGCATACCAGACATACCCATCGGAGACCCCTGCCCTTGCCCAGCTCCCGTCGGCGCAGCAGGCAGAGCACCGGCCTCAG